>ERZ1740058.221-NODE-221-length-49822-cov-7.219563_pt1 | contig 49822 bp, 43 predicted proteins | sample MGYA00581745_ERZ1740058 | MGnify/ENA primary metagenome ERZ1740058 (study PRJEB43018, sample SAMN04849742) | marine metagenome | isolation source: floating plastic debris | place: Pacific Ocean | collected 2008-08-30 | study: EMG produced TPA metagenomics assembly... | reverse complement strand
GTTGGTAGTAGTACAGTTTTTTGCCTCCATTGCCTTGATTATCGGAACGGTGGTTATTTATAAGCAGATTAGCTTTATGAAAAATAAAGACTTGGGATACGATAGGCAAAATGTAGCGGTGCTATCCATTGATGGAAATCTACACGAAGAACAAAGAGCAGCTTTTCATCATCAACTCGATCAGATCAAGGGAGTGCAAGGCTATAGCATCAGTACGATGAGCCTGGTAAACCGTAGCAGGTCTACTTCTGCCGTTCAGTGGGAAGGAAAAGGCGATAACAACGAAATCCTGTTTGAAGTGGGTGGGGTAGATTACGGCTTCTTAACAACGATGCAAATGACATTGAAAGAAGGGCGTGACTTTTCAAAGACGCGTGCGACGGATACCACGGCCGTCATTCTCAACGAAGAGGCCGTGAAAAGGATGCAAATAGATAATCCTGTAGGAAAGGTGATCGAAATGTACGACGAACGAGAGCCGTTTAAAATCATAGGCGTAGTAGAAGACTTCCATTATACCTCTGCGAAAAATACAGTAGAGCCACTACTGTTGTTTATCGATCCAGAATTCAGGTCAAGTGGTGACCAATTTTTTGTGAAAATCAACCCTGATCAAACCATGCCGACGCTGCAAGCCTTAGAACAGGCTTGGGATAACTTTTTTCCAGATGAAGTATTCGAATACAGATTTTTGGAACAATCTCATCAAAACTTATACAGAGGTGAAGAGCAAATTGGTGATTTGGCTAAATGGTTTAGTGTACTCGCCATACTGATCTCCTGCTTAGGATTACTTGGACTAGTGACTTACGCAGTAGCACGCAGATCGAAGGAGATTGGGGTGCGTAAAGTATTAGGTGCTTCTATTTCGCAGATCTTTCTATTGGTCTCTAAGGAGTTTGTCATTTTAATAGCCATCGCCTTTATCATTGCAGTCGTACCCACGTGGTACTTTATGCACCAATGGCTTCAAAACTTTGCTTACAGAATAGAACTAGGCGCTGGGGTGTTCTTGTACACAGGATTATTTACCCTTTTGTTAGGTTGGCTTACGGTGAGTGTACAGTCTATACGTGCCGCCCGCACACATCCGGCAGAGGTATTGAAGTATGAATAGCGTAGCTTAGTATTTCGGAAAGTTGTATTTGAAGTAGCCATATACGTTTGGGCTCATTACTTTGAGTGTTTCGGGTTGCATGATATACATGGTAAAAGACTCTGCAAAATCTTCGGAAGGATTTTGCGTAGCATACAAAGAGATACGTGGTCTGTCTTTATCCGAAGCTTTGGTAAAATCTGACTCTCCCTGTTCTTCGTGCCATCGATCGAATTTCTTATCGTAGGCAAACCTGCCACCAGAATACGTTTTTACCTGAGAATAGGCTGTACGCTTTTTCTCAAATACCTGATCAGCCTGCTGGGATGCCTTGTGCGCCTCCATAAAATCTTGTTTGATTGCTTCATTGTGAGGATCTTGTTCATAATCCTGTTCTGCAAAGATACGTCTATTATCGGCCTCTGAGGCTTCTTTTTTCGCCTTATTGTAGGTCTGTTGTGCTTTACGTTGTTCCGCCATATCTACTGCGTGGCCTACTTCATGGATAACAGTATCTTCTCCTCTTGTGGTGAAGTGATCGGTATCCTTGTCGCCGTAAAGTAAGTTGTTGGCTTCCGCCACGTTTTCTCCAAGGCTAATGGTATGTTCATCTACATCGTAAAATCCACCTACAGATTCTATAATCCTTTTATCGAGGTCTGTTATCCCTACACGTTTCTGAAACTCAATACCTTTTATATTTTGTAGGGTAGAGGCGGGAATTTTCTCTACGGCCCGTATAATTGCTTTTTTTTCCTCTTCGCTAAAGTTCAAATAGGCCTTCTCGTACGCTTTTAGCGTTTTATCGTTGAGCTTAATCTCTCCTTTTGTTTTCATCTCTTTTTTTAGTGCTTCCGCTTGCGCTACTTCTGCTGGGGTAGCTGTTTTAAAAGTAAAACCAAATTGGTTGAAATGAAGCCTGGGGTCGTTAATATCTGTTATGGCTAGCGGCGCATTTAACTGGCCAAGCGTTTCTACCAAAAAGAGTTTATTATCACCCTTATCATCGAGGCGTGTAATACGAAAGACTACTGGCTGCCCAAGGTATTTCTTTTGTTGCTCTTTCGGTAGTTTTTTCTGTACAGCCTTAGGCATTTTTGTAAAATCTAAGTGAATGGTGCTGGTTTCGAAGGGTTTAGTTAGCATGCGTGTGCTGAGTTCTTCTAGGGCATTATCAACAAAAGGTTGCAATGCGATAGGCGTATCGCTGTGATGTACATAAAAAGGGTGGGATTTCTTTTTATAAGATTCAGAGGAGGGGGACTTTAGCTGTACTTTACTAAGTGTATCTACATGTATCTTATCTTTCTCTTTTCTAGGTAGTTGTTCCACACTATTTGGAGTAGGAGCTACATTTTTGAAATCTACTAACTCACTGTATATTTCCCCTTTAATTACGGTGCTGATCTCAAACTTCCCTGCTTCGGTTGAAGGTGCAATGGCCACTTCTGCATTTTTGGGTAAAGGCTTAGAGAGCGTATTCCCTTTCTTATCGGTACGACTTACAACCATATCTTTTTTGGTAAAACCATGTGAAGGGTAGAGCTCTTTGGGCGAATCAAGAGAAGTATCTGCAGGTTGTCCTTTCTCTTCATTCGCTTCATCGTAAGCCATTTGATTATTGACTAAGTTGTAATACAGATGTGGGTCTTGCTCGTACAAGCTTTTCATTCCTTTCTTGAGGCCAGTCCCTACAGTTTTCTTGTATTGTTCTTCGAAGGCTTGCCACCCTTCACTGATATGCTCTACGTCATCTTGTTGCTCTTCTTCATTTTTATTTACGTTTTCGTGTCCGCCACCCATAGTTTCTTATTTTTAGTTGTCATTTCTTTTCTATACAAGTAAAATAGTAAGCGGAGCTCAAATAGCGCGTTGCTATCTGAGCGACTGGTATAGTTTGTGTAATTAACCCTGCATAGCGTAATAGTAATTACACCACTAAAATACCCTTTTTAAGCTATTAGGCTATGCCTTATCATTATTTTTTTCACTCTGTTCATTCATGTTTAAATCGAACCTTTTAAATGTAAATCCTATGAACATCGTAAAACTCATTTGTATGAGTGTGCTAAGTACACACATCTCCATACAAGCACAGAACAATCCTTTTGTAGGTACTTTTGTAAATTCAAAGAAAGATGTGGCATTGCGTATCAAACCTATGACACAAGAATACCACGGCATCGTACAAACTAATACGGGTAACATGGCCTTTAAAGGAACGGTCAGTGGTAAGCAACTCATTGGTAAATTCTATAGCCCCAATGGTACAATTCTGTTTTCAGCCACACAAGTAACGGATGGGCTCATGCTGAGCTTCAACAACATCAGAGAAATTTTTTATCTTACTTCTACTAATCACGAAATTCAAAACGTAGACCTCTCTACTTATTTCTATCCAGACAATACCTCCAAACAAGGTAATGGGACGACCGCGCAAAATCAGCCGTCTAAACAACAAACGTCTGTTCCAAAGTCTGATAATACCACACTAAGACAAGCAGTGGCGGGAAGTCAATTGGTGGTTTGGAATAAGCCCAACCCTCTCTTGACCCGAAGAGATCAAAGAACAAGCTCCGCCGCCTATCTGAATTTCTGCGCTAATGGAACCGTCCTCTTAGCTTATGATAGCTACTTTGATACGAAGCAAAAAAAGAATGATTGGGAGCGGGTAGCCGGTGCTTCTAATGGTACAAAAAAAGGAAAGTGGTATGCCACCACACAAGAGGGAAAAAGCGTCATTAAAGCTACTTTCGAAGATGGTACATCAGGTACGTATTGGGTTAACCAACAGCAGATCAACCAAGGAAGCTGGGAGGTACACCGAACCAAGTTTATCTTCAACCGAGGCAAAGCTGTTTGTCAGTAATGTTTGCTGTAAGAAACCAATGAAGTAGAAATGTGTGAATGAGTGAGGAAGTAAATATTGAAAAGCAGGATAAACATTTTTAGCTTACAGGCTTCATACACTCAAAATAAGCTAACCATCGCACAATGACCTCTTCGCTCATTCACACATTCACTTGCTCTCTCATTTAAGAAGGCAGCGGAATATACGTATCATCCCCAGGTACTTTAGGGAAAGCCTTGTCTTTCCATTCTTCTTTGGCCTGTTCTATACGTTCTTTAGAAGAAGAAACAAAATTCCAGTACATATGCCGTTCTTCTGGGAAGGGTTGACCACCAAAAATCAATACACGGCTATCTTTTCCTAAGGTTATACAACATTCATCTTCCGTCTTAGAGACCAGCATCTGTCCTGCCTCTATGGTCTCTTCTCCATCGGTAATTTGTCCCTTGGCAATCACTAAGGCGATTTCTCCGTGTAAATTACCGGCAATATCTAGTTCAGTGGCTTCTTGGGCACTTACATCAAGCATAAAGAGTGGCGAGTAAACGGGTAGGGGAGAGCGCTTTCCGTAGCCTTCGCCTGCTACTAGTGTAAGCGTAAGCCCACCTTCTTGCCAGGTAGGAAGGTCTTCTCTGGTAATGAAATCGAAGCGGGGTGCCATTTCTTCATCATTCTTAGGGAGCGCTACCCATACTTGATAGCCGTGCAAGGAGGCGTCAGGATTGTTGTACTCTAAGGTAGGCGTTCGCTCGGTATGCGCTACTCCTTTTCCTGCAGTCATAAAGCCTACATCACCAGGTCTGATAATTTGTACGGCGCCCGTACTATCGCGATGCTCTACTTGCCCTTCAAACAAATAAGTAAGCGTAGAAAGACCAATGTGAGGATGTTGGTCAACGCCCAACCCCTTATCCTTTTCAATTTTGAAAGGCCCCATGTGGTCTATAAAGGTGAAAGGGCCTACTTGTCTTTTTTTACGAAAGGGAAGTAGACGACCTACCAAAAAATTCCCTATATCGCGCACCCGTTCTTCTACAATCATCTTATTATTCGCCATAGCTTACTTCTATTTTTAGTGAGGATGTAATATAAGGTTAATACAAGCAGGGCGCAACGCTCATAGTTTAAAATAAAATGATTAATTTTGATACGATAAATCGTTATTCTATGAACATAGCCGAACAGATTAAGCAACTGGCACAACAGTACAAAAGTGATGTGATTGCTTACCGTCACCACTTACATGCCCACCCAGAACTTTCTTACCAAGAACATAATACCGTAAAGTTTGTAGCAGAACAATTACGTCCCCTAGCCATAGAAATTACCGAAGGGGTAGCCGATACTGGCCTGGTAGCTCTCATAAAGGGAAAGAATTCAGCGAAGAAGACGATCGCTTTACGGGCAGATATGGATGCCTTGCCGATCACGGAGCAAAACAATGTACCATATAAATCCAAAAATGAAGGTGTCATGCATGCATGCGGACACGACGTACATACTTCTTCCTTACTAGGTACTGCGCGCATTCTGAACGAGTTGAAAGAGCACTTTGAGGGAACGATAAAACTGATTTTTCAGCCCGGTGAGGAGCGTATTCCAGGAGGGGCTTCGCTCATGATCAAAGATGGGGTACTAGAAAGTCCTAGCCCACAAAGCATTATTGGGCAGCACGTGATGCCACTGATTCCTGTGGGAAAAGTAGGATTTCGAGAAGGCATGTACATGGCCAGTGCAGATGAAATTTATGTGACTGTAAAAGGAAAAGGCGGACACGGCGCGATGCCCGAGATGGGGGTTGATCCAGTGGTGATTGCTTCTCATATCATTGTAAGTTTGCAACAGATTATCAGTAGAAATGCTAGTCCTAAAATACCTTGTGTACTTACCTTCGGAAAAGTGATAGCCGAAGGTGCTACCAACATTATTCCCAATGAGGTCTACATAGAAGGTACTTTTCGTACTTTGAACGAAGAATGGCGGGCAGACGCCCATCAGAAAATGAAGAAAATGGCAGAAGGAATTGCTGAGGCAATGGGAGGAAGCTGTCATTTTGATATTCATCGTGGTTATCCTTTTCTCAAAAACGATCCTACTGTTACACGCCGTGCAAAACAGGGAGCCATTCACTACTTAGGAGAGGAGAATGTAGTGGACCTAGACCTCTGGATGGCCGCTGAAGATTTCGCTTATTACTCCCAACAAATGCCCGCTTGTTTTTACCGCCTAGGCACAAGAAACGAAGCGAAAGGGATTGTTTCTAGCGTACATACTCCCACTTTTGATATTGACGAAGATGCCTTGGAGGTAGGCATCGGCTTGATGGCCTGGCTGGCGATAGAAGAGCTAGGTGCTTAACTGATGGAAGATTTCTTTGTAGGTACACTGGGTTGGTCACTACCGTTGTTTAAGTGGCTAATCCTACCGCTGGTTATTTTTATGGCTAGGCTAAGTGATGTATCGATTGCCACCGTCAGAATTATGTTTGTCATGAACGGCAAGCGTAAAACGGCTACTTTATTAGGCTTCTGTGAGTCATTCATCTGGTTGATGGCGATTGGGCAGATTTTCCGCTATATCGATAATCCGCTATATTATGTAGCATACGCAGGAGGCTATGCTTCGGGTACATACATGGGCATGTTGATAGAAAGCAAAATCGCTTTTGGAAAAGTGATTGTGCGGGTGATCACACGACAAGATGCCTCCGCATTGATTGGACATTTGAAGCAGTCGTCTTTTGGGCTTACCAACGTACAAGCAGAAGGAAAAACAGGTGCAGTCAACCTACTTTTTTCAGTGATAGATAGAAAACAAGTCAAGCACTTCATTGATCTCGTAGAACAATATCACCCCAACGCCTTTTACACCATTGAAGCAACCCGATTCGTAAAAGAAAGTCCTTGGCCTGAAGAAGCCTTATCAGGTTTACCTTCTACAGTTGATCCGCTATCACGGTTAATTAGTTTTATTAAGCGTAAATAGAGCAGCTACAATACGTAAAGGGCTATTACGTTGGAATAATATTAAATTACTCCAGTCTATATGGAAGAACAATCACTCAATAATTGGCTTAACTTATTGTATAGTGAAGAAATCGCTAATAAGTACATTGCTTTAGCGATGATAGAAAACTTCACGGCGCATAAAGGAATATGGCCAATATTGGCGATGGTTTACAGGCGGTTACAAAGTGTAACTAAGAAAAGATACCAAACCCCAGTGCAAGAAGAGGAGCAACTGCTAGCACAACTGCAACAAACTTTGATTACTTATAAAGGGAAAACAGTGGCTGAGGGATTGATTGGAGCAGCAGCTATCATAGATATCACTGCCACTAATCCTATAGGAATTGGGAATGCTGATGCTTATGGCTACGAGCAGGACTGCCAAGTATATTGGCAAGATTTTGAACCCTATAAAGACGATTTTGAAGCAGCGCTATCCCTCTCGGCTGTATGGGTAGAAGATTGGCTTTTATTGGGGCAGATTCTATGGGCACACTTCAGGTGGGTGGAAGACGATGACCATGGTTGTTTTTCTTTGGAAGCCGCTTCTTATTTCTTAGCAAAAGCCGTAACTCTACAACCTACGCGTCCAATCCACTACTATACATTTTGGGAAATAGCTCCTTCTTCCTTGTACAAAGAAGAGAAGGCCAAATATGCGACTTTACAGTCTACACTCGGGGTGAATTATTATTATTACGCCCAGCTCCTCCATTATCATAAAAAAGACTACGCGCAGGCAAGAGCTTACTATCGTCAATTCATACAAGCAGAGCCTACCCTTATTCCTGACAATCATTACGAGCTTTATTTCACAGACAAGCAAAAGAGAATGTACCCGCCGTGTGTACAAGAAGCCTATACTGAGATAGCGCGTACCTACAAGCAGGAAGGCGATCTACAAAAGAGTATCCAGTACTATAAGAAAGCGATTGCTCTACGACCTGACAACCACAGAGCACCTTATGAAGGGCTCGCAGCTATACATGAGCAAGAAGGTAATTTACAAGAGACCTTTACCTACTATATGAAAAAACTATCTGTCTGTATGAATACAACATTCAAAAAGTTTTTATACAGCTACGCTGAGCATCCACTCTACTACTTTCATTATGATCCCACCAAAAAAGAAAGTATTGTTTTGAGTGGGAGAGATAGATATAAGCACATGCAAGTAGTATGGTTTATTGATTTAGCCAAAAAAATAGCAGATATGGCCCTTTTTGAGCTGGAGAACTATGAAGAAGCCCAAAAATGCTACAAAATTTGTGAATGGTTTTTACAAGAACAGTCGCTACGGTCAAGACGTCCTTATAGATCAGCAGAAACAAGCGAAAAGCTACAAGTAAGTATTTGGGAAAATCAGGCCATTGTTGCTTTAGAAATGAAAGACTTCTGGCAAGCGCGTACGTTATATGAAAAGATTATAAAAAGGTATCCTAGCCATAAGCAAGCGCGTAGAGGTATACAACAGATTAGTAACTATCTAGGATACTAAACTGCTGCAATATTTTTCTGAAAGTGGCCTCCAAAGGCGCTTTGAGCGAAATAGTTACCCCACTAACGGGATGTCTAAAAGAAAGCTGATGCGCATGTAATAGCAAACGATGACAGCTAAACTGCTCCCTAAAGAAACGATTATGTTTACCATCTCCGTGGGCTGTATCACCTACAATCGGATGAAAAATATGTTTGAGATGTCTCCTGATTTGGCGATTTCTGCCTGTGACAGGTTGCACCTCCAACAATGAATAACGAGCTGTAGGGTACTTACCTACAGCAAAAGGAAGTTCTACCGTTCCTAGACGTTTATACTGCGTGATGGCTTCTTGTGGTGCCGTGGTTATTTTCCGAGAACCTTTGTAGTGATTCAGTTTCGCCAAAGGGTAATCAATTGTTCCTTCTTCTTTAGTATAGCCTCTTACTAGCGCAAGGTATTTTTTAATAACCTGTTGTGTAAGGAAGCCTTGTTGAAAAGTAGGGATGATGGCGGGCGTTAGCGCAAAAAGTAAGATCCCCGAGGTAGGTTTGTCCAAACGATGGAGTGGATAAACTAGCTGCTTCAACTGCTCTTGTAAAAGCAGTTGGGCAGAAAGAGTATCATACTTATCAATATCGCTTTTGTGTACTAACAGCCCTGCTGGCTTATTAATAGCGACTATCGTAGTATCTTGATAGAGCACGGATAACATGGATTATAAATCTTTTTGAGAGAGCGCTTCTATACACCGCTCTCTAATATTCCAAAGATACTCCAGCGAGAAAGCGAAAGCGTTCTCCTCGATCCAAGCTTGAAGAAAGTCACGATGATAGGCTATCTTAAACTGTCCTACTTGCACTGGTTGAATTTCTATTTCTTGGATAATGTCATTTTCTATAGCAGTCATCGTTGCGGTAGCGTGGGTATAGTCTACCCTCACGTTCTCTATTTTTAAATAACAATGTGCTTCTGGAAGATAGTCAAGTTGGTAGACAGAGAGAATTGTTCCTACATGAGGTGTATTTTGTGCGTTCATTTTATACATTCCTAGTATCAGTGTAACGTTAGGAATATTATTAAGGTCAGCAATACATTTTAGTAGGGCGTGCTTGGAACTACAAGTGCCTTGATTTTCACTGATTACTAGTTCAAAGGCAGTCCTCTTGGCATTTCTACCGTAGGGAATTGTATAAATCAAGGCGACTAAATCGTTCCAATTATATATACCCTTTCGCTTTATAAGCTGCGTGAGTGGATCAGAGGAGATTAGTGGAAAATACTGCCTCATAAAGTCAATACCGCCACACAAGAAATCTCTACGTTCACATCCTTCGGCAAGCGACTTACCTCTACTGTTTCTCTGGCTGGTGGCTCTTCTTGAAAATAGGTACCATACACCTCATTAATCTTCTGGAAATTATTCATGTCTTTTACAAAAATGGTACACTTTACTACGTGGCTCAAGTTACCGCCTGCTTTCTCTAAAACAGCCGTTAAGTTTTTCATTACTTGGTGTGTTTCTACCTCAATATTTTCGTTTACTAGTGTGCCTGCTTCCTTCAAAGCAATTTGCCCTGATACATACAGGGTGTCGTTTACCAATACAGCTTGGCTGTAGGGGCCAATGGGCGCAGGTGCCTCAGAAGTATAAATAATCTTTTTCATATAGGGTTGATTATCAAATAATTGAATTGTTTTATTTGCTTTTGTTTACGTTGTAAAGCCCTCTGTATACTCGACAGACCTACTCATACAAAATATTTCTTGATGGGTAAGATAGGTACTACTTTGCTATCCTGAAAAAATCCACTATTCAAATTAAATCAAAACATGAAAAAGATCAACCAATGGTTAGGAATCATTCTACTATTAGGAGGCTGGGCTTGCGAAGGCCCCGCCATCACCCCCAAGGAAAAAGAAAACAACGCACGTTCATTCATCTTACCTGTCGATCAGCCCCTGCTGCCTTCGGGCAGTCAGCAACCTATATGGTTCAAAAGAGGCACAAAAGTACTACTCGACGAAGAAGAAAAAGTCTTGACAGGTACTTTACGCAAACATACTACACTCAGGGCTACGGGCGGCAATACGCCGCTTATTTTAAAGAAAGGAACGGAGGTGGTTTTCCAACCTAGGGATGAGGGGCGTATCCTACGAGGAACGCTGGCTTGTGACAAAGCGCTGATGTCCACAGGTGGAAGAAGTTATGTTTCTTTTAAACAGGGTACAGAGATTACTTTTCAACCTGGCGATGTAGGAAAGGTAAAACAAGGTACCTTGAATAGAGACCAAACTATTGTAGTATATGGCGGTCACTACTCGCTAAAGTTTAGAGCCAATACTGAAGTTGTTTTTGAAGGCTTTGGTCATGTACAAAAGGGTACTTTGGCAGAAAGTGCCTATTTACTACCTGCAGGAGACTATCTACCTACATTATACACAACAGGTACGGTGGTTACCTTCGATGAGCAGGGAAGGGTAGTAGAGTAACAAAAGAGGAGTACCTGATGATTGACAAGGAGATGAGTACCTCATCTCCTTGTTATTTTGTACTGAGGTGGACTATTGGAGACTTATTTTATCTCTTAATTCTACGCCTGCTGGTAGCTGTGTCTCGATTCGAAGCTTATCGAAAGGAACAGTGGTATTCTTTTTTATCTTGTAAAAAGTTTCTACATAGGTAGCTTCAGTACTATTTACTACACGTTCTTGCTCGTTTAAGTGATACACTGCCACCACCACAGCTTCTATACCAGTGATCCTAGTACTGTGAGAGCCGTACTGAGCAATAAGGTCAATTTTAACTTGCTGATCTACAGAGGCATTACTGGGAGCGTATGTGATGTCATAGTTGAACTTGATCTGCTTTTTAGTGGGTTGGAAGTCTCTCGTTTCTAGTTCTTTAGCACTGTAGGTAGGGATACCCTCTTCACCAGTATTCTCCTCTTCTTCATTCGTCTTCTCCTTTCCGCCTCGCTTTTTCCCTTTCCCTATCTCCTCCGATTCTTTTGTACCTTTAGGATCAATAGGGGTTTTCCCAAGCGCCTTTTCCAAAGAGGTTACCATGGTCTCAAAATCTACTTCTTCGCTTGAGGCTTTCTTGAGTAATGTCTCGGTTTGTTCATCGCTAATATCAGGTGGAATAAGTGCCAAAAAGCGCTTCATTTGTGCTTCTGTAAGGGGCTGGTTATTTCCTTTACCTATGGTTACTGCCAACCATATTTTTTGTACATTGGTAGGTGACTTCTCTAGCAGGGCTTTGGTTTTTGTAGAGACGTTGCCGTTAGATGTCTCTGCTTTCACTTGCTTTTCTTTTGAGCTTGGTGCGATGTTGTTAGGGTTTTTTGGTTCTTTTTTTCCAGTACCACCCATTACTTTTTTATCTTTATCGGGATCATTGTGTGCCTTGTAGATTTTATAAATACCGTAAGAGATTTCTGCAATATCCCATACAAGCATCACGATATTAAGACCAGGAACGAGCTTAAGGGCAAGCTTGAGTCCTAGTTTTTTAGCCCCTTCTTTAAGGGCTTGCTTCATGATGCGCTCACCTACTTCTTTTGCGAGCTTTTCGCCACTTTCTTTTACTAGTTTCTCTGCAATTTCCTTGGCGGCCTTTTCACCAATTTCTTTGGCCAGTTGTTCTCCTCCATCTTTCATCACTTCCTCAGCGCCCTCTTTTAGTATTTTTTTGGCGATTTTTTCTATGGCCTCTTCCTTTGCTTCTTTTGATAATTTTTTACCTCCATCTTTTAATATTTTTTCTGCTGACTCTTTGGCTATCTTCTCCCACATCTCTTCCATCGCTTCCTTTTTCTGTCGTTTCGCTACTTGTTCAAGCACTTCTGCCGCTTGTCTTGTACTTACATCTGCAATCTCTCTGGCGTAGCGAGCCGACTCTCTTCGCAATTTTTTGATGGCTTGCTTTTTATAGAATATCTTATTCGTTCTGAGTGATCTATCTAAGGCTCTTTGAGACATACGACTAACTTTTACAAGATCATCTATGTCCTTAATAGAGTTCTTTGCAGCGTGTTCTACGAGTCTCTCAGCCCCTTCTTTGCTTAACCCTGATAAATTTTTAGTAAGTAGTTTAATAGCTTCTTTTTTACTCTTTTCTTTACTTACTCGATTTACATAAGTCTTCACGGCAGTATCTCCCACGTGGTAGAGAGACTTTAGTTGGTCATCAATAAGTTGCTTTTCTACTTCTAGTGCATTTTTGAGTACGTTTCTCAGTATATTTCCTTGGACTTTTCGTAAGAGGACACTTTCGGGGGCTACTTTTTTTATAACTTTAGCAAGGCTTCTAGCTACTTCTACCTTAGTAGGACTCAGCGAAACATCTGCATAAATATCTGCTTTTATTGATTTATCTTCTGATTCCCAAGTACCAGTAACCCTGAATTTAACAGAAAAGGCCTTCCATTTCGCTTCGTTAAAACCAATAGCAGCTTCTGGCCCTTCTGCAAAAATCTTTGCACTTAGCGCGAAAGTACCATACTCCTTGGGTAACTTAAATGTTGATTTAACGCCAATTAAATCCAGTGCGCTTGTTTTGATTACACCAAAGCAGGCATCTTTACTAAAACGCCTTCCTGATTGCTTAGGAAACTCATACTGAGCACGCGACTGTAGACCTGATTTCAATTTTGGTCCTTCTAGTTTTGTTGGGACACCTGCTATCTCTCCTTGCTTATCGAGGATTTCAGTATCTATTTCTTTCGGAATGGTAGGAATCGATTTACCTACTGATTCGTTGGCTTCTTTACTGAGAAAAGATAAAGAAGCAGAGATCTCACCTTCATATTTTGTACCTACCTCAAATTTATGGCTTTTCAGCTTGATTACATTCTTTCCGCGAAGTCTGCTGCTTTTTTGCTTTTTTGATTTCTTGCTAGGTAAGTCCTTTTGTTGTTCAGCTTCCTCCTGCATTTGTAGTCCAGTCTCAGGTTGATCAAATTTACTTTTCACAAAAAGATTACCGTGGCCACTTTGTAGAGTTTCAGCCCCTTGTTTGCTAGAACGATCCTTTGTCGATTTACTTTTTTTCCGATCTCCCATAAGATAAGTTGATGATGTTACTTACTTTGGTACAACAAGAAAGTTACTACTAGCTCAAAAAACTACTATCTTATTAAGGAATGATTGATTTACGCTACCAAAATAGACTTGGTAAGGTTGCTAGGTTGATCTACATTGCAACCTTGTAGGAAAGTAATGTGATAAGCGAAGAGTTGTAAGGGAATCACTAATAGGAGTGAGGTAAGGACTTTGCTGTTTCTTTCGTTTAGAATGGTAATGATACACCCTTTTCTAGCTTTGACTTCCTGAACATTAGAGATGGCTTGCCCATAAGAGCTATTTTGGGTGGAATGAATATAACAGATACTCCTTCATCTATCAGGGTATTATTGCTTTCTCCTCTTCTCTTTTTTTATGTTAGTATCTCCTTGTACCCAAAGACTTTTAGGGTTAGTTTTCTTTGTTTCGCTTTGACTGATGTTATCCTTTGCTTTCTTACTTTTTGTATTTTCTCCCATACTTATAAAGGTAAGTGAATTGACTATTTACCTTACAGTACAACAAGGAAGTGTCTGCTAGCTCAAAAAGTTAGTATTTTATCAAGGAATGGGTCGGCTACTCTACCGTAACAGACTTGGCCAGGTTTCTAGGTTGGTCTACATTACAGCCACGCATGACAGCAATGTGGTAAGCCAAGAGCTGTAAAGGAACTACCGATAGTAGGGGAGTGAGCGCTTCGTTGGTTTTAGGAATTTCAATAATGAAATCCGCTAGTTTACGTACCTCTTCGTCTCCTTCATTTACGATGGCAATGATACGCCCTTTTCTAGCTTTTACTTCCTGAATATTAGAGATGACTTTTTCATAAGAGCTATCTTGGGTGGCAATAAACACAACGGGCATTTCCTCGTCTATCAAGGCAATAGGACCGTGCTTCATTTCAGCGGCTGGATAGCCTTCTGCATGGATATAAGAAATTTCTTTGAGTTTTAAAGCACCTTCTAGTGCCACAGGAAAGTTGTACCCACGGCCTAAGTAAAGGAAGTTCCGCGCTTCTTTGAAGATATCAGCAATGTACTTGATCTGTTTGTCAGTCTTCAGTGTTGTTTCTACTTGTTCAGTAATGTTCTCTAACTCTACCAATAACTGATGGTAGCGTGACTCTTTAATGTTACCATTTTGTCTTCCTAGTAACAAAGCAATCATTGCTAGTACCGTTACCTGAGCGGTAAAAGCCTTGGTACTGGCTACCCCAATCTCAGGGCCTGCGTGGGTGTAAGCTCCTGCATCGGTTGCTCTAGGAATAGAAGCGCCTACTACATTACAGACTCCAAAAATAAAAGCACCTTTCGATTTAGCTAATTCTATGGCAGCCAATGTATCTGCCGTTTCACCTGATTGAGAAATGGCAATGACTACATCATTCTCTTTGATAATAGGATTACGGTAGCGAAACTCAGAAGCATACTCTACTTCAACAGGGATGCGCGCAAACTCTTCAAATAGGTACTCTGCTACTAGACCTGCGTGCCAAGAAGTACCACAGGCAACGATCAAGATACGATCTGCTGATAAGAAACGATTTTTATGTTCTATAAGTCCACCCAATACTAAGTTACCAGTAGAGGCATTGATACGGCCACGCATGCTATCGTAAATAGAGCGAGGCTGTTCAAAGATTTCCTTCAACATAAAGTGGGGATACCCACCCTTCTCGATCGCCTCTAGCTCCATCTCTAAGGTATGGATATAGGGTGTCATCGGGATATCTTCGATGGTACGAATACTGAGTTCATTATTACGGATCACCGCAATCTCGTAATCATTGAGATAAACCACTTCATTGGTGTATTCAATAATAGGGGTAGCGTCTGAGGCCAGAAAATATTCTTTTTGATCTTGCCCCACACCAATAACCAGTGGGCTTCCTTTTCGTGCAGCAATTAATTGATTATCATTCTCTTTAGAAATGATCACAATGGCGTAGGCCCCTACCACTTTGGTAAGCGCAAGACGCACTGCTTCTTCCAGAGAGCACTGCTCATTTTCTTGAATATCTTCTATAAAGTGAATTAATACTTCAGAGTCTGTATCGCTTTCAAACTCATGGCCTTTATTGATCAGGTCTTGCTTTAAAGCATCATAATTTTCAATAATCCCATTATGAATGATAGCCATACGTTTATTGGCGGAATAATGGGGGTGGGCATTGTCATCGTTGGGTTCGCCGTGGGTGGCCCAGCGTGTATGTCCAATACCGATTTTACTCTGGTATAGATGGGCTTCGTTTTGGAGTATATTTTCTAACTCTTGTACTTTCCCCTTTTTTTTATAGACGTTGAGCCCTCCGTTAAGTAGCGCGATTCCAGCACTATCATAACCACGGTATTCTAATCTTTTTAGACCTTTAACAATAATAGGGTAAGCTTCACGATACCCCACATAAGCTACAATCCCACACATAAATAAGTATTAAAAAGTAAAAACATAACCACTAACGAAAAATCTACTTATCTAGATTCAACAAGTGTATAAAATAATCGTAATTTCAATGGATTGGTAGGATTCTGTGCTCCTCCAATAACTACTCTGTTGGCGCGAATCGAATTCAAATTGGGAGAAATCAAGAGTCCGTTGTTTTCTAATCTGTTAACACCCTCGTAATCGGGATTATCGTTATTAAGTATAAATTGTATGTACGAAGTAAAATTGGCGGTGTAAGCGCTGGGAGTTGGATCAAAAGTAGTCAGTAATTCATTTTGGAACCCAAGAGGATTGAGTCCTTCTTGTTGTACACGTATAATGACTGTATCACTGATGGTTTGTAAGGGGTCATCAGCTGCTTGGCCAGGAACTGTCTGCGTTAGTATTATTCGTTGAGGACGTTCGTTTCTATCGAGCTGCCAAAACTCAAGTGAAAAAGGGCGTGGGGTGAAGTCTTCGGCAATAGGAGGAAAAGGTGTGACTACTAGGTCAGCTCTATTGATGGCGATGGTTCCTAATTTGGCAAACTCACTAAGGTAGGGAAAGGTGATTTTGGTTTTAATACCAAGTAATCCTTGAATATAAGTAAGGTTATTAGTGGCGGTCGCATCAATCTCTTCGTAGCTTTCATCCAAATCGGCTAGGGCAGTACCACTTCGGTCACTAGTAACTCGATTGAAACGCGTGGCGGCACGCCGACCATTAACTACCTCACTAACTGTGGGATTTCGTACATATATATTATAGCTTTCCTCCTCGCCGTCATTTTCATAAAATAGATTTAAGGCAGAAGCCGTATTAATACGGCGAGAATCTATCGGGTTAGCATCAAAACCAACAATAGCCGCTCCTCCTTGAGGCACTAACACAAGCCCACTTACCACATCATCGAGTTGCTCTTGGGTAAGCGAATCGGTACTAGTAATTAAGTTGGCTATTTCATCTCTAAAGGAGTCTTCCAATGGAATTATGAGCCTATTGTCAACAATATCTTTGGCACTAAATGTACGGCTACCCACTGGGGTTGGGTCAAAGGGCAATTCACTAAAACTATAGTAAGTATTTCCTTGATTAAAAGCATTGGTAAGCTTGTGCACCTGAATGGTTTGTGGCTGTGTGGTATCTCCGTAAGAGTACCGATAAGCTAAATTAAGCTCCAAGCGAGAAAACTGTGGGTTGCTACCTAAGTTGATGGTATCGGGGGTCAAGGTAAAGAAGCTACTCGCCGTTACTAGACCTAGCTGTGCATCGTTGTATTGACCTGCTATTAGCAATATAGAGTTGGTGGTATTCACACTGTCTACCAAAACGGTAGAAGTAGTTACCGTTACTGTATCAGTAAAAGCAACCCCAAGTACATTTTGGGGTTGCAGTCCAAGACCTATATCGCTAGGATCTTCACAAGCGATGAATACAATAACACTAAGTAAGAATGATAAACGCTGGAAAGAAAGTTTAGTCAAGTAACTCATTATATAGGTTGTAATATGATTCCGAGATGTTATCGTTCTCAACGGCTAGTTGGAAAACCTTTTCATCGTCGAAATGAGCGAATAACTGCATCAGTTTCTCGCTGTACTCGTTTTCACTACGAATGACTGCATCAGCATATTCCATACCTGTTCTAATGAAACCCTCCATATCGGCTGACTGAAGGTGAGAAAGCATTTCATCCTCAATATCAATCATCTTCACCTTGCTGATCAAATCAGCTCCAAATTTATAAGAATAAAAGTTATTATACACACTAAAAATGGATTTTGTTTTTTGGAAGGTGGGATCTTTCTTGTAAGTTGTTTTTAAGTACATAGGAATTAAACTAGTAATCCAGTCATTACAATGTACGATATCTGGCGCCCAGCCTAGTTTTTTAACGGTTTCGAGCACTCCTTTACAGAAGAAGATAGCGCGCTCATCGTTGTCGTCATAAAAGTTATTTTCCTTATCCAAGAAAACAGATTTTCTTTGAAAATAGTCTTCATTGTCGATGAAGTATACTTGTAACTTTGCATTAGGAATTGAGGCAACTTTAATAACCAATGGCTTTTCTTCATCTCCAACGGGAATATTGATTCCAGATAATCTCACTACTTCGTGCAGGCGATTTTTCCTCTCGTTGATAATGCCAAAGCGGGGTACTAGAATCCGAATTTCCATGCCCCTCTCTTGCATAGCTTGTGGAAGTTTTCTAACAAAATCGGCTACCTTAGAGGTTTGTAGGAAGGGATTCACTTCACTCGCTACGTAGAGGATACGAAGTTTTTGCATAAGAATGAAATTTTAAATTTATAAAGAACTAATTAAAAGCTGTGCAAAATTACGAAAAAAAAGTGGTATTTCAATTTTTTTTCTCTGAAATTGTCTTATTATTGCGTCTATATTGACTAATATGCCCATCCTATGCTCATTTTTGAAAGCATTGTCTCCTTACAGCAATATCTAAAAAAAAAACGTGAGAACACCTCTAAAATTGGCTTTGTCCCCACTATGGGCGCACTTCATGAAGGGCATCTTGCCTTGCTAAAACAAGCCAAACAGGAGAATGACTTGGTAGTATGTAGTATCTATGTAAACCCTACCCAGTTCGATAACCAAGAGGACTTAACCCATTATCCAAGAACGTTAGCTGCCGATACAGAAAAATTAAAGTACATACAATGTGATGTACTTTTTGCACCTACGAATATAGAGATGTACCCTACGCCTTCTCTCGTAGCTTTTAGCTTTGGTCATTTAGATAAGGTGATGGAAGGCCAGTACAGGGCAGGACATTTTAGTGGTATGGCTACCGTAGTAGCAAAGTTTTTCAACATTGTACAGCCTGATACGGCCTATTTTGGTCAGAAGGATTTGCAACAGTACCTCATTGTAGACCAACTCATCAAAAGTTTAAGTTTTCCCATTCAATTGGTACGTCATCCTATTGTGAGAGAAGCCGATGGTTTGGCAATGTCATCGCGTAATCGGCGTCTTTCACCTGCGCAGCGCGCCAAAGCACCTAAGCTCTATGAAGCACTTCAACTCGCGGCTGATTGGCTTCCTAAAGCTGCTATCGTAGAGGTTAAAAGGCGTACACAAGAATTTTTACTGCAAGCAGAAGGCCCTAAAGTAGAATACTTCGAAATTGCACATGGGCATACGCTTGAGGCACTCACTACTTATCAGCCCAATACCCCTACGGCACTTTGTATTGCAGCTTTTTTGGGAGATGTCCGTTTGATAGATAACCTCTTATTGCATTAAACTTTTATGACAAATCTATTCACAGCTTTTTCTGATGTATGGGCAGCGTGGGGATTTATACAACGACATCAACTTCGCAAGTATTTATGGCAGTCGTTACTGCTCAACCTTTTAGTAGTGGTGGTGTTGAGTATAGTAGGCTGGTATATAGCTAGTAGTTTAACTGACTGGCTCGTTGGGCTCATCAATATTCCTTGGCTCGAGTGGCTTATTATTATCGTAGCTATATTGTTGGTAGCTTTCCTATTTTACAAGTCTTACACATTCATTATACTTACCGTCTCTGCGCCCATTTTAGCAGCGCTAGCAGCGCGTACCAATGCTATTCTATTCGGAAAAAAGACAGAGGAGCAAGGCTTTTGGGCAGAGACGAAAAGGGGTATTATGGTGAACGTAAGAAATACTGTGGCAGAGCTTGCTTCTATAATAGTACTGCTGTTACTTTCTCTAGTGCCCGTTATTAATGTAATTACCACTCCTTTGATGTTCATCGTGAGCGCTTACTTCGTAGGCGTAGCTATGATGGATTATCGCAACGAGTACTTAGGATACACGGTAAAGGAAAGTGAGCAGGTAATTAGGCAACATCGTGGGGTGGCTTTAGGCAATGGGCTAGCATACACAGTTTTGATGTTTATTCCACTTGTAGGTATATTACTTGCGCCTTCTTTCGCCTTGGTGGGGGCGAGTATTACCATGAAAAAGGCTCATAAGCAACCTGCCTAGATAAGGTATAAATAAATATTTGAATAATACAATAACACTAATCCTATCTGACAGTTTAGCGGCAATTGTTTTCTTTTTGTACAAAAACTCCCTAATATTGTTAGATGCGATCCTTCTGGCGACAAAACACCTTACTTGTTCTCTCTCTTGCCTCTCTGCTCATTTTTTCATTGCTGGTTTTTCTTGACACTTCTACCTTTTATGAGCAAATAGAAAGGGCTTCTCTATGGGTGCGGCGTTGGTTTGGTACATTTTACCTGTACCTAGGTCTCTTTTGCGTATTATTCATTCTTATCGTTGCGCTCTCTCCTTTAGGAAAAAGAAAACTAGGTAAGCCCACCGACCAACCAGAGCACTCTACTTGGGGGTGGATTGCCATGCTTTACAGTGCGGGAATGGGCGCAGGTATTTTACTGAGAGCGGTGCAGGAGCCTGTATATATGAAGTTGCATCCACCACTGGCCACAGGTATAGCCCCTAACGTCATGGCACTTGAATATACATTTTATCAGTGGGGGTTTACTGCTTGGGCTTTCTATGGGTTATTTGCGATTGTAATAGGGTATTACCTTTTTGTAAAGGAGAAAACCAGCCTCGTAAGTACCATCATAGAAGATAAAACCTCCTCAGTGTTGGCCATCTATAGCATTGACTTATTGGCAGTTATTACAACGGTTTTTGGCCTCATGGGAGCTATTGGGCTAGGTACTACACAGATTAATGGAGGGCTCACCCATTTGTACGACCAGCCGCTAGGCATAGAAGTAACGATTGCACTTACACTCCTCATTTCCTTGCTAGCGTTTGTATCCGTTTGGAGTGGTATTAATAAGGGGATTAGGATTATCTCTAAAATCAACATACTGGTTACGTTGCTGCTATTCCTCTTTATCTTTTTTCAGACTGACTTAGCAAAAGTTTTTTCAACTTTTATTCAGGCTTTTTACCATTACTTGGTAGACTTTATCCCTTTGAGCTTGGCCTACGGAAAGTTTGATCCAGGAGAAGCCTTCCTCACTGACTGGACATATTATTACTGGGCTTTCTGGTTGGCTTGGGCGCCTTTCACGGGTATTTTTATTGCTAGAATTTCAAGAGGAAGAACCCTACGAGAAATCCTAATCGGCGTATTACTTATTCCTTCTTTAGGTACTTTTTTTTGGTTTTCTGTTTTTGGAGATACCGCTTTCCAACTGATAGACAATGGACTTACGAGCCCAGAAGCCTTCTCTGATGTGTTTTCTTCTATTTTTGTATTTTTTCAAAACTATCCTCTACAAGGACTGATCAATAGTATCACCATCTTTCTGCTGATAAGCTTTTTAGTGACTTCTGTAGACTCCGCAGTGTTTGTGCTGAGTATGTTTACCGATGGTGGGCGGGCTTATCCCAGTAGGCGGCATCGCCTCATCTGGTCAGTAGCGGTGGCGATTTTTGCGGTAGCGCTCCTTATTTTAGGGAATGCTCGTCCTGATACCGATGTGCTGATAGCCTTACAGAAGTTGCTCATTATCACTTCCTTGCCCTTCTCACTGTTTATGGTTTTGATGACGGTACTTTTTCTGAGAGATTTCTTGAAAAAGCAGCCTCATCAAACAAAAGAGGTAGCAGAGTAGGAGCTGTTCTACCTCAGTCTTTTGGAGAGTGTCTCGTGTTTTTCTTCCAGTAAATAAGTCAACGCTTCCAAAGTCGCCCCTCAATGAGTTTTTTAAACACCTCTTCTCGTAAATGCTTACTAATAGGAATCTCTTTCTCGTCAATTTTCAGGACGTTCCCTTCCAAACTAGTGATCTTCGAAAGCGCAACTATGAAAGAGCGATGCACACGAATAAAACGATCGGCAGGAAGTGCCTTAGTAGCATTACTAAGGGAAATCAATACCATATGCCGTTGCTGTTCAGTATGTATAAAAACGTAGTCTTTAAGGCTTTCTAGGTAGAGGATATCATCGAAAGAGATTTTGAGATACTTTCCTTCTGATTTGATGAAAAAGTGCTTGGGTGCTTCCTCCATGTTCGGCTCCTTAGCAGCACTCGTGTGTAATAGATAGGTTTCGTAAGCCTTTTGGCAGGCTTTTAAAAAGCGAGGGTAGGCAATGGGCTTTACCAGATAGTCCACTACATCCAACTCATAGCCTTCCAGCGCGTACTCCCGATACGCTGTTGTAAGAATCACCATTGGTAATTGACGGAGCCCACGCAAGAAATCTAGCCCAGTCAGCTTTGGCATTTGAATATCTAGAAACATTAAGTCGATTGTTTCTTCTTTGAGAAGTGTGTCTGCTTCTAAGGCATTTTTGGCAGTTGCTTGGCAAATAAGAAAATCTGTATCTTCTACATAAGCAGCAATCCCTTTTCGAGCAACTGGCTCATCATCAACGATAAGGCAACGCAATGTTTTTTTCATCTTTTTGGTGGTCTTTCCTTGCTAAATCAATGGTCAACTGGATGGCAAACACGTGTACTGGTGTACCTGTAGTAGGAGATGTTTGCGTAAATGTCTCAATGGTCAGTTGGTGTTTTTGAGGATACAACAGCGCTAAACGCCGCTTGACATTCTCCAACCCTATCCCTGATTTTACAGGATGGTGCTCCTCTTTAGGCTCATAGGTGTTTTCTACTGTAAAGAAAAGTTTATGCGCCTCACAGGTAGCTTTGATGGTAATCCAATAACCATTTGGGCTTGTCTTATCTCCATGCTTAAAGGCATTCTCAACAAAAGGCAGTAGTAGTATAGGGCTTATGACAAGGGCTTCTGTCAATTCAGAAAAATGAAGGGTAACATCGACAATATCTTCTTGCCTAATCTCTTCTAGATGAACGTAGCGTTTCAGATAAGCCAGCTCTTGCTCAAGCGAAACTTGCTTGTTTTTCACATCGTACAACTGGTAACTTAGCATTTCAGAAAGTTGTAGTAACATTTCTTTGGCTACTGCTGGGCGTTGATCTACTGAAAAGTAAATATTATTTAAAGTATTGAAGAGAAAATGAGGATTTACCTGTGCTTTGAGGTAGTTGAGTTCGGTTTCTAAGTGCTTTTTTTCTAGCTCCCGGGTATAGCGCTCCTTCTGATACCACGCTCGCAGTAGTTTGATTACCGTGGTGGTAGACACCAGTAGTAAAACATCTGAGCCAATGATGATAAACCCTTGGAAATTATCGAAATAGTCAGTGACAAAAGCGGCTGTAAAACTCCAAACAATGGTTGCATTAACCATTAGTAATAAACACAAGGCTAAGAAGTAGGGGAGGTATTGCTTTTTTAAGAGCAACCGAGGAATTAAATAATAGAGGTTAAAATAGATAAAAGCAAGTGAAATAAGTGAAGAGGTAGCTGTAAAAAAAACATTGTACCAATAAATAGAGTAGTACACGAGGTCTACCGCAGCGTTCAGGAAGATATAAACAACCCAAAACAGAAGATGATAGGCAAAACGATTTTTTATAGAAATGTTTACTGACATATGCTTAAGGGAAGATTTTAACTATACTGACTTTCACGACTTTTGCTTATTGAGCCACCAAGCTAATCTCGTCTCTGGCTTAAAATTCTTCGTAGTAGGCTTCGATTCTGCCCGTTCTATCGTTAAGTCAGATAGGTTGGCCACTACAGACCAGAGCGTACCAAACTGCTGCTTCTTTAAATTTAAACAAATACAATCATCACTCAAAATGGCTTTTGCCTTGGCTAGAGTCATCCTATCTACCTGCTCAAGTCGATCTGTCAGCCCAGTATACCTTTCTTGGCTCTTGCTCCAAGCGATGCCTCCTATGTCAAGGGCTTTCATCTCCTCCGAAATAAACTGATTGGTCATGTAAATATAGTGGCTTTCTGGTCTTCTCACGTACTTCTTTTCGGGGGCTGACTCCACCACTGCTAGATCACCCGTGCGGTCAGCGATCATAAAATTACTGGCAGAAGAGACTTCCACAGGCATGAGTAAATCAATTGCCTCTTGCGTGGTGGCGCAATCCTCAAGTACTTTACGTATGATAAAATAAAAATTTATACCCGGTTGAGTCGCTTTACCATTTACAAAAGACATGGCCATAAATAGCCCTTTTTCATTAATGCCATCTACACGACCTATGAAAACATCTGATTGGGTGATAGCAGCGAACCTATTGTCAGGGACAATTAAACTACTCTCAGTAAATTTCTTAAAGGCAAAAAGCATATCATAATTTCTACCTACAAATACTTGCTCTTTTTCTTTGTAAGCAAAGACACTACATTGGCCCGTTTGCTCAAAAAGGCCAATGCTTAATAGAAAGGCGGCGAGCTTTTCACCATCTGCTTGTATACCAGCAGCAAAACCGTCGATTTCTTCTATCACTTCAGGATAAAATGCCTTTAGTAGAGGATACGATTGACGTCCAACGTTCTCTTTTTCTACTGACATAGCTGGAATTTGAAATCCTGCTTTTTCGTAGAGGAGCTTACCGTACTTCAGCCCCATTTCGTAGAAAGTACCGTATAGTCTTGGGTGATACATAGGAATTATATTTTATGACTACTTTTCGAAAAATAAACCGTTTTTAATTGACCGAAAATAACCTATTCAATAGAAATAGAAAAGCCTAAAAAGAATGAAGTAGTCGCACCAGGTCTAACGGCTTCCCGTTGCGTACCATCTTCCGAAAAACGATAACTGTAGATTTGATTGAACCCAAGTGGGTTACGGACAGAGGCGTAAATTACTGAAAACTGATCAAACAAATAAGTTAAGTAACTTAAATTAAAACTCAGATTATGGTAGTCAGGGGCGGTATCTTCTAAAAAACGGTCAGTATTGGGATTAAAGTAAGGCCTTCCAGAGGCAAAGGTGTAGGTACTTCCTAACCGAAAGCGAGAAGATAACAACTGGTATTGCATCACCACATTGAGATTATGCCGATTGACGAAAGGCGGTGTAGCCGCTTCAGGATAATCGAGATAATCACGCTCTGCTAATAACAAAGAATAGGTAATGCGATAGTCTAGTTTTTTTATACTTTTACGATCTCTCCAAAAGAAGTCTAAACCAGTTGCATAGCCTGTTCCCGTATTATCGAAAGGCATCACCTCTTCGTCTCGATTGCGAATAAGCTGCTCGTAGGATTTATAGTAGCCTTCTACCCGAAAGGTGTAGTCGTCTTGAAGCCATTGGTAATTAAAAATATAGTGAACTGCTTTATGGAAATCGAGATTAGGAAATTGTCTCAAGAAATCATTGGCAGGCCGCTGATAATACCAGCCGTAAGCAAAAGAAATTTGACTGTCCTTACCTGTCTTATAAGCCAGCGAGCTACGAGGAGCAAGATTGGCTGTTTTGAGCAAACTGGCGTATTCTGCTCTTACACCCACACTGGCTTTCAACTTCTGGCTCAGGTCAATCTCTACTTCTGTAAAAGCAACACTGAGTACGTCCTCTACTGTTTGGTTAAGCGCATTGAAACCATAATCTCCTGCTAGTAGATTACTCTCTCCTCCAAACTTAAGGTAGATATTGTCATTGAGGTCTGTACCCAAACGAAGGCGTGCTTGGGCAGTATGTTCCTTTGTGTAGACTTCATCTTGATCAATAGCCAGATCATCGCTATCGTAGCTGTACGCAAGTCCAGCATACAGCTCCCATCGAGGAGAGAGAATCCCTTGGTAGGTACTATTGGTGTAAAGGTTTTGGTTGTAAAAGCCAAAAGGTGAAGTAACAAGGGGCGTATTGAGGTCGTTGGTTTGTAGCGTTGCTTCACTGTTTTGGTACTGCACCAACGTTTTGTACATGCCTTGCTTGCTTTTATGCCTAAAGGCTACTTGCCCACCCATCCCTTGTGGATTACGGCGCCAATCAACATTTTGATCGACTATATTGTGTAAGAGTCTCAGGTCAGTGTAGCCAATATCGGCTAATAAGGCGGTATTTTCACCAAATCGCTGGGTACGACTCACATTAGCACCAGCCAAGTTGAATCCAATATTGGCGGAGGAACTTTCGGGAATATCTTGTGTATTAAGTAAGAGCACTGAAGATAAGGCTTGTCCATATTCTGCTGAGTAGCCTCCTGTGCTAAACATAATCCCCTTGAACATAAAAGGATCGAACCGACTACGAGAGGCTAGTTCAGGTAGATCGCTAAAAAAGGGGCGTGAAACGCGCATACCATTAATAAGTGTCTGGGTTTCTTGAGCCTCTCCACCTCTTACAAAAATACCCGTCTCGTCGCCTACCAGCGACACACCTGGTAAAGTCTGTAAGGTACGGGCAATGTCACCTTCTGTACCCGCTGTAGTGACAATATCCAACGATTTTAATAAGGCCATCTTTTTCTCATCACTGGCCTCAAAAGACCCTGCACTAATTACTACTGGACTTAATTCAGCGGCGTTCTCTTGGAGCGTGATCTGTAAGTTATAGGTCTGTCCATTTAAACGTAAAGGTTGTTGGTAGCTTAAATATCCCGTGTAGCTAATCACTAGTATAGCTTCTCCTTCAGCTTGGGTCTGGAAAGAAAAGTTGCCTTGTTCATCGGTAGTAGCACCATCATAAACCTCAGCTAAGTATACATTGGCAAAAGGGATAGTATTACCTTTCGTATCAGCGACCTTTCCGCTAATGGTAGTTTGTGCCTGAATACCAATAAGACAAAAGAGCATACATAAATTTATACATATTAACTTTTTCATGGGCAATAGAATAGGAGAGAGGCACTCAAAGCCTCTCTAAATGATAATGAATGCTGAGAGGATACTACTTCACTTTCTTTTGTAGTTCGTTGAGCATGTAATCGTTGGGGAATAGTTTTAAACCTTTTGCACAATATACACGTGCCTTTTCAGGTTGGTCTTCTCGTAGGTAGTACTGTACCAAGGTGGCGTAGGCTTCGTTGCGCCCCCAAGTAGGGGCATAAGGGCTATCTGAATAGGTATCTTTTAAGCTGATTGCTTTTAATAGATTTTTTTCAACGACTTTTCCACCACCGTATTCCACAGGACGGTAAAAGTCACTCTGGCCCATATATAAATAAGTACGTAGATTTTGCTCATTTAATTTGAGAGCTTTTTGTGTGTATTTTTCAGCACGGGCACTTAAAGCAATGGCTTGGCCTTGATCATACATCATCTCTAAGCCAGTCAGCTTGGCTAGCATAACGTAGTCCTCAGAGGTCTTTTGAGGGATAGCCTTAATAAGTTTTACTCCCTGTTGATTGGCTGCTTCAGCTTTTTCTTTGTTTTGCCTTTTGCCATGGTACAGACAAAGGTAGTAGTAGGTATAGGTCGCCCAGTAGGCATAGTCGCGGTCCTGTTCCGCTTGCCAAGCGGTGGTCAGTTTTTGTGCAAGTGCTTTCAGTTTACTTTCATCCTCTTTGAACGAAGCTTCAAAAGTATCATAAATACGGGCTTGGATACCACTGAGCAAAGTGGTTTTATCCTGTGCCGTTGCAACAGTGGTACATACTAGTAAAAAGAGTAGGAGCGTAATGCTAAATTGGTTCATGGTTTTCTTCGATTTTTTCATAAGTATACCACCTCTCTTCCAGTAGAGAAAAAAAGATAGACCAACGTCCTAAAACTATCGAAGAATAGTAGATGAGAGTAGAAAACAAGCTCGTGATGAAAGCAGATTTAGGGATTCTTTTCAAAAGAAAAAACGGAATAATTTTAGAAGAAAACTATCCCGTTTGGGTAGGAGAACGGGTTTATTCTCCTTATTCGAACCTAGTAAAATACAAAATAAGTTGTGTGGGATTATTATCTGCTCGATTACCATTAAGAAAAAGTCGCTCCACAGAGGTATTCGTGTTGAAGAGTCCTATGATGAGATCATCTCCATCGAATTCCTCTTCTTCTAACTGGAGTGCCATGTAAGAGGTAACATCGAATACATAGCGGGTCTGTGTTTCGTAGTTGTCGTCAATGAATAAGGTAGGCAACTGCGGTTCGGCTTCACCACCAAAGACAAATCCAAATTCGTTGGCCTGTTCTGCTTCATAAAGCAACAGTGCAGGCGGAAGTGGGAAAAAACCATCGTAAGCCTCTTGGGCAATCCCAATTTGAAGCTCTGCTCTTACCAAGACTGCTTGGGGGTCAAAGCCTTTAATGCTTTCAAAATGCGGAAATGTAACTTTTGTAAATAGACCTATACCCGCTTGCAAAAATGTGAGTTGTTGTGTGCTATCTTCAGTAAGTACATCTCGCTGTTCTGTTAAAGAAACAAGGGGGGTACCCGTTTGGTCGCTTACAATTCGATTGAACTGCAAGCGTGTATCATATACAGGAAAATCATAGGAAAGTGCTTCGTCTTCTTCTGAGGTATAATATAGACGAAGTACAGGGGTAATGGTAGCGTTTTCGTCTTCACTTACTTCAGCGATAATAGGGGCGCTGAAGAAAAAGCTATTACTCTCTGTAGTGGTAAGTACTAACCCTCTTAGAAATTGTGCAAAGTCTTCACTGCTTCCAATGGTTTCGTCTTGGTCGATGCCAAATTGATGAATGGTTTGTCCTAATACATCGTCTAAACGTATAGAAATAACAAGGTTTTCACCATTAGGACGGTAGGAGACTTCCCCCAACGGAATGGGATCGTATACACGTGAAGAAACATTGTAAAACTCTTCGTCACTTGGCAATGTCAGTTCTTCTGATATCCTAAACAACTGTAACGTTTGGAACTGTGTGGTGTCACCATAAGTACCTACCCGCTGTATAATGAATTCTAGGGAGTCGTACCGACTATTTTCTTCTGGTATAAAGGCATCACCAATACCCATTTGAAAGTAACTTTCGGCTTGCACTTCTCCCAGATAAGTGTCAAGATACTTGCCTACTACTATCTGTTGCTGTCCATTGGTAATGAGGGAATCCACTTTAAATGTCACGCAGTTAGTGGTAATCGTATCCATCACAAAGCTGAAATTATCATCTTGGAAAAAATCTACCTCTACATCGCCTGTACTGGTACAAGCACTTAGTAAGCTAGCCAAACTGATACTGAAGTAAATAATGAATTTCAAACGATTCATTCAATAATTTTTTCCTCAAAGAAAGTATTTTATGAGGTAAGAAAAGGCTTAAATAGACAGCAGGCGTCTTTTTAGAGGCAGGCGACTTGTTTTCTCCGATAGGTCGATACAAACAAGATGTAAACAATAATAATGAGGTAATTGGTAGATAAATAATAAGCATTCATCTATAAATATAGGTAGTAAGTATATTATTATCATATGTCTTACCAGAAATGGAGTTCTTTGTCTTCAGAACCTTTAAAATCGTTATATCAACTATGAAATTTAGAAACATATGTTTGTACTTATTGCTTGGTTTTTATTTTATGTTGACAAGTTGTACAGAAGACGAAGTATCACTCGAAGGAAACTGGATCAGACAATCCGATTTTGAGGGAGATGCCCGGTCTGGTGCAGCGGTATTTGTGATTAATGAGAGAGCGTACGTAGGTACAGGCTACGATGGCGATGAGCGGCTTACAGATTTTTGGTCTTACGATGTAAATAGAAACTTCTGGCAACGGATCACAGAACTTCCTGATTCTTCCTTTACACCACGTAATGGTGCATTTGCTTTCTCAGCCAATGGGAAAGGCTATATAGGAGGTGGCTACGATGGGCAAGATTATCTGAAAGACCTCTGGGAGTACGATCCTATTACCAACGGGTGGTCACAGAAAAGCGATTTCATAGGCTCGGCCAGGCGTAATGCTACTACATTTAGTATTGATAATAAAGGCTATGTCTTATTGGGCTATGATGGAAGCGATACAAAAGACATGTATATGTATGACCCTACTACTGATCAGTGGACACAAAAAGTAAGCTTTACAGGGTCGAAGCGAAGTGGCGCTACAGCTTTTGTAATCAATGGTAAAGCTTATGTGGGGTTTGGGCGTAATAATGGCATATACGAAGAAGATTTTTGGGAGTATGACCCTGTCAATGACTCTTGGAGAAGACTACAAGACATGGACGAAACCAGTGAGGCCATTGCTAGAGATTTTGCAGTAGGCTTTGTAATCGATGGTAGGGGATATGTTGCCACAGGAAATAGAAATACACCTATGACAAGTACTTGGGAGTACGATCCTGCCCTAGATGAATGGACAGAGAAGACTGCTATGGAAGGAATAGCCCGCTTAGAGGCACTAGGGTTTGTGGTGAGAAACAGAGGTTTTCTTGTGACAGGTCGTAACGCCAACCAAAGACTAGATGATCTGTGGGAGTTGGCTCCTTTTGTGGAGGAAAATGAAGACGACTAGTGTAGTATCGAGAAATAAATTGTAAATTAAAGCGTATCATTTTCACTGTATACACTTGAAAGCACAAAAGTACTCGTCGGTTCTTATTCACGTATTCGGATGGGGGTTTCTACTATTACTCCCATTCTTTATACAGTTGCCCTTTAAGCCGAAAAGTGAAGTGTATTTCTATAAGTTTTTTGCCTTTGCACCAGGACTTTGTGGGTTATTTTACCTTAATATGTACTTATTAGTACCTAAGGTACTCTTAAAAGGAAAACTACTTTCCTATGTTGGTCTCTTAGCAGCCGTCATTGGTACACTAGTGCTTTATAATTACTTCCTAGAAAACTTCTTTAATCTCTCGCATACATTCGTTGTCGATGATCCAGAGCACGGCGTAATTGTACGGAAAAACTTTGTCCACTTTATGCCAGTCGTTACCAGTATTCTCGTAGTTGGTGTAAGTACAAGCGTCAAAGTAACCAGTAAATGGCTAGAAGATAGAGATCGGCAACAAAAGCTAGAAAAGGAAAAACTGGGAGCAGAACTCAGTTGGTTAAAAACACAACTCAATCCACATTTTTTCTTCAACATTCTCAATAATATCTATGCCTTGATGGCCATAGACTACAAAAGCGCACAACGCGCCATTCATCAACTTTCTAAAATGATGCGATACGTTCTGTACGAAACAGAGACTGTACCATTAAAAAGAGAACTAGAGTTTTTGAAAAACTATGTGGAGCTAGCAAAGCTTCGGGTAGTACAAAATGTACAAATTGAATTCGAAAACGATATAGCGTCAGAAGAGCAGGCGATAGCTCCATTGCTTTTTATCTCTTTTGTAGAAAATGCCTTTAAGCACGGGATCAGTACTGAACAACCTAGTTTTATTGCTATCAAGTTACAAGAAGAGAAAGACAAATTGGTTTTTACAGTAACTAATAGTATCTGTACTGTCAATGCTGCACATCAAAAGGAAGAAGGGATTGGTCTTAATAATATTAAAAGGCGTTTAGCCTTACTTTACCCCGATAGGCATGCCCTTCAGATTAGAAAAGACAATTCACAGTACCAGGTAAGGCTTCAATTACAACTTATATGAAACAACTTATTTCTTGTATTGCCATCGACGATGAGCCATTAGCACTTAGCTTACTTACCAGCTATATTGAAAGAACTCCTTTTTTAGTCTTAAAAGGTGAGTTTCACAGTGCTAAAAATGCAGTAGAAATGCTGATAAAGGAACAGATTGACTTAATTTTTTTAGATATTCAAATGCCTGACATGACGGGGGTCGATTTTACAAAAACCTACCATTTGGGCGCAAAAGTAGTATTTACAACTGCCTACGAAAAGTATGCTGTAGAAGGTTTTAAACTAGAGGTGAGCGACTATCTGCTAAAACCTATTTCTTACGAGGAGTTTCTGAAAGCTGCACAGAAAGTAAGTACGTATCTACAATGGCAAAACGACACAGAAACAGACCAAGGAATGCAGGAATCATTTCTGTTTGTGAGAACTGAGCACAAAATTGTCAAAGTAGCCTTTGATGAAATCCTCTTTGTCGAATCCTACAAGGACTATGTGAAAATATACCTAACTGATACCAAGCTCCCTATTCTCTCTTTACTGAGCTTACGAGCGCTAGAAGAAAAACTCCCTAAAAGCCATTTCATGCGTGTACATCGCTCTTACATTGTAGCGCTATCACAGATCCACTTGATACGTAAGAACTATATTGTTTTTGGTGACCACCACATTCCTATTAGCAGACAATATAAAGATAAATTCGATCTCTTTTTAAAAGATAAGTTAGTGTAGACTCTACAACTCCGCACGACGCTTAAAATCTGCCACACGATCTCTACTTACAATAGCTTCTACAGGGCTAGTAGGTTGCAGGTAGAGTTTTAGCCGATTACTAGAGTAAGTACGCATCTCTACAATCGCTGCAAACTTTACAATAAACTTGCGACTGATTCTGAAAAATAGTGCTGGGTCGAGCAGCGCATCTAACTGTTCTAGGGTATACTCCACAATAAACTTTTTAGCATCATTGGTAATCATATACACAATCTTGTCATCAGCATAAAAATAAGCAATATCGTCAACTACCTTAAAAAACATTTTACCACCTATTTTTACCAAGAAGCGATGTCTGTACTTTTGTGTGGTAGTAGGTAAGTTTCCTAGTACTTCTTGCCAGTCAGGAATAGCCACTGGCTGACGAAGCGCTTGATATTTACGAATGGAGGTAGCCAGATCGGTAGCAGAGATAGGCTTTAATAAATAATCAATACTGTTTACCTTGAAAGCCTGAATGGCATACTGATCATAAGCAGTGGTAAAGATAATAGGTGTGGGAATATGAACGTGCTGGAAAATATCGAAACTTTGCCCATCTGAGAGGTGAATGTCTAATAAAACCAGATCGGGTAGTCTTTGCTGTTGAAACCACAAAACTGTATCTTCTATACTATCGAGAATAGCTAGGATCTCTATAGAGGCGTCATATTGATGCAACAACAACTGCAAACGCTCTACAGCCAGAGGTTCATCTTCTATAATAACTACTTTTAGGTTACTCACAGAGCGTTTTCTATTTTAATAAGCGGTATCTTAACAGTAAAAGTAGACTCATCCTGTTTGATATCTATCGCGTGTTGATTGATAAAGGTATACCTTTGATTGATATTATTCAAGCCTAGCTGCGTTGAGTCCTCTTCCATAACATTTTTCTTTTGTAGTGTATTCTGTACAGTAAGTGTTTGATTCTCGTTCGTATAAATACGAATATGCAGGGGCTTTTTATGAGAGATAACATTATGCTTGATGGCATTTTCTATCAACATCTGTAAAGCCACTGGTACAATATAGTAAGGGTAATACTGCGTAGCTACCTGAATATCGATGTGGATGCTGTTACCAAAACGTTTTTTGAGTAAGTAAGCGTAGGATTGAATAAAATGCAGTTCCTGTCTTACTTCTACAAGCTCTTTTTCATAATTTCTGAGTACGTAGCGATATACTTTAGAGAATTCTTCTACAAATTCATTGGCGATCTGCGGAGAGGTAAGTATAAGCGTAGAAAGAACATTAAGGCTGTTGAAAAGAAAATGTGGATTGATTTGGTTCCTCAGTGATTGCATCTGTGCTTGAAAAGAAATCTTCCGTAACTCTTCCGTTTCGGCTTGTTGCTGCTGAAAACGTCGCCAATAATAGAGAATAGAATTGATACAGTGCAAAAATAAGTTAGCACGAAACCCAAATGCGATAATAAGTTGAAAGGGTAGGGCTAGGGTAGCCCACTCCTGTCGTAGAAGTACTTTACCCACCAACCATGTAGGAATAAAAGCACTCAAAAAAGCGACCGGAAAACTAAGGAGAAAAAAGAGTAATAAGGGATGAATATTTTTGAAGTTAGTTGTCTGACGGAATAGAAACTTTTCTAACAATCTATTTCCCTCCCAAACAAACACCGTTGTGGCGATGAATACTAAGAGAATACTGTACCAAGGCGCATTGATAGGATAGTGTACATAGACTTGTGTAAGGACTGTATTGAGGTAGGAGTACCCACCTAACAACAACATAAACACATATCTCCAACGATGTTTAAACATAATGACAAAAGTTGCTTGGTTGGTAAAACAAATTTATTAGACAAAAGCTGATTGTACTTATTTAGAAAATCACCCTGAAAACCCAGGGTGACTTTACTCTACCAAATTATTATGAAAAACTATTTAACAAAATAGATCCTTAAGTCGCTTAGTTAACTGACATGAGCTCAGACTCAGGGAGCAACACATCATTCTTTAGATGAACTCCTCCATTAGTGGCTGTGATACTTCTTGGGTCATCGTTGCCACTATCCGATATGGTAAAATCAGATGAAACAGTAATGTACTCTCTACCAATAGTACCTACTACACCAGCAGAAAGATTAGAAGAGAATACAAGCCCTGAAACCACATCGCCGTCACAGCCCGTAAAAGCTAGGAGGTCAGGCGCAAAAAGCACTGTTGTGAAAAATTCTTTAATTTTAAATTGGAGTCGTTTCATAGGAATTTTTAAATAGAATTAGATATAAATATCTGATAATATAAACAGTGATGGGCAGGGATTAGATTAATAGAATAGAGTAGATGGGTGAGAAAAGGTATACGAATGGGCTTCAAATTGGAGTGAATAGCTCAGAAATAAGAGCAGTAGATTTAACGGTAAGGATAATTTATATTGAATGTAATTTCCTTCATAAAAATCTATTATTCAAATAAGTACAAATAGGAGCCATATCACTTTTGTTAAAACTATGGCCAGTCTCGTAGAGAAAGTTATTTCGTTGAGTACCAAGTGTGCTTAAAGCAGAAAATCACCCTGAAAACTCAGGGTGATTTTACTCTACCAAATTATTATGAAAAACTATTTAACAAAATAGATCTTTAAATTATTTATTCTGTAGGCTCAGGAGCAGTAAGTAATACACCATCAATGGTATGAATTACTCCGTTTGAGGCTACTCGGTTAGTACCAGTAATATTTACAGGTGCAGGCTGAGGACCCATATCAGGATCATCTTCAGGATCATCAAACAGGTTACCACCACCTAGTAGCGTAGGGCTAGTACCAGTATCGTTATTTGAATAAGTAATATCTTCATTTTCATTAATCGTATCTATAGTAGAACCTGGAGCAGGAAGATCAGAAGAGAAAACTTGTCCTGAAACTACATGTAACTGAAGAATAGCTAATAGCGCCTCTGCACCAAGTGCATCTAGCTCTGCTTCCTCTATGGCATTATTAGTGTCACTACCATCAGCACCATCAAGTGCAGTGATGAAGGCCGCATCGGTAGGCGCAAATACAGTAAAAGTAGACTCGGCATCAGAAAGCGCACCAGCGAGATCACTATCAGTATTATCATCTACATACTGAATTACTCTCAATAATTCGCTAAAATCTGGTTCAGCAGTAACTATTTCAGCAATGTTGCTACCACCAGATGGAATCAATACCACACCAATTTCGTGGATTACGCCATTGTCAGCCTGTATGTTGGCAGTACTCACTTCATTTCCGTTTACAAATACATCACCATCTCTATTGGTCAAGAAAATATTTTCATCAGCCAATGTATTTTGCATCGCATTAGGACCCGCAGGTACATTAGGTGCTAATACTTCTCCAGTAATTACATGATAAGTTAAAATACCTAAAAGGACATCTGCATCCGCAGCTTCGATCGCAGCTTCATTGGGAAATCCAGCCGCGTTGAAAGCAGCATTGGTAGGCGCAAATACAGTATACTCAGTATCACCACTTAGTAGAGCAGCCACATCAGTGTCAGTCTCAGTACTTACCTTTGTAATCGCTGCCACTAGCAAACTGAAGTTGCCACTTTGTGAGGCTACCTCCACGATAGTACCATTGGTATCAGGTAAGACTACATTGTCATCGTCGTCGTCGTCATCACAGCCCACAAATGCGAAAAGGCTGAGTGCGAAGAACGCCATTGTAAAAAATTTTTTAGTTTCAAATCGGAATTGTCTCATAGAAATTTTTTTTGGATTAATAAAAAAAGTTTGAGATTAAAGTATCTGTTGGTATAAACGGGGTAGCGGAGGATAAGATTAACAGAATAGAGTAAACGGGTACTAAAAGGTGTGCGAATGGGCTTCAAATCGGAGTGAATAGCACGTAAACTGTAGAAGGAGTAATAAAAGCCATAGGTCACAGTGAGTTGATTGTACTTATTTACTTATCAGTAGATAAAACCCCTATTTATCAGAAGGTAGATAGGGGTTTCTTTCTCCTCTTTGAATCAGCGCTCTATGCCATCCATTTAAATGCCTGCTTAATAAGCTGTAGCTTTCCCTTGTAAGGTGCGTATCGCAGTGGTACATCGAGCCAGTTAGCTCGTTTCATTACGCTCTTAAAGTGGGTAAACACATCGAAGCTTGCCTTACCGTGGTAAGCGCCTGCACCGCTATTACCAACGCCTCCAAAAGGAAGATGTGGGTTGATTAAATGCGAGATGGTATCATTTACAGAGGCTCCTCCAAAATCGAGCGTTTTAAGGAATTTTTTCTGCGTACTACGATTAGTTGAAAACATATAAAAAGCCAGGGGCTTCGGAAGTTTTCGAATTTTTGCGATTAGCAAGTCCTCATTGCTGTAAGTAAGAATAGGTAGAATGGGGCCAAAAATCTCTTCTTGCATCACGTCGTCTTCCCAAGCCACCTCGTCGAGTAGTGTAGGAGCTATATAATTTTCTTCAGCAATGGTTTCACCACCCGCTACTACTTGCCCGTTAGATAGGTAAGCAGTCAGTCGATCAAAATGCTTACGGTTGATAATACGTGGGTAGTCAGGGCTTTCTAAAGGGTTACTACCATACTGCTCTGTAATGTATTTTTTGAGCTTGTCTACAAAAGCCTTTTTTACCTCTTCATGAACCACTAGGTAGTCAGGGCCTTCACAGGTTCGTCCACCATTTACAACTCTTCCCCATACAATACGCCGCGCTGCCACCTCTAAGTCGGCTGTTTTCTCAACAATACAAGGGCTTTTGCCACCTAATTCCAAGGTAACAGAAGTGAGGTTTTCTGCGGCTGCCTTCATAACAATTTTACCCACTGCAGGGCTTCCTGTAAAGAATATCTTATCGAAGGGCTGCTTAAGAAGTGTCTGATTAACAGGGATACCTCCCTCTACTACTGCTATATAAGCATCATCAAAAGTACTTTCTATCATCTCCTTGATAAGTGCAGAGGTATGAGGAGTCATCTCCGAAGGCTTTAGTATGGCGCAGTTACCTGCAGCGATAGCGCCTACCAGCGGGGCAAGTGTTAATTGGAAAGGGTAGTTCCAAGCGCCAATAATGAGCGATACACCAAAAGGAGAAGGGTGTATGTAGTTCGAAGAAGGAAAGTTGAGTAATGAGCCTTGTACTTTCTCAGGTTTCGCCCATTGCTTGACTGACTTTTTGATGAAATCAATTTCTTCCAATACCAAGGCTATTTCAGTCGCATACGTCTCAAAAGCAGACTTTCGAAAATCTTTCTCTAGTGCTGTATAAAGGGCTTCTTCACGGTCAGTATTACTTTTTCTGAGCTTTTTTTATGCTTCGATCCGAAACTTTACAGGTAGTGTAACACCCGTATAGAAATAATTTTTTTGTTTGCTAAAGAGTGCCTCAATCGCGGCTACCTCTTGTGCAGCTATATCGTTAGCAGGTCTATTTTCTGTGACTACAGTCATGATTGTTATATTTTAATGAGTGATTGCTTGTTTGAATTTTTCAGCTTACAAATAGGGTATGTAGTTAAGACAAGCCCAAAATACTGGGCTACTCGCGATCCATTTCTAAATCTTTAGAGGTTTTCTCAGGAATAGCTTCTGTTTGAGGACGCCCTATAAATTTTGCCATGGAACTATATATGTTAAGCCCCTGACCAACTACTACATCAAATACGCGAATCGGTAAGGTTCCTTTCAAAAAGGGGAGTAGATTGACAGACCAAGGTGCTTTAAGCATAATACGGTTTTGCTTCACAGCACGCATAATGTCATTCACAATCACTTTAGGTTCTAGGAGTGGCGTTAGTATGGGCGCACTAGCCCCCTCAAACATGCCCGTTTTAATGTAGCTTGGGCAAACTGTTGTGACGCGCACTTTTGGGGCAACACGCTCCATCTCTAAGCGCAAGGACTCTGACCACCCAAGTACAGCCCACTTAGAAGAAGCATATACCGACATTTTTGGGTTGGCAACAAAGCCAGAAGCAGAAGCAATATTAATGATATGTCCGCTTCCTTGTTGCATCATTTCTGGTATAAAGGCACGTGCTACGTGCATGACCCCCAATACATTGATACGGATCGTTTTCTCTATTTCTTCGTGGCTATGTTCGTCGAAGTACTTTCCTACCACAACACCAGCATTGTTAAAAAGTACATCTACACGTCCTACTTGCGAAAGCGTAAGCGTAGCTGCTTTTTTAATATCCGAGAGGTCAGATACATCCACTAGATAAGGATGAACCTGATGCCCTTTCGCTTCAAAGGCAGCAGTTGTGTTTTGTAAATTTTGCTCATTAATATCCCAAATGACGAGTGCTTTCGCCCCTTCTTGTAGGCACCTTTCACCTAGCAATTTCCCAATGCCATTGGCGCCACCTGTAATGAGTACTGTTTTATTTTTAATCTTTGTCATGATTTGCTACGATTTAGTTTCTTAATGTTTTTTGAATAAATAAAAGCTGTGTTTCGAGTAAACGATCTACCTTAAGAGGTTGTAGGTAGTTTACCAAGTCCATCTTTTTCTTAATAATCTGTAAAACACCTGTCAACTGTCCCCAAATGATAAAAGCCACCTCTTCGACCTGCAAAGCAGGGTTGATAGAGGTATCATCTTGTCCAGTCTTGATTACTTGAATGATTTGTTGCATTAAGTCAGCCCCTCGTTGTACAGCTTTGGCATTTTCAGGCGCTTCTGCCAATCGATCAAAATCGAAAGAACTGTTTTGATAGTGCAAAATGGCATCAAAATAATGGGGCTCTTGCAAAGCAAACTGAAGATAGGCGTGTGCCAACTGTATGACTTTTTCGTATCCAGAAAGTGTTTTTTGATAAACTTCTTGGAAGTAGGCCTCCAACCGATCAAAGGCTTTTACCAAAATAGTGCTGTAGAGCTCCTCCTTACTTTTAAAGTACAGATAAAGCGTTCCTTTTCCCACCTTGGCTTCTTGGGCGATGTGGTTCATAGTAACTTTCTCTACCCCTTCGTGAGAAAAGAGTTTTTCGGCTGCTGCGACAATACGAAACCGCTTTTGTTGCTTCGTTAAGGAAGGTGCATTCATGGTCTCCAAAATATAAATGACCAATGGTCATTTTGTACTATTACAATAATATCAAAAAAATATTTGGCAAACAAGCATTTGACTTATACTTTTGATAAGATGATGCAAAGACGAAAAGCCCTCAAGAAAATACTACAATGGAGTGTTGTGGCCAGCATAGCGCCCCACATTACGGTGGGTAAATCGCGTAGTTTAAAAATAGGGATTCAAAACGGTAAGGTTTTTAGTGGAGGAAAGCTACAAGAAGGTTTTGTTGGGATTACCCAAGACAATACTTTACAGTTTTCTGAGGTGTCTCTACCTGCTGAACGTACTTTAGAAGCAAAGGGACAGTGGGTGTGTGCAGGGTTTATAGATATTTTAGGTGATAACTCCTCTTACCCTGAAAAGACGTATCGGATTTTTGAGAAGTATAAACTGGCTGATGGCGTTACCACCGTATTACAAATGCATGGAGGGAGTGGTAATCCTGCTTATTTTTATAACTATTTTAAAAGCAAGCCTCACTATACAAACTATGGTGTTTCTACCAAGGTAATGGTGATTAGAATGCAGTATAATACTGTTGGAAGTCGAAAAAGAGCCATTGAGCAAGCGCTGGAAGCAGGTGCGCTAGGGGTTTCACATAGCCTAGAGTACCAACCTACTCCTTACCAAGAGGTAGTGGCCTATGCATACCTAGCTAAGCAATATGATCGTCCTCTTTTCTTACATTTACGCTATTCTTCTAAGGAAAAAGAGCTAGAAGGTGTAAAGGAAGCTATCCAAATTGCAAAAGATACAGATGTTCGACTACACATCGATCATCTACACTCTACAGGAGGAACTTTTCACATGGAAGAAGCCTTGACGCTCATACAAGCGGCAAGAGAAGAAGGCGTATCTATTACCACCTGTATATATCCTTACACTTACTGGGCTACCTATTTACATTCTAGGCGCTTTGCTGAAGGGTGGCAGCAACGCTATCAACTTGACTATTCTGACTTGACCGTGGTAGGTACAGGAGAAAAGCTTACAAAAGGGAGGTTTTACCAATTACGCAAGCAAATGGGTATTTTGGTAGCGGTGCCTGAGGGAACCATGCCTTTTGAAAAAACAATCGATCTGGCACTACAAACAGATTTCTGTATGATAGGTTCTGATGGTGGTATAGAACGTACTCCTCGTGCCAATTCACACCCAAGAGGCGCAGGTTGTTTCGCTACTGCTATACAGCATGGCTTGCAAATAGGGTTATCTAATGAAAAATTATTAGCAAAAGTAATCACACTTCCTGCACAGTTGATTGGAAAGCCTCTGGCACAAAGAGGCGATATTCAACAAGGCTATATAGCCGATCTAGTGATTTTTGATCCCAAGCAAATTCAAGGAAAAGCCACGGTAGCCAACCCCAACCAATTTTCAGCAGGCATTACTTGGGTAATCGTCAATGGAGAAATTGCCTACCATCAAAACGAGCTGAAAGCAAGCCGTGGGCAAGCGATTTTATACTAAATGGAAAGACACTGAAATCCTTTGCCTCCCTCAGATTTTTTCTTAGTTTTACGTGCCAAAACAAAGGAATAATACGTCTTGTTCTGACTATAAATGATTAAAAAAAGTTCTATATGATAACTTCTATATTTCAAAAGTTAGTATATACCTGCGCCGTGGTTGCCTTACTGGGACTCTCTGCGTGTGGCTTAAGCCAGTACAATAATTCGGAGCTATCCAAGCTACCCGATCATAATGAAGGTAATGAGTATGTATATGGAATAGAGGGCGATTCAGCACGTCAGTTGAGAAATGAATACACAGACTCACCAGAATCTTTAAAAAGAACGATCGCTATCAGAGAGATGATGTTTGGAGACGACAAGACTTCTTTGGAAAGTACTACGCAACTACCAGGAGATAGCACACAGCAAGAACCCGCTGCAACAGCAACGCCAGATAGTACCAACACTGAAGCAGTAACAGACGGCACGAGAACGGAGTAATCTCGAAAAAGCGAAGGTCTAATACGATAGATATATTAAAGACAAAGGGCAAGAAGCATCGCTTCTTGCCCTTTGTCTTTAATATATAGAAATTTTATACGAATAGTATTGACTTATTGCCCTTTGGCGGCAAATCCTACTACCCCTACAGCGTTAATGTCTGTATCTAAGTTAGACTGAAATGTGATACGATAAATACCTCCTTTAGGGGGAGTAAAACGCAGAATCAGGCTGTTGTTAATATTTTTTGCGACAAGCTCGTTATTAGCATCATATACCATAATCTGTACCATGTCTTCTTTGTTAGCATCTCCAGCAAAAGCAATAGCATAGTTAGAGGTTTTGCTGAAAATGTACTGCCTGTGTGCCATCGCGTTATCATCGTTTTTTTGTAACGTAAAGCGAAAAGATTTAGAGAGGTTATAGTTTTTACCTAGTAAGTCTACCGCCTTTTGTTCTAGTTGTTTATAAGGGTCTGCGCCCTGGTTTTGTGCTTTTGAAGAGAAAACGCCTATCGCGGAAAGTAGGCATAAGATAAGCAACAATCTATATCTCATAGTTTCAATGAAGTTAGCGTATACGGTTATATACAAATATAAGATATTATCGCTAAAAAAATAATGCCAAAACCAAAATAATAATTGATAAGGAAGTGATGTCCTAGTTTCAAATTTCCAAAACTATTTATATTTTGTCGCGTAAAGTAATCATCCCTATGGATCCAGCCAGACTATTTGAAAGTACCATTAGGTTTATCTGGAATAAGTTCATTATGCAGGGGCTAGTATCGCGCATTTTTTATTCCTTCCCCGTTCAATTGCTTATTCTTAATCTCCGCAAAAATCTTGTTATTCTCTCCATGTGGGGTATCCTCTGGTTGATCATCACAGAGCGAGCCGGCACAACCATAGGGCTTCCTTATTTATTTTTAGAGCCAGAATACATGGATCAAGTAAACTTCTGGAGCACCTTTATCGTAGGGCTCACCTTGGGTGGCTTCACGATGTCGTTTCATATTACTTGCTACATTTTAGATGGGCAGCGCTTTAGTTTTTTGGGTGGCTTAGGAAAACCCTTTAGAAAGTTTTGTATCAACAATAGTTTAGTTCCCTTAGCTTTTCTCGCTACCTACTTGATCAGTTTCTTTCAATTCCAATATAGCAATGCCTTAGAGTTACAAGCGGCTATTTTTATTAAAATAGGAGGGCTACTAAGTGGTGTTATTCTTATTATCTTCTTTTTTGGTATCTACTTTTTACTGACCAACGAAGATGTTTTCAGATAGATGTCTGGAAAGCTCAACGAACGACTGCGCCGAACGGTTGTAAGCCGCGTCAATATTATGGCACGGTACAAGACCGCTAAACAAAGGCTACGTGTAGACTATTACTTGGCAGATAACCTACTTCCCAAACGGGTCAATAATCGTAATACCATCGACAGGGCTACTATTTTAAAGGTATTTGATCAAAACCATCTCAATTCAGTCATTATCCAATCCACCATCTTCGCGCTCATCCTCTTCTTGGGTTCTTACAGTGACAATCCTTACTTTCAGATTCCTGCTGGGGCAAGTGTCATTCTTTTACTCACCATCGTTACGATGTTTATAGGGGCGCTCAACTTCTGGCTAAGAGGGTGGGCCTTCACAGCCTTGCTAGTACTTATTTTACTAGTGAATTCACTCATTAAATGGGAATTTTTCGAACTGAACTACCAAGCCTACGGCTTAAAATATGACACCAGAAAAGCTGCTTATACACTTAGAAAGATTAAAGAACTAAGTGACGATGAAAACTTTATAGACGATGTACGTACCACCACCCTCGCACTAGATAATTGGAGAGCGAAGTTTCCGAAAGATAAAAAGCCTAAGATCGTCTTTGTATGTAGTAGTGGTGGTGGACACAGGGCTTGTATCTGGACCATGCGCACTTTACAACATGTAGACAGTACCCTTGGAGGGCAACTAATGGAACATACCATGCTGATGACAGGCGCTTCGGGGGGTATGATTGGCGCAGCTTATTTCCGTGAGCTCTATTTACAGAAGCTTTTAGGCGAGAACATAGATATCTATGCACCAGCCTACCTTAATAATATCGCGCGCGATCACCTCAATAGTATTGCTTTCAGTTGGTTTATCAGTGATATTTTTTTCCAAACCAAACGCTTCACCTATAGAGGTGATAACTACAACAAAGATAGGTGTTATGCTTATGAAGAGCAACTCAACAAAAATACTTTAGGAATCATCGATAAGCCTCTGTGATACTATAAAGAGACTGAAATGCAGGCGCTCGTCCCAATGATGATTTTTACCCCTACTATTGTGAATGATGGTAGGAAGCTCTACGTATCTCCGCAGCATATTTCTTATATGACTACGCCCAATCTCTTTCAGACGCGCTTTCTGAATCAGAAAGTAAAAGGAATAGAGTTTCTACGTTTTTTTGAAGAGCAACAGGCAGAACGCTTGCGTTTTCTTACGGCTATGCGTATGAGTGCTACTTTTCCGTACGTAACGCCCAACATCAAATTACCAAGCGATCCCGTTATGGAAATCATGGATGCTGGTATCAACGATAATTTCGGGGTGTCTACTGCTATTCGTTTCATCTCCGTCTTCAAAGATTGGATTCAAGAAAATACCTCTGGTGTAGTGATTGTCTCTATACGCGATACACAAAAGGATCGCCCTATTGCCAAAAATATCGAACCTTCCTTATTTCAGCGTATTTTTACTCCTTTACAAAGTATCTACTTCAACCAAGAGTATTTCCAAGACATGCACAACGACGATCTGGCAGAATACGCACAATCTTGGTTCAAAGAGGGCGTCAAGATTCACCGGGTGGAGTTTCAATACGTACCTATCTCGAAAAGCATGCAGGAAATACAAGACAAGGCCAAAGGCAAGGTAAAAATCGATCCTAATAAAATTATTACAATAGAACGGGCAGCACTAAGCTGGCATCTTACAAAAAAAGAAAAAGAGAGTATTATACGCACCATCTACGAAATGCGTAATCAGAGTGCTATCAGGCAGCTAGAGCAACTCCTAAACAACTAAAATCACAACTAGCATAGTAATTGATTAAACTATTTTGTTAATTAGTGGTATTATTCATATAAATAGCAAGGCTATTATATAAAGTAGCTTTACTAATCATTACCCAAAAACAGTTTTCAATACTTAAAAAAATAAGTTTATGAGAAAAATAGGAAGCCTTTTATTATTTGCAGGTTGGATGCTATGTAGCACACTCGCAGTTGGTCAAAAAGCCGACGACATTGTGGGTGCCTGGAAAACAGGTGAAGGTACGGCCATCGTGGCTATTAAGAAGTCAAAGTCTGGTAAATACTTTGGTCGCATTGTATGGTTAAAAGAACCCAACGATGAAAACGGAAAACCCAAAGTAGATGGTAAAAATCCTAATGAGAGTAAAAGAGATAGACGTTTGCTAGGCATGGTCAATCTCGTAGGATTTGAATACGTAGGAGATGGAAAGTGGGAAAAAGGTACTATCTACGATCCTAAAAACGGAGAGACCTACAACTGTGAAATTGCGCTAGAAGGTGAAAATACATTGAATGTAAGAGGTTATATCGGTGTCTCGCTATTTGGAAGAACAGACGTTTGGACGCGCCAAAAGAAAAAAGGATAAGCTCATCATAATACAAAATAAAACGCCTCTTAAGTACATACTTGAGAGGCGTTTTTGGTAATATAAGAATACGGCTTAAGGGCTCACCAAGTTCAAACTGATGCCGAAATAAAGTGGGTTCCCGATTTCATTCGTAATTAAGAAATCACCACTCTCTGTATCTAAGCTTTCAGAGACATTGAAACGATAATTAAAACGCACACCTCCTTGAAAGGAAATCCAGATAAAATCTTTCAGAGAACGTTCATAAATAAGTTGCGCCTTTATTTCAGAGCGACGTAAGTGCAATTCGTTGAAGTCCTGTAGCCCTCCAGAAGCATCAGGAAGATTTTGAATGAAGTAGGAGTTCCCTACTATTTCATAGCCTAGTCTTAAAATAGACTTGGGCGATATATTACGCCTTAAATGACCTAGTGCAGGAAGTGCAAGCTCTGTACCCCAACGGTCGTTGAAGGTTCTATTGAAGATCAACAACGGTATGTAAAGTAGTTGTCCTCCACGGTAGGTACGTGCCGCTCCAACAGCCCATAAAAAATCATCGCTTTTTTTCCATCCAAAAGCTACTGCACCACTATAGGTCAGGCTATTTGATAAATCGAATTCATCTTGAGCAAATGTGAAGTTATTATTTACATTAGCTGAGCCTTGGGCGTAAATAAAGTTCGTTTCGTTGAGTGGTTTGAACATGGTGGCAGTAAAGCCCGCCGTACGAAGTCCATACCTATCGAAATTATTGTACAGGTTATAATCGTTCGTTTCATTAAATATAAACAGACTCTCGTTGTAATTCAGGGCTAAATTGACAATGATACTGGATTTGGAAATAACAGGAAAGTTAGCCGCGAGCTGCATGCCATGCACTAGTTGTACCTCTCCTTCACCGTTAGTAATGTCACTAGCCTCTGCTGCCTCCGAATCGGGATCTGGAGCACTGGTAATGTCAAAAGGTAACTGTACTTCGTAGCCAATAGAAATCAACTTAGTAGGGGTGAGGTTTCTCACTTTCTGTGTACAAAAGCGCTTGGTCTCTTCTACATCACCATAGTCAGCAAATTCATTGGGATCGAACTCCTCAAATTCTTCTTCCTCTTCTTCTACTTGTGCAGTAGCTTGAAAAGTAGCGATACTAAAAACCACCCATATCAGCAGGTGGTACAGATTCAATTTTTTCATGGGATAAATGATTAATCTAGCCTACAATAATAGCAAAACTATTCTTTAAAATAGTATTATAACAACTTTTTTTTGTAAATAAAAGATGAAGACGTAAGAAACTGTAGGGAATTTCACATCCGGCTGAAAAAAATACCAAATATTTAAATCTTTTTCTTATAACTTACGTATATAATCTACGTATGTACAAGTATACATACTTGAAAAGTTATAAAATTTAGAACAATTGTAAGGGGAGAATACTTACCTGAAAAGTCACAAAGTTAGCTTATCACTATTTCTTAGCGAATTGAATCAGCAGATAACAACTTCTGAAAAGATTCGAATTATAAACAAAAATTACGTCATCTATGAAAGGAAAGTTTACGGCTTTTACTTTATTGTTATTTTTATTATTTATAAAAGTTGTTTCAGCACAAGAAACCAATTGTAATGATAACATTGATAACGACAACGATGGATTAGTAGATTGCCAAGATCCAGACTGTCCTAGTTGCGACGATGCTATTATATGTGCAGCACCGTATGTCTATCATATGCCACCCATATATGGTAGCAAAACATCAACAGGGCTGTACGACGATGAAAGCTTTTTAATTGCTACCTTAGCCAGAGCAGCCAACGTACAAGTAATGAGTCCAGATGGGACACTCATTACTACACTCAATGTACCAGTGGCCAATCCTATTGTCTTGCCTGTCTCTAGTGGGGCTGCTACTACTGCTATTCCTCGTTTTCAAATCACCCTTGACCAAACCGATAATGATGGAGGAGGGCCAGATATAGTAGGGACGAATACAGTGCTTAATGGGAAAGGACTCATTTTTGAGTCAGACCAACCATTACAGATTACTTATTCTCACAAATCCAGAACTTCGAATAATAACCAAGATATTTTACAACTACAAGGGCGTGCTGCCCTCGGATTTTCGTTTTACGCTGCCAGCGAAACGCTCTTAGATAATGATAATACCGTAAACGATACAGAAAAACATTTCGTATCTGTACTCGCCACCGAGGACAACACCAACATTACCTTTACGCTACCTACCAATCCCTTTACAGGAGCTCCTTTAGTACTGGCGGGTGTCCCAGCCGGCACTACCACCATCAATATCACACTCGATGCAGGGCAATCCTACATTATTGCTTCTCGTAATCGCGACAGAAGAGGTACTGTAACAGGCACAAGAATTACAACCGATAAACCTATTGTGGTCAATTCAGGTGCACAGCACGTTCCTACTGCACAGGGTGACGACCGAGACGCAGGGTTCCAACAATTGGTGCCAGCGAAAGCACTTGAGGATCGGTACATTGCCATTGACGGCGGGAATAACAATACGGATGGGGCAGGTGTAGTGAGAGACTACCTCATTATTCTCTCTATAGAAAACAATACCACCTTTACCGTAAACGGTGTAGCAGGAGGAGTAGACGGCGCAGGAAATGCTGTCCCGACAACCCTCAATGCAGGGCAGTATTTTACCTACGTTTTCGACAACACTAACTTTAAGCCGTATCTCATTGAAGGAAGCAACCGCTTGTATGTTTTTCATGCCACCTCGAGAGCTTCTTCAGAGATGGGGCTAGATATTCTACCACCCATTGATGAATGTATTGGCAGTAGACAGATTGATTTTGAGAAGACAGGTGATAACGCCAATGCGGTCATTTTAGTCCCTACCTCAGGTTTGGCCTCTTTACGTTTTAGAGGTGGTCCTTATACCGACTTTGCTGCTAATATTGATCCTGATGGGCCAGGGCCTTTGCCTGCAGCACAAGCGAACAGCGCAGGGTCAGGGTACTCTTATGTAATTATTAACAATGCCAATATACTAGCTACTAACAATCGGGTAACTTGCGATGAAAAATTTCATTTAGGGGTTTACTCACGAACAGGCGGTACGGGTAACTATGCCTACATCTCGAATTACGAGAAAGCCATAGAAGTACTAGACCCTGTTACCTTTTTGCCTACCAGCGGCTATGTAGCCGACCAGATTATTCCTGGTGAACCTATAGAACACTGTTTACTTATCACAGGATGTGGTGCTAGCAATAGTATTACCGAAGCAGTAGCCAACGGGTGGGGTGGTCCAGGTACGGAGGGAACTGTTACCATTGAAGACGGTTGTATCATCTATACGATGGATCCTAATGCGCCTTCTTGTGCGCGAGAAATTGTAACCGTAAGCGTACAAAATGAGTTTGAGATTACTAGCCAGGTTTGTTTGCGTTTTGAAAATATTACCCGTCCATTTACTGTAGGAACTCCTATCCCTTCAAATCCTTTTATTTGTACAGTAGGCTCCCCTAATACGATTAATGTGACCGTGCCAGTAGATATTCCTTCTGGTACACCTACTTATACTTGGGTAGATCCTGACGGAATAGATGTTTCTGCTACGGCTACCAATGCAGGTACAAATCCAGACTTCACTACAGCCATTACTGCTGACAAGGTAGGGATTTATCAACTTACCGTCACTGTGGGAACCTGTAGCCAAACCGTAGATGTGAATGTAGCAGGACGTGACTGCGATGACAATGATGGCGACGGTATCAATGATGTAGTCGATCTAGACGATGACAACGATGGTATTCCTGATCTCGTAGAACAAAACGGGATTGACCCATTGGCTGATGCCGATGGCGATGGGGTGCGCAACTATCTAGACGATACACCTGGAGGAACCTTGCCTCCTTTTGAAGATACTAACAATGATGGTATAAACGATTTTTACGATACAGACTTAGATGGTATTATCAATAGTTTTGACTTAGATAGTGAGAATGATGGGATTCCTGACGTAATAGAAGCAGGTGGTGTTGATGAAGATGGAAATGGCATCATTGATAACTTTACCGATACTGATAATGATGGGCTTTCACAAAACGTAGACGCCAATAATTCAGGCGCAGCAGGCTCTGGCAATGGGCTCGGAAATCCTGACCAAGATGGTGATGGCATTCCCAATACAATAGACTTAGACGCTGACAACGACGGTATCCCTGATATTATAGAAGCCGGCGGTATTGACAGCAATAATGATGGTCTTATAGATGTGTCACCAGATAATAATGCCAACGGACTGATAGATGTCTATGATGGTAACACACTGGGCACGCCGCTTACCTCTACCGGACAAGATACGAATAATGATGGTCGTCCAGATAGCTACCTACAAGATAACATAGACCGCGACGGACAGCCCAATTTCTTAGATATAGACGCAGACAACGACGGCATCATAGATTTCATAGAAGCAGGACTTCCTGACAGTAATAATGATGGGCAGCCTGATGGAAGCGTCGGTGCTGATGGTTGGAGTGATGCCGTAGATGCTTTGGCGAATTTTACTTTACCTAATACTGATAGCGACGGACAGCCTGATTACTTAGACATAGATGCTGATAATGATGGTATCCCTGATAACATAGAAGGACAAGCCACCACTGGTTACATAGCGCCTGCTAATGCTGACAATGATAACGATGGCTTAGACGATGCCTACGATAACGATGATGCTACACCAGGAGGTAGTGCTAATAACGGTATTCAACCTGTCAATACAGATGGAGGTGATGCGCCCGACTATACCGACACCGATAGTGATAACGATGGTTTCGAAGATGCCCTAGAAGGATGGGATACAGATGGGAACAATGTGCTAGAGGGGAGTGAGATCACAGCAGGAACGATCGATACAGATGGAGATGGTTTGCTAGATAGCTATGACGAAAATGATGTAGTACATAATCCTACCAATGGGACGACTCCTTTAAGCTACCCTGATGTAGATGATCCAGGAGGTGACCGTGACTGGAGAGATCCTGTAAATCTCCCACCGCTTGCGGAAGATGACACTAATATAGCAGCTTTTGATACCTCCACTACGGGTACATTAAGCGACAACGATAGTGAACCTGACGGAGACCTTCTGGTTTACACAGATGGTACTTTCTCTACCACCAATGGCGGTAC
>ERZ1740058.220-NODE-220-length-49854-cov-7.302918_pt1 | contig 49854 bp, 35 predicted proteins | sample MGYA00581745_ERZ1740058 | MGnify/ENA primary metagenome ERZ1740058 (study PRJEB43018, sample SAMN04849742) | marine metagenome | isolation source: floating plastic debris | place: Pacific Ocean | collected 2008-08-30 | study: EMG produced TPA metagenomics assembly... | reverse complement strand
GAAAACGCTGGAGTCTAAACTTTAGCTCACTTCACCGAAAATGAAATAGCCCTGGTTGTTTAATGCTATGGCTTTGGTGATGCTGGCGTTAGCGATCGCGGCATTTCTCCTGAGTATTGTTGGCCTATGGCAACGGCAGGGTCGTAGCTTGAAAGGCTGGTCAGCGAATTTGTTAGCGCTGTGTGTGTTGTTGCTGTATGTGTTCGATTAAGCTGCGTAGTAAGACGCTTTAGAAGTATGTTTTTCAATGCCCAAAACAAGCGTGTTCTGCTTCAAGATACGGAGATGGACTATGTTGTTTTTGGGCAAGGATTGTATCCTCTGGTTATCTTGCCTGGCTTGAGTGACGGACTCCAAACGGTGCGGGGTCAGGCTATGCTGCTCGCCTGGTACTATAGGCAATTTTCTAAAGATTTTCGGGTCTATATATTTAGTCGTAAAAACAAGATTACACAAGGCTATACCACGCGAGAGATGGCGAAAGACCAGCAGAAGGTGCTCCACCAGCTGGATATTGAGCGTGCTTTTGTGATGGGCGTTTCTCAGGGCGGTATGGTTGCTCAGTACCTGGCCATTGAGTTTCCTGATCTGGTTAAGCGGCTGGTAATTGCCGTGTCGATTTCTCGGCCCAATATGACGATTCAAGCGGCTGTTGAAAGCTGGAAACAGATGGCCACAGCTGACGACTACAAAAGCTTGATTATCGATACGATGGAGAAAACGTTCAGTGCGCGTCAGCTGAGAAAGTATAGACCGTTTTACCCTGTGATTAGCCGCTTGGGTAAGCCTAACTCGTTTAGGCGGTTTTTAATTCAGGCGGAGGCCTGCCTGGACCATGACGCCTATGGTGAGCTGAATAGAATTACCTGTCCTACGCTGGTGATTGGTGGAGGAAGCGATCTTGTGGTGGGTCCTAACTCCTCTGAGGAAATGGCTGCCCAGATAGAAGATAGTCAGCTTGTGATCTATCCAGAGTTAGGGCACGGTGCTTATGAGGAGACTAAGGATTTTAATCGACAGGTTAAGCGTTTCCTTTTAAGTGCTTCCTCTCGAGCGTTTCCTCTTGAGCATTTCCTTTGGAGAAAGTGGTTTGAGATGCGGTAGCGAGGGCGATTGTTTTTAAGCTGTTGTCTTTAAGCTGTTATATTTAGCGATAGTCAGTGAGCGTTGGTTTGTTGGCACTGCTTTCTCTATCTGGTAAGCAGGTGGCGCCGTTGCTGAGCGGGTTTGTCAAATAGTCAAATAAAAGTGAAGATATCGCCGAATGCGATCGCTCCATTAGCTCTCCATCCATTAGCTCCCTATTAGAACAATATTCGAGGAACTGGTGATGCGGACCAGATAATGGGAACAACGGGTGTAGATATGATTTTTGGTGGAGAGCGCGATGACCTGAGCAGATCTGTTTTTTTCTGTAAAGCGGGTTTGCAATTCTCTGTAGACGCTAAATTTATCCGGGTTTTATGACTTTGGGAAGAACAGCTCCCTTAAAAAGTCACTATCATAAGATTAACTTCATCCGATAACTTCTCAGGGGAATAGCCATCATGCGATTGACAAAAGTGTTTTGTGCCTTCGGATTAGCCTGTGCTGGCGTTGTTCTGCTAGTGCCGCCGAGTCAGGCCGTTGAAGAAGAACAGCTCGAAAGTGTTGAAGAAGACCTCATCTACACGGACTACGATAGTGCCGATTCTCTCTTTGAGCTAGAACCTATTAGTGTTGAAGATAGAATGGTTGACGTGGAGCTATTGAGCGATCCAAATCCTAGCAGGCAGCTTGAAGTGATTAATCAAGGCTTAGAAGAACAAAATGAAGTGAGAGGGTTTGAGGTGATTGAATTTTCACTGCCTGTGGACTAGCGCTCTGCGGGTAGTCGAGAAGTCTGTTTTCGGTGAGCTGCGCAGCTGCCTGATATATCGTGCTGAGTGCTCAGATTTAGCTCATTTTCTGCGCGTGCAATTAAGACCGTCTCTCCTCGTTCATTTTGTTGGACAAGATTGGCCTCTTGAAAAGAAGCTGTTTGTGCTGGTTCCTGCGAACTGATAGACACAGTGCTGTGCTCTGTTCTGGAAGATTGGCCACTGGAAGATTGACCACTGGAAGACTGGCCACTGGAAGATTGGCCACTGGAAGACGGGTTGTTAGAGGGTTGGCTGTTAACAGGTTGATCGATAGTGGCGTTGACAGTAGGCCTTTCGTCTAAAAAGCGCAGGTCCTGCCAGCCTCCAGAGGAGGATGTGATGCGCTGGCTGGGTGATGCTGGCAGGCCGCCCTGGTGACTGACGACAAACCGATTGCCGTAATCGCTAGCACACCCGGCGATAATTTGCTCGTTTGGATCCGCTGTGGCTGCGGGCAAGCGCATCAGGCCACTGTCGGGCTCGGCGTCTGGGGTATTAATAACCACTTCTCCGTTAAAGTCGGGGCCAAGTGCTGAGGTGGCTGTGATGTCGCTTTCTGCCGTTAAGTTTGTTCTGAAGGTGGTGCCAATAATGTTTTGAGCAGTGATGTTTACCTGTCCGCCCCGGCCCTGTAGGGCGTTTGCTGTAATGTCGCTATTTTCTAGGGCCATGAGGATGAGGCCGTTTAGGGTGATGTTGCCGCCGTCTGCATTGCCAGCGTCAGAGTTGATGCTGCTGCCTTGGCGAAGGACCAGTACAGGCGTTTCTAGGATGACGTTTCCACCTGCTCCGGTGGTGGTAGCGGCGGTGATAGTGCTACCGCTATCTAGACGGATGAGGTCGGCTGTGGCGCTGAGCGTGCCTGCGTCGCCAGGCCCTAGACTGTTGATTGCGATCGCACCGCCCTCTCGCAAAATCAGCTCGCCTGCACTGACTTGCAGCGTTCCGGCATTGCCACTGCCGACTCGCCCCGGGAAATCAGCTCGCCCGGATGAAGACACTAGGCTGCTGGGCGATGTTATGGGTGCTCCTGACGGTGTTCTGGTGCCTGTGCCACTAATTTCTAACGTCTCTTCTACTTCTACCGTGAGCGTTCCTCCATTGCCGTTGCCAAAGGTCGTTGTGGAAATATCAGACCCTGCCTGAATAAACAAATTTCCTGTGGTGAGTAGAATGTTGCCTGCATCGGCATTGCTAAAGCTGGCGGTACCTGGACCGCTGGTAAATCGACCATCGGCAGACAGCCCTGAGATCAAAGTGGTGCCGTCTACTGTGATGACGACGTCGCCAGCCGGGCCGCCAAACGGAATGATGCCCGTCCCTAGAAATGCGCCCGTCTGGTTGCCAATTTGACTGCCACCCGTCATTGATAGCTGCGATGTGTTCACCTTTATATTGCCACCGGTTCCCGTTCCAAAAATGCTGTTGGCAAAGATACCAGTGGGCACAACAGCGTTGATTGGTGTTGATGATAGCTCTACCGATTCGTCAGCGTTGACGACCAGACTGCCGCCCTTGCCACTGCCAAAGGTAAACGTTTGCAATAGTCCTCCTTCACGCAGGCTCAGGCGTTGGGTGTCTAGCGTCAAATCACCCGCTTGCTGCGTGGTGCCCTGGAGCGTGCCGGTCAGGATAATCGACCCCACAATATCGACGGATTCTGTGGTGGTAATAGTGGCATTGCCGCCCGCTCCGCTACCGCTGGCCGTGGTCGAAATTAGCGCGCCTTCTTGTAGCTGTAACCGAGGGGTATCAATGACCAGACGCCCGGCATTGCCTGCACCCCCACTGCCTGCAATCAAACCGCTTTCAGCCGAAGAAATATCTAGCCCGCCCTGTAGTGCACCCAAAAAGAGCGTCTGTAGCGACTCGTATCCGGTACCTTTTAGTTCAATAGCCTCTGTCGCGTTCAAATCTAAATTGCCGCCGCGCCCATCGCCACCGGTGGAAGCTGACAGTAGGGCTCTGTCGCTTACTCGAAGCGTGCCTGTATTCACCACGAGGTTGCCGCCAGTGCCAGTGCCTGTCGTATCGGCCCCGACCCGGCTGATGGTTTGGCCATTGGGTGAAGCGCCTCGAACGGTGACTGATTCGGGCGCGGTAATCCGCAAATTGCCTCCGGCTGTAGCTCCGGTGGTCACCGTGAGCACCTGAGAGCCTTGTTCAATTAATGCGGTTTGGCTTTGGATGTCAATGTCACCGCCGCCAGGGCCGTTGGCATTGAGTAGGCCGCCTTGGCGGAGGCGGACGTTTCCTGCATTTTGACCGCCTGCGTTTTGACCGCCTGCGTTTTGAACAGAATCGAAGGTGAGATCGTAGCCGTTGTTCGTCGGCACGAAACGTACTGTTGACTGGGTACTGCTGCCTAGTTCTATTCGACCAGCGGGCGCAGAGACGGTGCCGCCAACAATGTCAACGTTGCGACCAGCCAAGGCCAATGTGTGGCCGGGGGTAACAAATAGGCCGGGTAAGGTAGGGGGAAAGTTGCCGGGGCCTTCTACCAGGATGTCCCCTGGGGCGGCTCCGAACTGTAGCCCCACGGGCGTACTGACTGTTAGAAGCGGTGGTTCAGCCGGGCTGATCGCACTCCACTGGGCGTTGTCTTCGAATACTAGACTGTTTGCACTGCTGGCGATGAAAGAGCCGGGGAGTTGTAAGACCGCGTTTGGACCAAATACGATGCCGTTAGGATTGATCAGAAACAAATCCACGTTTCCTTGCGCTGCGACTAGCCCATCAATTGTTGAACGATTCTCTCCAGTGACACGGGTAACAATATTAACCAAGCTCGGATCGTTTTGGAACAGTGCAGCTCCGCCTGTGGGAACTGAAAACTGTTGAAAACTATGGAAAAGCGTTTGTTGATCGTTGGAAAGGCTCCCCCCGGTAATTGCGCAGGTAGTGCAATTATTAGGCACTTCTGAATTGTTGGGTAGGGTTGTGTCCGGGATGATTTGAGCCCTGGCCAATGGCGCTATGTTTTGCAGCGTTACTGCGCTGAGTAAACAGATGAGAACTCGCCAGGTGCTTGTGTTGGCTGCTCGGCTTGCCGCGTTGCAGACCATATGAAAATGTCCATTGATTTCTGCATTCGCCTCTCGCCTCTCAACTTCAGAGAAACGCTGCTGAGCCAGCAGTTCTAAGTCTCTATGCCAGAATAGTTTTGTTTTTCGCGCCATGGGTGAAACGTCTAAATGGCCTGTAGATTATTTGCTTTGGGCGGATGCGCGTCTGATATTATTTGCCGGATGCTTCCTGACGCTCTAGATTGTTAGTTGAATTCAACAACTGTGGTCATGGTAAAGGCTAATGCCCGATTTTAGGGGCGAGAAGAAGGAACCATATGTTGAGCGATCGCTGGTTGAAAAGAATTGGATTCATTCTCTTAGTTGTTGTGAGCTGTTTGTTGACTGTGATCACAGCTCCAGCAACGAGCAAACAAACGGATATTACGATTATTCAAGCTACAAGCGGTTTGCCGGGCGGTCAGGACTGGGACGCTGAATTCTTGAAAGAGAATGCTTTGGCGGGCCACGATCTAGAAAGTGAAACGCCAGAAAAGGAAACGGCGCTGATAGAACAGGGTCGTGATTTGTTTGCGTTAGGTCAGTTGGCTGCGGCGGCTGACGTATGGCAGCAGGCGGCGGTAGCGTACGAAGCGCAGGGAAATCTTCTGGGTCAGGCTACAGCTATTCACTATATGGCGCTTGCTGATTTTAATTTAGGTTACTGGTCGCAGTCTGAGCAGGCTAACGCCGAGAGTGAAGCGATTTTAAGCGCAATGGGTGAACCCGGCTTACAGCTTCTGGGTGCTAGCTTGAATCTGCAAGGACAGTTACTGCTGGCGCTAGGCCAGCCAGAACAGAGTATTGAAACCTGGCAGCAGGCAGCGATAACCTATGCTTCAGCGAAAGATTCTACTGGTTACCTGGGTGCGGAGCTTAATCGAGCTAGGGCTCTACAAATTTTGGGCCATCACTCGCGGTCTCAGCTGCTGTTGGCAAGGCTAATTGTAGATATTAATGAACAGTCCGACGCAGCGCGCAAAGCGAGTGGGCTGAAGCTGTTAGGGACAGCTCTGCGCTCTATGGGTGAGCTAGAGGAATCTCAATCGCTGCTGACAGAGAGCCTGGCAAGTGTCCAAAAGCTGGCTGCGACGATGCCTGTTTTTAGCGCCGATGAGAGTGCTACTCGTATTAGCTTGGGTCAGACGCTGGCGGCTCGTGAGGATATAGCGGCTGCGCTGGCCCAGTATGAACAGGCTGCGGCGATCGCACCCCAGCCTCAGCTTAGAATCGAAGCTCAGCTCAATTTGCTACAGCTTTTAGCGATAGATGAGCAGTTGTCGGAAAAACGGCCAGAGATCTTGCCTTTAGTAACGGCGATATCGACCCAGCTGGAAACGCTGCCGCCTGGCCGCGATCGCATTTATGCCACCATTGATTTTGTCGACAGCTGGATACAGGTTGCGAGTTCTGTTGCGGCTACCCCGGTAAAGCATGCTGAGGTTGCTCAGCTGCTAGCGAATGCGGTGCGAGTAGCTCGTGATTTGGGCGACATGCGGGCCGAAGCCTTTGCGCTCGTGGAACTGGGCCATTTGTACGAAACGACTCAACAGTGGTCTGAAGCCGAGCAGCTGACGCAGCAAGCGTTGGCGCTGGCTGAAGAGATTAACGCGCCGGATGTCACGGCTAAAGGGCAGTGGCAGCTAGGCCGTGTTCTGAAGCAGCAAGGGCAACAGGCGGGTGCGATCGCTGCCTATACTCAGGCGGTCGATTCTCTTCAATCTTTACGACAATCGTTAGTTTCGCTGACGCCCGATCGTCAATTCTCTTATCTTGAAACCGTAGAACCTGTTTATCGAGAGCTGGTTTCACTGTTATTAGATAGCTCTACCGATCAAGCTCAGCTAAAACAATCACAGCTAAAGCAGGCAAGAGCGCTAATTGAGTCGTTACAGCTGGCAGAAATCGACAATTTTTTTCATCAAGCCTGCTTGCCAGCCGCCTCTCAGTCAATTGATACGATAGATAGAACAGCTGCTGTTTTATACCCGATTATTTTGCCCGATCGGCTGGCGGTGATTGTCTCTCAGCCCGGTCAGCCGCTATTTCACTACGAAACTCGACTTCCACAGGTAGAGATCGAAGCGACTCTTTTTGACCTGCGGCGCTATCTAAATCCTCACTTTTTTGATACGGACCGACTACGACTCTCTCAGCAGATTTATGACTGGCTCATTCGACCTGCTGAGGTGCGCTTGACCAATACTCAAACTTTGGTGTTTGTGTTAGACGGTGCTCTGCGAAATCTGCCGATGGCTGCTTTGCATGATGGCCAACAGTATCTGATAGAACGTTACGCCCTAGCTTTTAGTACTGGGCTACAGCTGCTCGATCCGCAGCCGCTTGATGCTAGTAGTTTAGAAGCTTTTACCGGTGGCGTTAGCGAGGCTCAGGCAGGGTTTTCGGCGCTACCAGCTGTGGACGCTGAGATAAATAAAATTGCAGAAATGCTGCCAACAACAGCGCTGATTAATCAAACTTTTACGACTGATCGGTTGAACCGCACGCTACACAAAACGCCTTTTCCTATTGTGCATTTGGCCACTCATGGTCAGTTTAGCTCTCGCTTAGAGGAGACGTTTTTGCTGGCCTGGAATGGTCGAATTACGATTGAGGATCTCAATGAAATTTTGCGTCCTAGGCAGCAAAGCACAGGCCAGCCGCTGTCTCTGTTGGTGCTAAGTGCCTGCCAAACCGCTACGGGCGATCGGCGGGCTGCACTGGGTTTGGCGGGTATGGCGCTGCGCTCTGGGGCTCGCAGTACTCTGGCGACACTGTGGCAGGTGAAAGATGATTCTACGGCTGTTTTGATGGCGCAGTTTTATCAGGCGCTGGTGAATAGTTCTGAAGAGGCATTGGCTGAAAGTCCAGAAATGACTAAGGCTGAGGCGCTAAGAGCGGCTCAACTCAGTTTGTTGGCACAGCCGCAGTATCAGCATCCTTTTTACTGGGCACCGTTTGTTTTAGTCGGTAGCTGGCTGTAACAAAAGAATTTTTTGACTGCGTAAACACCGATCCCTTTTGACTGCTAGAGGTGTCATTAAATCTTTCTACAACGCATTTTGTCGCCTGCGTATGTAAAGTGATGCTAAATTCCAGGCGGATCAACAACAAAAATAGATGAGTGGTGAGACAGAATTCCTACAATAGCTGCGACCACGCAATATAACGGAAGAGAATAACGAAAAAGAACATTCTCAGATTTATTCTTTCAAAGGTGCAGTCGTGGTGCTCTAACACTCTGTTTTTCCAACGCTTGGTTCAGTGCGACTATGAAATCTTTTCTCAACTTTTCTCGTTTTCTCTTTTTTATCACGTTCTCTATGCTGAACGGACTTTTGATAGAGAGCGTGCTAGCTGGTACGCTAGCCGTGGATATGCAGCTACAAGCGCGTCGCCGTCGGCTCTTTGAACCGCCTACTGATGAGCAAGTTGATGATTCTCGGGGTGGGGCCTCTCGCTCGGCTGAGGTGAAATGCGCTGACGACGAAGTTTATCAGGCACCTATGACGGCGCTAGTGCCTCAGTCTGGATTAGGGCTCACGGTGAAGCCGCATCCAACGCTGCTTGTATATGTTCCTGCTACAACGTCTACGCGGGCACACTTCACCCTGAAAGATGCTGGAAATCGTGGCGTTTACCAGGCGTCTTTACCGCTGAGCGCAACCGATGGTATTTTGCAAATTACCTTGCCGGCAGATAGCCCTGAGCTGCTGATTGGGTCTACGTATGAGTGGTCACTGGTCTTGCTTTGCCACTCGGCTCAAACCGATCTGCCTGCGGCGAGCGGCTACATTCGGCGGGTGGAAATGACCGAAGAGATGACCGAAGAAATATCTGAAGAGATAGCAGCGGAGACAATAGAAGAGCGCGTGACAGAAAGTTCGTTGCTCTCGGCGCAGACGGTGGCCTATGGTCAAGCAGGCATTTGGCATGATATGCTCGCTAGCTTAGTAGCCCTGAAACAGGCTTATCCCGCAGATCGTGTGCTGAGTGATGATTGGGCTGAATTGCTGCAATCTGAACGTCTAGGTGCGATCGCGAATACGCCACTCCTGCAAATGCAAAACATAACTGAAACGTCACTTCCTTCCAGGTCAGATTAAATGCGATGGAGTATCGCGCTTGTTGCCACTCCCGTTGTGGCAGGACTGGTGATAGCCAGCAGATGCACAGGTGCCCTACAGCTTTTTGAATGGGCGACTTACGACCGCTACTTTCAGCATCGCCCCGCAGAAGCTGTAGATAAGCGCATTTTGCTAGTCACGATCGACGAATCTGATATTCAGGCGTTGGGACAGTGGCCGCTGGCCGATGCAACGTTAGCCCAGCTGGTGACGGTGCTTAAACAGTATCAGCCAGCGGTGATTGGACTGGATATATATCGCGATATTCCGGTGGAACCTGGCCACGAGCTGTGGACTCAAGTGATGATGACGACGCCCAATTTGGTGGGGGTTGAGAAAGGCGTTGGGCGAACGGTAACCGCCCCGCCCCAGCTGGCGGAACAGGCGCAGGTGGCGTTGACTGATGTGCTTGTAGATGCGGATGGAAAGGTGCGCCGCGGCCTGCTCTCTCACGATAATGCGGCTGGGGAGTCTCGGTATGGCCTGGGGGCAGAGCTAGCGGTGCGCTATTTAGATGCGCAAGCGGTGGACCAAGAAGTGCTGGATGAACAGCAAAAAAAGTATCGTTTGGGTCAGGCGGTGCTACGGCCTTTTCGCAGTAACAGCGGGGGCTATATTCGTACGAACGCAGGTGGCTATCAGCTACTAATTAACTTTCGCGGGCATATTCAAGCGTTTCATCAGGTGTCGCTCACAGCGGTGTTGAACAATCAGCTAGATCCTGACTTGGTGCGCGATCGCGTGGTGATTATTGGTGCGATCGCCCCTAGCTTGAACGATCTCTTTTACACGCCCTACAGCAGCCGAATCGTTGGGACGCCTGAAGCAACCGCCGGTATGGTGGTTCATGCAAATATTACCAGCACGCTGCTGAGCGGCGCGCTGGAGGGTCGGACGATTTTTCAGGTGTGGGCCGAGCCTGTGGAGTGGGTTTGGATACTGCTGTGGTCGGGGGTGGGTGCCTTTGGGTACGGCTCGCTGATGACGATGAAACAGCACAGTCGGCGGATTTTAACCCGGCTGGCTATATGGGCGATCGCGGTCACGGTGTCTGGTGGCATTTTGATAGTCAGCAGCTATCTAGCCTTTTTAGCGGGCTGGTGGATTCCCCTGGTGCCGCCGCTGCTCGCTTTAGTGGGTGCGGCTAGTATGATTGCTGGAATCGAAATTTTGAGCTTGCAGCAGCAGCGGGTAGCGCTTGCTCAGCAAAATCTTCAGCTAGAGAATGCAAGAATTCGAGCGGAGGCCGCTTCTCAGGCAAAGAGTCAGTTTTTAGCGAAAATGAGCCATGAGCTGCGCACGCCGTTGAATGCCATTTTGGGGTTTACTCAGCTGCTTAATCAAGACCTGTCGCTCACCCCGCAGCAAAAGAAGACTGTGAATATTATTAGTTTGAGCGGAGAGCATTTGTTGAGCTTGATCAACAATGTTTTAGAGATTTCTCAGATAGAAGCCGATCGGATTGTTCTACAAAAAAAGAGTTTTGATTTGCATGCGCTGTTAGAACTGCTGAAAGAGATGCTAGCACCCAAGGCGGAAGCGAAGGGCCTGTGGCTTCATTTTGACTATAGTGAACAACTCTCTAAGTACGTGACTGCTGATGAAGGTAAACTGCGGCAGGTGCTGTTGAATTTACTCAACAATGCGATTAAGTTTACAGCGGCTGGCGAGGTTGTTGTGAGGGTGTCTGAGCATGCGCTTGACTATCCTAAAACAAAGCTGCACTTTGAAGTTGCTGATACAGGCCCAGGCATTAAGCCGGATGAAGTTTCGACACTGTTTGAAGTCTTTACTCAGGGAGAGGCCGGTCAGGCTGCTGTTGAGGGTGCAGGCTTGGGGTTGTCTATTAGCCATCAGCTGGTTCGTTTGATGGGGGGAGAACTGACGCTCAATACGCGTTTGGATGAAGGCACAACTTTTCAGTTCGATATTCTTGCAGATCGCTCATCGGCTGCGGTTGACCAGCCGAGCTCGCGGTCAGTGAGCGGTTTGGCACCTAATCAGCCAGCCTTTCGTCTGTTAATTGCTGAAGATAATCTGGTTAGCCGTAAGCTACTGCACAAGCTGTTGACTTCTTTAGGATTTCAAGTTTTGCAGGCAACTAACGGCCAGGAAGCGGTCGACCTGTGGGAGAGCTGGCAGCCGCATTTGATTTGGATGGATATGCAAATGCCGGTGATGAATGGCTGCGATGCCACGCGCTACATTCGTCAAAAGAGTCAGGAGAATCATTTGTCTGCGCCCGTGATTATTGCGCTGACGGCTAATGCTTTTGATCAAGACCGTGAGCGCAGTTTGATTGCTGGCTGTGATGATTTTGTGAGTAAGCCTTTTAGACGAGAGGAGCTGCTCGATAAGCTGTCTGAGCATTTGGGTGTGGAGTATCAGTTTGAGGAGGTTTGAGGCTGTTTGGTCCTTGGGAAAAGGCATGAGCGCGCGTGTGAGAGGGCGCAGCGAAAAAGATTGCGTAATCTGTGGATGATTCCCTGATACCTTTTTGTGATCGCGTTTTATGGCAACTTGCTATAAAAGCTCTTGAACCTCTGAGGTAACTTCGATGGATTACAAAACTGCTTTGCAATGTGCGCGTTTATCGCAGGATGTGTATCAAGACTTCTCGGCAATTGAGTTTCGAGATTGGTCGGGAGTGGCTCCGACGTTGATTGAAATTGGTAGAACCGATACGCAGCTAGCGATTTTAGAAGATGCGTCGATACCGCTAGTGACTATTGTGTTTCGAGGCAGCGATAAGGATAGAGACTGGGGGACGAATGCCAGGGTGGGGCAAACCGAGTACGCCTGGTCGAAGGCTGAGAAAGAAGCGTTTCGCGAGCAGATGAAGTCGATGGCTGACTCGGTGACTGAGAATGAAGAGCTGGTTTATCCTGATGCGTATGCTGAGCCTAGCGACCCGGTGAAGATGCATAAGGGGTTTGTGCAGGCCTATCTGTCGGTGCGCGATCGCATTCATGATTATGTGAAAAACAGCGGTGCTACGACCTACCGGTTAACGGGCCATAGTCTGGGGGGGGCGATCGCTACGCTGTGTGCGGTCGATTTGCAGTACAACTTCGGCACTAACGTCTCGGTAGAAGCGTATTCTTTTGGCTCTCCTCGGGTGGGCAACTCGGCGTTTGTTGACTCTTATAATCGCCGGGTTCCAGATACCTGGCGGGTGGTGAATGGTTGGGACGCGGTGGCAGGTCTGCCGACACTTTGGCAGGGCTACCGGCATGTTGACCAGTCAGTTAAGATGGCGCGAAGATTTACCTGGAGAATTGTAATCGGTAGCTTTGAAGATCATCGCATTGGCAATTACATTAAAGCGTTGAGCGCAAGGGCATTGAACACAGAGACCTGAGCATGGCGACCCACTGTCGCACTTGCTGTGTTAGTCCTAACCTACCGCGATGAAACAGAATGACACCCAGCTCTTTTTTGAGAGAGGCGACGCTGCTTCAACGCTACTCGTCTCGGTAATGATGCTCGAATAGCGATATCAATAGCTTCTATAAGTGAGCGTTATGAAGCCTTGGCAGTAGAGGTGTAGAAGCATGATTTTCTCGCAAGGTCTTTCCGAATTCGGTGAACATGCAACAGAGCCAGATCGCCTACTTGAATTACTCGGCGATCTGGCTCTGTTGCAACCAATAAGGTGCTAGGGCGCACCAAGGTGCTCTGGAGCAGCTTAAAAACGAGAGGATGTGGCCGATAAAATGTGCGTGTGGTCACATCGTTAAGTCACAGTTTGTGCAGCTGATCTGAGCGTTGCAATAATCCGGAAATAAACCGGAAAAATCATATAAATCGCTACGTTTTCCCCTGATAGCTCTAACTGGGCGTGTAAAAATTAAAGCAAGCTAAAATTCATCACTCTGTGTAGATACGTAGTTATTGCGTATTTTATTCACATACAGGACTGTTTGTTACTTACTCTTAAGCGGTAAACCGCTGACTAAGTCGCAAATTGATGCTTGCATCGCATCCATGGCACCAAGCATTCTACGCATAATCACGCACAGCTAAATTGTGCTGATCTTCGGTTGATGAATACCTCATTTCTGAATGAACTCATATTTCCCCTGCAGGACGGACGGGCTCACGTCATCGGTAAGCGGGTGGAAAGTCAGTGGGCGGAAGGCAACCTGTTGGAAAATAACGGGTTAGGCAGTCAGGCGGTAAGCAATCACGGTATAGGACGTCAGAGAGTAGCCAGCCGGCCGGTGGAATGGTGCATTGATGTTGTAGATGGGCACCTGCTGTTTGCGACTCACTCTTTGCAATATTTGACGGCGTTTGAATCAGTGCTGCCTTCGTTGGGGTACGAGACTGCTTTGCCTACTTACTGGCAGCTGATTTCGCTAGAAACCTACCGTCCAAAGGTCGATGCTGGTTTAGAGTCCTTGAGCTGGACTACTACTGTTTTAGGTGCTTTGGTGCAGCGCAATGCTTTGAGCGCAAAGCAGGCTAAAAAAGTCCTTGATAGACTTTCTGAAGATGCGATCGCGTCACTAATCGGCCTCGCGTCAGCGGTTATCACCTGGCACGATCTTCCAGCTGAGTCATGGCATTTGGCCTATGGCGGGCTGGCGTTTTCTCCTTTGGTTGACGCCTTGATAGCCAGGCTTCAGCTTTGGCAAAATTTAGGCGATCGCATTATCTCTCCTCACCAGAGGCCCTACTGCGATCAGCCAGCTCATTTGAGCAAAGCGCTGCCGGGTGGCACGCTGCCGCAGCAAACGTTAGAATCCCTTGCTCGCCTTATGCAGGGTGCTAGCATTCGCCAGCTCTCTATCACGCTAAAAATAGACGAACTCAAGCTATCCCAGCTTCTCTATCCTTACATTCAGCACCGGTTGCTGAAGCTGTGGCCTCCGGTTCCACCGCTCGATCGCTTGCCCTGGCTGCCTGATAACAATCAACCGCTGCCTGCGATCGCTCAGCGAGCCGAGACCCTACATAGCCGCACTCATCAGCCAAATGACTACAGCCAAAATGACCATAGGCAGAACAGCTATAACCGCGAATCTGCTTCTGCTCATCGTTCTGCCGTAGCGGCTATGCCAAGGACGCTAGAAGCTGTTCAACCGGCAGTGGTTCAGCCGGCAGTGGTTCAACCGGCAGTTGTTCAACCGGCAGTGGTTCAGCCAGATGTCATCACACCAGAAGTTATTCAGCCGGATGTCATTACGCCAGAGACCAAACCGGCAGGTGAAGCGAAGTCTGACTATCTGATTATTTGCATTGATGATAATCAGCTGCTGCTCGATCGGATTAGTGACTATCTTGACTCCAACCGATTCAAGCTTCAGCTGGTCCTAGATCCGATTGGCTCTATTGCCAAAATCTGTTCTATGAGGCCCGATCTTATTTTGCTAGATATCACCATGCCTAGAATTGATGGTCACAAGCTTTGTCAGATGCTGAGAAGAGGATCGATGTTTAAGCAAACGCCAATCATTATGATTAGCAGCAATACCAATGCAATCAATAAAGCTAAAGCGAGGGCCGCAGGCGCAACTGACTATTTGGAGAAGCCCTTCTCTAAAGCCCAGCTTCTGAAGATGATAGAGGTCTACCTGCCCCCACTCGATTGAGAACTGACTTCTGTTGATACAAACCATAGGCCCCCCTTGATGACGTACTTTTTGTACAACCGAAACTGAGTTCCACGCTACGTGGACATACAACAATCTTTTACCTAGTGAGGCATTCATTTAACCATGGCAAAGAAGATACTACTCGTTGATGATATGGAGTCTGAGCGGCTGCTGCTGAGCCACTACTTAGAGGCAGGTGGCTACACAGTTACCTTAGCTAAAGACGGTAATGATGGCTTAGAAAAGGTCGTGGCAGATAGACCCGATGCGATTGTGACCGATCTGGTGATGCCAGATCTGACCGGTTTAGAGTTCTGTCGAAGGCTGAAAAAAAATCCACAAACCGCAGATATTCCGGTGATTGCCTGCACCAATAAAGACCGCAAAATGGATCAAAGCTGGGCTAAGAAGCAGGGTGTGATTGCTTACGTCGTTAAGCCCTGCACCGCTCAGCAGCTCTGTGACGCGGTTAGAGCTGCAACGCTATAGCAACGAATCTGCCTTTAAAAAACAACGCTACCTATGCAATCGCCCTCCTCGCTTCCCACTTCGCTCCCATCATCGGCCATTTCACCTGGCGCTGAAGCTCGCCTAAAACAGCTTTTGCCAGAGCTTTTTGACCCTAAGCCTGTCTCAGGCCAGCAGTTTTTAAGGATACAGCTTTCAGCGAAACTTACTGTTGCAGTGGCACTAGACTGGGTAGAAGAAAGCTTACAGCTGCCTGCTCAGCTCATTACACCGCTACCCAATATGGCTGACTCAGTGATTGGGCTGATGAGCTCTAAAGGTCGAGTTTTTTGGGCGGTTGACCTGCTCAGCCTATTAAATTTACCGATTGCGTTGAGGGCGGCTCAGTCCTATGAGATTGTTGTCATTCGTACGCCGCCAGATAGCGATGCGGCGTTTGCTGCTTCAGGGGGTGATCTATCCGCTCAAGCCGAACGGTTTTTAGGGCTAATTGTGCCTCAAATCAGGGGGCCCATTCGGCTATCGTCTGCGGAAATCACTTCGGCAGCAGACGAAGTAGAGCCCGGTTTGCGCCCCTTTTTGAGCGGTCAGGCCGTTATCGAAGACGGGCCTGTGTTTGTCTTGAGCGCTGAGGCGATTGGGTCTGCTGCTTCGTTGGGCGCGGCTTCCACTTAGCTTTTCTTCTTTTCTGTTTCCTTGGGTCTATTTTTTCTCAGGGCCATCTGTTTCTTCTTTATCACTGCTTCTACCGCTACTACGTTTTGGTTATCACCCATTGGTTATCGCCGAGTTCCTCTTAAAAGATCTATGACCGCACAGCAATTTTCGTCCGAAGACCAGCTTCCCTCTTCAGCAATCGATAGTGTTGATTTGCCGTTGCCCGATCCTGATTCTCCTCGGAATCAAGTCCCTTCAACCGTGCAAGTCTCTCTAAATAAAGGGCGTACGCTCAACCGACAGCTGCTGCAAACGCTGCTGCCAGCAGCCTTGCTTCCTCTTGTGGTCGCCAGTGGACTGAGTATTGCCATCACGCGACAGTCTGAGCGAGAAGACATTTTGTTCTTGCTGCAAGAAGAGTCTTTTTTAGCCAGTGAAGCTTCCAAAACTTTTGTAGAAAATAACTTCAATCTGATTGATGGGATACTCGTTAACCCAATTCTTACTCAGGCTTTGAATGAAGCGAGTGCAACGGCTAATAGCGATGGCTTGCTCGATAGGCCCGTTGACGCACTAGAGCAACAGTTTTCTCAGAGCAAGCTCGTTTCACCTGACGCTACGCTCAATAGCTATTTGGCGAACGTTGCGACTGTAGAAGAAATGGCCGAGCTATTTGTCACTGAGCGTAACGGTTTTAACGTAGCCTACAGCGGCCCAACGTCTGACTTTGTTCAACGAGATGAAGACTGGTGGGTTCAGGCTAGGGATAACGTCGAGTATATTGAACCGGTTGCTTTTGACGAGTCCAGTGGAGTTTTGGGTGTCTCGCTGGCAAAGGCCATTACCGACCCAAGTTCTGGGCAGTTTCAAGGTGTCGCCAAAGCGGTCGTTTCGACAGATAGTCTGAATGAACAGGTGGGGACCTATGTCTCGAAAGCTATTAGCGGTACCCAGCAGGTACAGGTGGTGGATACTCGCACAGGTGTTGCGTTCTTGACGATTGATAACAGTGAAGAAACTGAAGTGAACGCCGATGTGGTTGGGGGAGAGTCGATTGTGGCGACTGCCCAAGCGCTTTCTACTGAGTTTGCTCAAGTGACCGAAGCTGCGGCCGACAGCATTATTGAAGGTCCAGCAATTGGCGATTTGGCCGGCCTAGAAGCTAGACTCAGCGAGCAGGCGTCTGGAAAAGTGATCGACTTAGAAGAAGTCACGACTCTTTCTGGTGAGACCTTTGTGACGTTGCTCACAGAGTTTGAGGGTAGAACCTATAGCCTGACTGCCGTAACAGGGACGCCCTGGGTTGCGATCGCCTCTGCAGAACTTGCCGAGATTAACGCTGCTGGCCGCAACCTGCTGATTGTTTATGTGTTTACCGCGCTCGTTATGGGTACGGCCATTACGTTTTTCTTGCAGAAGCTAGCCGGACAGCTTTCACGCCCGCTGCAGCGACTGACTGAAACTGCGCAGCAGGTAACTTCTGGCGATCTCGATGCTCGCGCGAACCTGCAAGGTACGCTAGAAACTCAGGTGCTGGGCCGTGGCTTCAACAATCTGCTAGATCAGCTACAGTCGCTGCTTAGCTCACAAAGTGCCCAAACCGCCGCACAGCGCCATCAAAGAGAGCTGCTAGAAGAAGAAATCACGCAGCTGATGGAAGACGTTGGCGATGCTGCTGAGGGTGATTTGTCTGTGAGAGCGCAGCTGTCAGAAGGTGATGTCGGCATTGTTGCTGATTTGATTAATGCCATCGTGGAGAATCTGCGAGACATTGCCGTCAACGTAAAGCAGTCAACCAGTAACGTGAGTGAATCTTTGAGCGATAACGAGCAGCGAATTCTGGCGCTGGCTGACGAAGCGGTAGAAGAAGCGCGCTCTATGCAGTCTACGATGTCGGCGGTTGAGAAGATGGGGCAGTCGATTCAAACGGTTGCCAGTAACGCCAACCAGGCTTCGCTGCTAACTGACGATACCTACGTCACCGTGCAGGCGGGCTCGGAGTCAATTGGGCGTACGGCTGAAAGTATTTTGGAGCTGCGCACCACCGTTGGTGAGACCTCGAAGAAAATCAAGCGCTTGGGTGAATCGGCTCAGAAGATCGCGCAGGCGGTCGGTCTGATTGATTCGATTGCGCTAAAAACGAATCTGCTGGCGGTAAATGCCAGTGTTGAAGCCGCCAGAGCTGGTGAGCTGGGTCAGGGCTTCACTGCTGTTGCCGAGCAGGTCAGCGCGCTAGCAGAGCAGTCCGCTGGGGCTACGAAAACGATTGCTCAAATCGTGGCCGAAATCCAGACGGAGACTCAAGATGTGGTGGCCGCGATTGAAACGGGAACAGCTCAGGTGGTTGACAGTAGCAACCTGGTGAAATCTACTCAGCAGCAGCTAGAGGATGTGCTGGCAAAATCTAGTGAAATTAACCAGCTGATGCAGGGCATTTCAGATTCTACGGTTGATCAAACCAGAGTCTCTGCGGCGGTGACTGAGCTGATTCAGAAAGCGACGCAAAGCTCACAGGCGCGATCGCAAACATCAGCCCAGCTGGCAAAAGCGATTCAAGACACCGCTCAAGTAGCTCAACAGCTGCAAGCCTCGGTCGAGCAGTTCAAGGTAGTTGAAAAGTAAAGATGGAACTAGATAAAGAGCAAAGGGCCAAGCTGACTTTTTTATCGGAAGCTGAAACCTATTTTGAGCAAATAGAGGCTGTTGTACTGTCCCTTGAAGCGGTTGAAGATCGCCCTAGCCAGCTGAATATTGCTATGCGGGCGGCGCATTCAGTCAAAGGCGCTGCTGGAATGATGGGCTTTACCCAGATTTCGCAAGCAGCTCATCACCTAGAAGAGTCTTTTAAGATTCTTCAGGCCAGAGATCTGAGCGTTGATGATTCTCTTTCTACTTTGCTGTTGCAGGGAATCGACTGCCTACGCGCGATTCGGCTACGCCGACATCAGGGTAAGCCGGTGGAGTCTGCCTGGCTGGCTAGCCATGTGGATCCTGTTTTTGATCGGTTGCAGCAGCAGCTAGGTGAACTGACTCCAAAAGACGAGGCCCGGCTGCTCTCTGCTGAATCTGACGAGGACCTAGATGTGGTTGTTTTTACAACCACGGTTGAAGACTATTTAGAAGAGTTTGCTGACTCGATTAATCGCTTTAGCCAATCGCTGACTCAGCGAGAAGATTTGAGACAGGCGTTAATCGATATGGCGAGTCGCCTGGCAGAGATTGGCCAAATCGCTCAGCTCAAGCCCTTTGTAGAACTGTGCCGAGATGTTCAAAGGCAGGGGCTGAGCGCACCCTCTTGGACCATTAATGAACTGGCTAATCAGACGCTTAACACCTGGCAGCGCAGCCATTCTCTTGTCATGCTAGGTCGTAAGGAAAGGTTGCCTACCCGGCTAGGCCCAATTGAAAGTCTAGAAGCCCTTCAGTCCTCGTCGTCGACCCCTGCTAAGCAAATAGCAGAAGACCTCTCCGAGCGTGCCGGGTTCTCTGACGTTGAGGCGCTAACTGAGCTTGCTTTCACCGGCTTTGGGCCACAGCTAGAGGGCAGCCCAGTTGACATCGACCAGCTACAGGTTCAGCTTTCTAACATTCAAACTCAGTTAGATACCATCCCGCTGCCAACCGAACCACCTGTTGCTGAAACGGCTATTGTTCCAGTCCAGTCTGCCGCTATAGAACCGGCTTTTGCAGAGCTGGGTGTGGCAGATTCTGTTGATTTGGACTCTGTTGCCGTAGATCCTGTTGCTGTAGATTCTGTTGTCGCAGATCCTGTTGCTACACAGCAGCTTGATGATAATCTTCTAGGCTCAGAGCTTGCTAATGAAATCGCCTTCGACGACGTTGAGACAACCGATGCGTTAGAGATTATCCGAGCGGTTGAGGCATTCGATATTGAGGCATTCGATACGGAAGGTGCCACGCAGCCTGAAGCTGACAGCGCCGCTGGTTTACTGAATGGTGCTCAGATTGCACAGCCTTCAACCGTTAGGGTTTCAGTCGATCAGCTCAGAGAGATCAATAGTCTGTTTGAGTCACTGGTGCTGAACCGCAATGCGATTAGTTTACGCCTAGAGCAGTTGCAGTCGTTCAGTGCGCTGATGCAGGAACGTATGATGTCGCTAGCTTCTTTTAACACGGCGCTACGCCAGTGGTATGACCAAGCTTCAACGACTGTTCCTACAGCGGATCAATCTGTCGTGGGAACAGCCGCTCCAATAACCACTTCGCCAATCACTTCGGCAACTGCTGCGACAGCCGTTCGATCGTCTACCACTGCGACTGCTGTCGCAGCAGCTAGTAAGCTGGATGCGCTTGAGCTAGACAGCTACTCCAAACTGCACAGGCTAGCTCAAGAGAATATGGAGACGATTGTTAAGCTCGAAGAAGTTAGTCTGGACATTGATATCGGTATCAGTGAGATGGGTCAGGCCGTCGGTGATTTGGGCTATACGAGCCGAGCGCTCAAGACGCAAATTACTCAGGCGCAGATGAGATCGTTTAGAGAGGTGGTCGATAGATTCCCTCGGGTGGTGCGAGACTGGTCGGTGCGCTACAACAAGCCGATTACGCTCGACATTGAAGGTGAAAATACATTACTCGAACAGTTCACCTTGGATCAGCTGAGCGATCCGTTGATGCACCTTTTGCGCAATGCTTTTGACCATGGCATTGAGAGCAGCGAGCTACGTCAGCGCAGAGGAAAGCCAGCGGCTGGCAGAATTACGCTGAGAGCGGTCAATCGGGGTAATCGAGTTGTGATTACCTTGAATGATGACGGGAACGGTATTGATATTGATAAGGTGCGCGATCGCATCCGGGAATATGACATTCCCGACCATCAAATCGACGCCATGGAACGTCAAGAGCTGCTGTCTTTCTTGTTTGAGCCTGGATTTAGTACGCGTGATGAAGTTACCGAGCTTTCTGGACGCGGCTTTGGTATGGACGTGGTGAACAACAATTTGCGACGGCTACAAGGTGATATTCAAGTGGATACAGAGCCTGAGAAAGGAACAACCTTTACGCTTAATATTCCACTGTCGCTATCTATTTTGCGCGTAATGCTGCTGGAGCGTAAAGGTTTGGTCTTTGCGCTGTCAATTGATGCGGTTCAGGAAATGGTTGAGTCTGAGCAAAGCCTCGATAGTAGCCAAAATAATCCTTCGCTACTGCACTGGCAGGATCGGGATATTCCGCTTGTTTGCCTAGAGTCGTACTGGCGTATGTCGCGCGTTACCGGCCCGGTAGAAATGACAGGTACCCCTTCAATCGATCGTAAAATGGTCGTTGTTGTTGGTGAGAAAGAGCAGTATCACGGCATTGAAGTCGATCGGTTTTGGAAAGAACAAGAGGTTGCTATCCGGCCTGTTGCGAGCCCTATTCCCCTGCCACCAGGATTTAGCGGTACAACAGTTTTAGGCGATGGACGCGTTGTGCCGCTGATTGATCCGGTTGGTTTGGTGGACTGGTTATCGGAGGCGTCTAGTCAACAGGTTGAAGATAACAGCAGACCGCGATTATCTGGAAGGTCTGATGATTTTTCCTCGCAGTCACCGTCTGCTTCAAAGCGTGTTCTGATCGTAGATGATTCTATTCATGCTCGAAGGTACTTGGCGATCAGTTTAGAGAGAGAAGGGTATTTGGTAGAGCAGTCTAAAGATGGCCGGGAGGCGGTCGATAAGCTGTTGGCCGGTCTGGCAGTTGATATGATTATCTGTGACGTTGAAATGCCTCGGTTAGATGGCTATGGCGTTTTAGAAGAATTGAGAGAACAATCGGCTTTTCGGAAAACGCCTATTGTTATGCTGACTTCTAGAAGTGGGCAAAAGCACCGCAAGCTGGCAATGAATTTAGGGGCAACAGATTACTTTTCTAAGCCTTACAATGAGCAAGCTTTACTCGGCAGACTGCGACAGCTAGCAGGGAAAATTTCAAGGGCCTGACACCTAGATACGGCGCTGTTGTTGATGTGATAAGTAGCGACTTAGCGCTCGATTTCGGATGAGGTAAACTATGATTGCGATAGTGAGAATAATCATACTCACGCTGCCAATTGTTAAGACAGCGGATAGTTCCGAAGATAATGCAATGAGCAGCGCGAGCAGGGCGACAATTTGCAAGCTAAGCATGCCTATAAGAACCCACTTTGCCCATTTTCTTCCTTGCACGACAAAGTGCATTAGAACGATGATGAGAATGATACGTGCGATCGCCCAAGCATCGCGCGCGATTATGATAAGAATAGTGTCTAAGATGCAAAGTGCAACAAACATGACGACAAGTGTGTTGCGAGCATTTAAAGCGGCTGAGTCTAGCTGAGTCATGCTTTGTGAGTGTGAGGAAAGTGAGGGTGATAACACTCTACCTAGCTGCTCGACTTTTGTCAGGTTATAGATATCCTTCATAGTCCTATTGTTGAGGAGCTTAATTGTTGAGGCTCTAGAGCCATCTTATTTCAACGCCATTCAACTCTCAGGCAGAAATAAAGCCTCAACCAGACTCCTTGCAACGACATCAAAGCGTTGATAGCCACACAGTCCCCGGATGTGTGGGTTCTCTAATGATCACCCGCATCCTAGTGCGTCTTGAGGTTAAAGCACGCCCAACTCGCTTGAGACATCGCTAGAACAGCAAAAATCGATAAAGGTCCTTACTAGGCGAGAGAGTTGTTTTCTCGATGGATAGAGCAAAGTAAGATCGCAGGTGGGCAGTGGATAGTTTTCTAATACGGGTATTAGCTGAGCGCTGTCGATGTAGCGCCCGGCCAGAAAAGGAGGAAGTTCTGTGACACAGGACCCTGTAAGGGCAAGCTCTAGCAAGTGAAGATAGTCGTTGACCTGAAAAAAAGGGCGAACTTGAACGGTTTCATCGCCTAGCAGCCAACTGTTGGAGCTGTTTAGATCTCTCCACTTGGCGCAGGGGAGACTGAGTAAGTCTTGAGGGTGCTGTGGGGTAGAATGTTTATCTATTAGCGCTGGGCTAGCTACCAGAAGATGGCGGTAGCTTCCCAGCTTTTGAGAGATGGCTTGATTGTCTTTACGAAGACCGATTCTGAGTGCAACATCAATTCCATCCTCAATTAAATCGACCTTTCTTTCGGTCGCCAGTAGTTCAATAATGATGTTTGGATAGCGCGTTTGAAAGTCTCTTAATAGCTTGCGGCAGGGCAAAAACCCGCTGGGGAAAGAGAGCCGTAGCTTTCCTGATAGTTCAACTTCGTGGTGGTCCAATGCTGAGCGGCCTGATTCGAAGGCTTCGATGCCTTGACTTGCGTAGTCCAAAAAGCTAGCACCGGCATCTGTCAATCGAAGATGCCGGGTAGAGCGCTCTAGCAATCTGAAGCCCAGGTCAGTTTCTAGCTGTTTAATATGTCGACTGACGGTGGCGACAGGTATGTTCGTTCGCCGTGCTGTTTCTGAAAAGCTACCGTAGCGAACAACTTTGACAAAGAGAGCCGCTGCGTTTAAGTCCATAGTCGTGTTTTCCGTTGTCTTTCCATATTTGAGAAGGTGATTGTCATTTTGACCCACTACTCAACAAATATGAAATTATCTACACTATAGCTTCTGTTGAGTTGCCTGTTGTAAAAAGTAGCACCTGTGGGCTTATTCGTTCACGGCTGCTGAGGGGTGGATGGCATGACGAGTCGGACAGATATTTCACGCAGCAAACGTCAAGTAGTCGGTTTTGCCTGGTATAAGGTTGGGGCGATCGCGTATATTCTGTGGGGCCTATGGCATATTCAGGTTGTTGTCAGGCTGTGGCAGCTTGGCGCTACGTTAGCAGAACCTGCGGGGCTGGGCGTGCGGATTCAACAAGGTGCATTTCACATTCTGTTTTTTGTAGTCTGCGCTGTAGCCGTTGGCGTTATGAACTGGCGCAATAGCCGAACTGGCTTTTGGATTAATCTAATTGCTATTGGATGGACTGAATTCGGGTTATTTTGGCTGTTCATTCTTCCAGGTACGTTTCCTTGGTTCCCTAAAGGCTGGGTTGGCCCGGCGCTTTGGCTGATTGCGGTTGTCTTCACCACGGTCGGGCAGCTACAACAAAAAACAACGCCGTAATTTAACCGTAACTTAGAAATAAAAAATGAAGAGAAATCTGAAAAACATTTTCCTGGCAGTTGGCTTTTTCTTGGTCTTTGCTGCTACTACGCTCTTTAATACTGAACTCTCACATGCTGGAAATGTCTCAGTTGACGGCCAAACCATACAGCTAGACAGCATTCAGTGGCGCGCAAACTCTAGCATAGCTGGTGTTCAAAGTGCGATCGCCGTCGGCGATCCTTCTGATACGGGACTCTATGCGCTGTTAGGAAAGATGGCGGCCAGAACCGTTTTCCCGGCTCACGTTCACCCAGATAACAGAATTACCACTGTTATTTCTGGCGTGATGTATTACGGTGTTGGTGAGCAGTTCAATCCAAACAATGCTGTAGCTTATCCTGCGGGTTCTATTATATACACTGCGGCAGGAACTCCTCACTTTATGTGGTCAAAAGATGGTGAGTTGATCGCACAGGAGACTGGTTTTGGCCCGACTGGCATAACGTTTGCGGCAGACAACTAAAAAGCTAATTTTCACCTCCATAGTTACCACCGACCATGACGTTAATACTGATAACTGAATCAGCGATAAGCGCTGAGCTAATCTGCTTCAACTGGCTGCGGGTCTTCTGCGAAGTAACGGCTGATGACTGCAACATCATTTTTAATTTGCTCGGTGACAGGCCCAATTCTATCAGTGTCAATAACAATCGCATCTACATCAAATGACTGGAGAACATCAATGAAGCTTACTTGACTGTCAACCGCAGAGTCTAAGAAAGCAGATCTTAAATATACCCAGCTAGACTCTTCTTCATCTGGAACTGTGAAAGTGGTTCCCACAAGCTGAAAAAAGCTTTCACCCATAAAGGTTTCTGCAACTTCAGGAAGATATGCACTTTTTATAGTCACTTCGCTGTTAAGCATTGCTCTAGCAGAGGCTGTATCTATATCAATTGCTTCTAACAGTGCCTGAATATCAGCAGAAGCCTCGCCTGTGCTGGCAAAACTCGACAGCTCTTCCATTTCCAATGTGCCAAATTGATATCCGTTGTAGGCAAGCCGAACCTCTTCAAGTGCGTTGGCTTTGGGGGCACATATTAGCAGTGAGCTGATACCACCCATTATAATGCCGAGTCTTGTGAGAGATTGCCGGTTAGAAACGCTGTTGAAAATAGAGGGTGCTGACCGACGTAGAAGTCGAAAATTCGCTAGTGGGAAATGCATTTAAAGGCTCTCCGAGATTTGTATTCTGTGACGAGGGGACGAAGTATGAGATTCGATTGGTGCGTTCTAAAACAGTTCTTCACCTCGTCGAATCTTCATCTCGTTGGATATCGTTTGACACTAGCACTACGTTCTGAAAGAAGAAAAAAGCGATAAGACGGTTGATAAAGCTACCTAGTCATTTGACGAACAGGTAGTAAATTCATAAGAAAGCGATCGCACCTACAGGTTGTCACCGTCAAGCCTATCAAATGCCTGTGATAGGCTATATTCTTGCTGAGCTGGAGTACAGAAGTGCGCATTGTAGCGCTTGAACCTCATCCACACCTTCGACCCTACGTGCTGAGCTATCGGATCGTTGAAGATATACCAGGAGAATTTGCAGGAACGCCTCTTTGGACCTGCCCTGAGCCGGTTGGTGTGCTGAGCGCGAACTTTGGAAACCCGTCGTATCACGAATCGGGTAAGATTCATCCGAGGACCGGTTTGTTGGGTGTGCAGACGCACGCTCGTAAATGGCTATCTCAGCCAGAGACCTCTTTTGTTATGGCTATGCTCACCATACCCGGTATGATGGCGCTGTTTCCAGATATTGGCGAAGATTCTGCGGATCACCTGCTCGATGTTGCGAGCATATGGGGCGATCGCCGCGCCGAAAAATTTTGGCGCTGCTTTCCTCACAGGCTACAGCCTGACGACGTCAAAAATGCTCTGGACGGTTGGCTTTTAGATTTGTTTAGCGCAGTACCGGTTTCTGCTGCAAAGCGATATTTACAGCTGCATCAGGTGCTTACCTCTTACAAGCGGATTGACACGGCGTGCGAGCAGCTGGGAATAACGCCAAGGATGTTGCAGCGTAAATTTCGACGCCACGTAGGAATAAGTCCAAAACAAGTGTTGAACCTACATCGGTTGCAGCGCAGCGTCAGGGCTAATGCTGCTTCTATCTATCGAAGCTCTGTGCAAGAGTTTGCCGATCAAGCTCACGAGATACGCACGTGGCGTCGGTATCTGGGCCGAACACCTGGCCGATATCGTACAGAGTGCAGGTCGGCGGTTGCCGAGGCCTTTGCGGCCTCAACTCGACAAACTGGCTTGGACCCGACCATTTTTTACCTGTAGGTGTCGCAAACGTTCAATACCTTTGTTCTAAATGTCTCTATGCTTCATAACATGAGTTTTGGAGGTACAAAGTGAACCCACTATCAATAAACGCATCGACCTATGAACTGGATGAGATGGTGTTTGATCTGCACATCGTACAGCCAGAGATTGCGACTCAGGCACTTCCAGCCATTCTTGTTGCTCATGCGTGGGATGGTTTGAATACACCTATTAAAGAGATTACTCAACGGGTGGCGCGGCTAGGATATGTGGCTGCTGCTGTTGATGTGTATGGACAGGGGATTCGAGGTGAGCCCACAGGTGACAATTCACACTTAATGAATCCTTTGCTGGAGAATCGAGGTGTTTTGCGAGATCGATTACAGGCCAGCTATTCGGCTATTAGAGCAATAGAGACAGTAGATGCGAGTCGAATGGGCGCGATCGGTTACTGTTTCGGTGGTTTGTGTGTACTTGATTTGGCAAGGTCAGTGCCAGACGGTCTTAAGGGTGTGGTTAGCTTTCACGGCGCGCTGACTAGTGGTGGTCTGACGGATACGAAGCCTATAGAAGCAAGTATTCTCATTGAGCACGGTTGGGATGATCCTATCGTTCCGCCTAGTGACTACCTGTCATTTGCTAGTGAAATGGATGAGCGAATGGCTGATTGGCAGGCGCATATTCATGGCGGCGCAGTGCATGCATTTACATTTGAAGGTGCCACGATGCCAGCGCATGGTCTGCAATACCACGAAGCAGCGGCTCGGCGTTCGTGGAAGTCTATGATTGATTTTTTTGACGAGGTTTTACGCTAAAGCTGTTGTCTATTGGGGCTATAGTGTCGATTGCGTAAAAATATAGGTCATATGGATCGAGTGTTTATAGAATTGAACATATAGACCTCTAGGGAGAACTAATGTATTCGCAGAGAAGTTGTCGGTCGATGTTGCCGATGCTGTCGTTGCTGGCCCCTAGTGATGTCACTAAGCCGCTACCTGACCCCGAAAGGGGCGAATGCTATGTCTCTAGTAGACTTTTTGATTATTGGTGTGCCGAAGGCGGGTACGACATCGCTTTACGCTTATCTAGACCAGCATCCCAATATTTATACTAGTCCTAACAAAGAGCCTCACTACTTTGCTTTCTCGGAGACGCCGCCTGTTTACAACGGGCCAGGAGATGACAATGCTTGGCTTAGTCAGCGTAGTGTCTATGATTTGGATGCCTATCGAACGCTGTTTTCTGAAGCGACTGACAATCAGGTGAAAGGGGAGGCGTCGGTCATGTATCTACATCTTTCTGAAAGTCGGGACAGGATTGCGGCCCTAGTGCCTGACGTGAAGCTGGTTGTGATTTTGCGAAACCCTATAGAGCGAGCTTACGCGCACTATCGTCATATGCGCCGAGATGGGCGAGAGTGGCAGTCGTTTGAGCAGGCTCTAAAGCTAGAGGACTCACGAAAAGAACATGGCTGGTCTCCAGTGTGGCACTATCGGTCAGTGGGTTACTACTATCAGCAGCTTAGCTATTTCTTAGAACGGTTTGATCGAGCGCAGCTGAAGGTCTGTCTCTTTGAAGATCTAGTTGCCAGTCCACAGGCGGTTCTCGCAGATATATTTTCTTTTATTGGCGTGGACAGCCGCTGCGCTATAGATACTTCAAAGAGACACAATGCCTCGCCTGCAGGCCGTGGTAATAGAGCTTTGCATGATTTTTTGACGCAGCCTAATCGGTTTAAGCAAACGTTCAAAAAAATTATTCCACCGCAGCTCCGTAAACCACTGTCATTAAAGGTGTATCGCCTCAACCAGAAGAAACTGCCGCCGCTGAGCAACGATACCAGGCGTCTGCTGGTTGAGGCATACCGCTCAGATATCCAAAAGTTAGAATCTCTGATAGATAGAGATCTCAGTAATTGGCTGGCGTAAGGTGAAGACTTGAAGCGGGCGCTAATTGCTGTTTGGCTTCTGAGGCTGTTTTATCTTTGGGACGGTTTTCTCTGGTGGTTTTCTCTGGCGATTTTCTTTAGGTCACGGTCTTTGCTCTAGCACGGTCTTATTTTCGACTTTGAGCAGAAGAGACTTTGGGACGATTGTTGAGCTCAGGCTGTAGCTCTGCGAGTACCTCAACAGCAACTTCACGCTCTTCTTCTAGCTGGCAGTCGTCTCCCCAGCACAGCCGCTTGTGTCGCAACGCTGTTTCCACCTTTTCTGCCCACCCTAGCGGTAGCTCGATGTCAGTCACATCGGTTTGTCGAATGATGTCTGTAATTGAAACGGTGCCTACTAGCTCGCCTGAGTTAACCACAGGTGCTCGCTGGATGCTAGCGGCTCGAAGTAGTTTGGCTAGGTCGAGTAGGCTTGAGGTCGCTTCGACGGTGATGCAGGGACTTTTCATCACTTCGCAAACCATGACATGTAAAGGGTCTGCGGATTCTGCCATGACCTTATAAACAATGTCACGCTCGGTTACGATGCCGTAGGCACCGCCCTTAACAGCTTTTTCAACGATAAGCGATCGCACATTTTTGGCCTGCATAAGTGCGATCGCCTGCGTTACCTTCGCAGAACTGCGAATCGTAAATACTTCATCGGTCATAATGTCAGCAACAGTTAGCATTCTGGTTCCCCTTTCAATCAAGCGTTTGGGTGACCCTAGAGAAATGTCCGGTAGCCTTTGAGATTAGCGATTTGAGACTAGCGATTTGAGACTAGTGGCACAGGACTAGTGGCATTCTTTTGTGTCAACTCCTTATTTATCGCTCAAAAGTCTGAGGAACTTATGAAGATGAGAAGAGTTCATTTTTGACGCTGTTATTGAAGGCAGCTGAGTGTATTGAAAAGAGGTTAGAACGATGTTGTTGTCTTCTCTTTATTACGGCGATCGCGCTCGGCAATGCGTCGCTGCTGTAGTGTAAGCTTTTCAGTCGTTTCAGCTGTTTCAGTGATTTCAGAATCGGCTGCGGTATTGCTTTCTTCAGCATAGCCCTTGTTGCGACTGTCTAGCCCTGATATGTACCGGTCATGAACGTTAAAGCCTGGTTTGACTTCAAGGCTTTTGACACGGATATCGAAGGCTTCTGTGCGAATTTGATGAATGTTGAAAATTTCTTTTTGATTTGTTTCAGCGGCTTTCGCCATAGGGTTAACAGCAAAGGCTGCTAGTACGACATAAGCGGTAGAGAGTGTGAGTTTTTGGATGGTGAATGTCATAGCATTGATCCTCGGTGTGTGAGTTTGAATATAGGAATCAATGGGGAAGAAGTCGGGAGCATCCTCTTTTGATAAAAGTAGGCTTTTTAAGCGCTGCTTTTGGCAACTTGTTTTTAATCACACTGCTTTTGAAGGCGGCTAATGTTTGCTGCTTTGAAATGACTTTTGACGTGCCTCTAAAGGTAATTTTGGGGTACTGCTGAAATGTTATAAATGATCAGTTTTTCGCAGGCGGCGACCTATGCGCATTCTTTTGGCTGAAGATGACGAGGTTTTGACTGGCGTGCTGGTTGAGTCCTTACAGCAGCAGCGTTATGTTGTCGATACCGTAGAGGATGGCTGTTTTGCTGTTGAATATGCTGAAACCGGTTCTTATGACCTGCTGCTGATTGATGTGGGCTTACCTCGTTTGGATGGTATTAGCCTATGTCAGCAGCTGCGTAATGCTGGTTGCAAGGTGCCTATCTTGCTGATGACGGCCAAAAACGCCCCCAATGAAAGAATTCGTGGGTTGGATGCAGGTGCCGATGATTACCTGACCAAACCGTTAGATATGGCTGAGCTGCACGCTCGCCTGCGAGCTTTGCTCAGACGGGGTGACGTAGCCACTTCAACGGTGCTGGAAGTGGGTCAGCTTCAGCTGAATCCGGTGAGCTGTGAGGTGAGCTATGCTGACTGCCCACTGAAGCTGACGCCGAAGGAATACAGCTTGCTAGAGATGTTTTTGCGTAATCCAACTCGCGTTTTTAGCCGGAGCCAAATTGTTGAACACCTTTGGACGTTTGACGATCCGCCTTTGGAAGATAGTGTGAAAGCTCATATAAAAGGATTGCGCAAGCGGCTTAAAACAGCTGGCGCAGATGGCTGGATTGAGAATGTGTATGGTTTGGGCTACAAGCTGAGTCCGAAGATTGACTATGAGGCGATCGCAGCTAAGAAAGCCACCTCTTCTGGTGAGCTCTCAGCAGCAGTCTCTTCTCAGGTGCCGCTGAAGTCTGCTGCTAAGGCTGCATCAGAGGATTTAGGATTAGAAGACTCGGCTTTAGAGCGTTCAGTAGAGGCGCAGTTTCAGCAGTCTATGGCCGCTTTGTGGCAGCAGCATCGAGCCCTGATGGATAAGCGCTTGGCGCTATTGCAGCAGGCGACTAGCGCGTTAAAGCAAAACAAGCTGACGGGTGAGCTTCAGCAAGCCGCTAGTCAGGCTGCTCACAAGCTGGCGGGCGTTTTGGGAATGTTTGGTACCGATGAGGGAACTCGGCTAGCAAGAGCGTTAGAAACAGCCTTAGCCAATGACGATAAAAATGCTTTAACCTATGTGGCGCTTTCTCCTCTGCTAGAAGCGCTTGAAACTGTTTTCAAGGAGACTGATAAATTTCTTACCAGATTTGGGCAAGCAGATGAAGCTATTGTCTCAACTCCAACTTCTTCTCTTCCGGTTGCCTCTCAGTCTATACAGCCCTCAAGTACTGCCACTACGATTTTGGCTGTCGATGACGATTCTGTTTTTCTCTCCGCGCTTTCTCCACTTTTAGAGCCCTGGGGATTTTCTATCGTATTACTTTCCGATCCTACAAAGTTTTGGGAGGTGCTGATCGAGACTCAGCCCGACCTTTTAATTCTAGATATTGAGATGCCCCAAGTGAGTGGCCTTAAGCTGTGTCAGGCGATGCGTAGTGATAGTCAAGACAACGGTCGGTGGCAAAGCTTGCCCGTGCTGTTTTTAACGGCTCGAAATGACGCTGCTGGTGACGTGTTTGCGGCTGGCGCAGACGATTACATTGTCAAGCCGGTACTGGGCCCGGAGCTGATTACGCGAATCTCGAATCGGTTGGAGCGATCGCGCTTACTAAAAGCACTTTCTAGCCGCGATACGCAGACGGGACTGGTGAATCAGATACAGTCGCAGCAGGATTTACAACAGTTGAGCGATCGCGGTGAAGGTTATACGTTTTTATTGATTCAGCTGACGAATTTAGCAGAGATTAATTTAGCGTATGGTCATACGGCAGGCCATCAGGTACTGCAAGCCTGGGGAAATGAGATTCGCGCTCAGGTATTGACTTTACCCGCGAGAATTGTTGCTAGCTATTGGGGAAATGGTGAGTTTGTCATTGGTTTGGCAATGGATACTGAGCGTGATACAAAAGATGCGATCGCGCCTTTATTACAGACGTTTCGTCAGCGCATTTTTACCGCTCTGTTGGCCGTTCAAAGTGACACTAATGCCTCGGCCCAATCTGGCCGCTTTCAGTCGCAGTATGCGCTGGGATTTGCCCACTACCCAACTCAGGGAAAGTCGGTGGAGCGCTTGTATCAGGTTGCTTACGGTGCAATGCAAAAGGTGTCGCAATAGCTATGATTTACTGATGCTTTGAATCGCTATATTTCAAGGGCTACATTGCTAAATAGTTACAAAAGGTATGAAGTACTGGAAAAAATAAGCACTCAGGTATAGCTTTAAGAGATCGACAATTTTCTTGGCACATGCTAACGCGTTGTAGACGTCTGCTTAAAACTATTGGCTACAGGGCTGTTAGCAGGATCATTGACTACAAAATTACGCGCTATACGCGCTATAAGACGCTTGATTACGGTTTTATTCGCTATGGCCTGCTAGCTTTGCTTGCTGGACTAACGATTGTGGCCTGCTCTTCTGGACCTTTTGGGTCAACGGTGAGCTTAGATAAAACTTCAGAGACAACTTCAGAGACGATCTCAGCAAGGACCTCTAAAGAATCACTGATTGTTCTTTGGGATAAGGGCTACGTTACCGAAGAAGATGAGGCTATTCAAAAGGTTGTCGATGACTGGAATGCTCAAAGCGATCTGCAAGTTGAACTGTCTTTTTATAATTCAGGTGAAATTGCGCCTAGAACCCTTCGCTTTAGCCAGGCTGGGCAGTCGCCTGATATTCTTTTTGCTGCTAAATCGGTGTATCCCGTTTCTGACTGGGACGGCAAACTTGCAGATGTTAGCGACGTGGTGTCGCCGCTGCTAGAGAGCTACACAGAGGTGGCACTACGCTCTGCAAAGGTCTATGGCAGTGAGAAAGCGGGCGATCGCTACTACGCGGTGCCGCTCAACCAGTCGACTACTCATATTTACTACTGGAAAGATTTACTGCAAGAAGCGGGCTACAGGCCAGCGGATATTCCGGCAGAGTGGGACGATTTCTGGGCTTTTTGGCAAACGGTACAAGACAATCTCGCTCCGGCGTATCCTGGTCTGCGTAGTATTGGTTTGCCGTACTCTAAAAACGCGTCTGATACCTATCATATTTTTGAGCATGTGCTGTCTGCTTACAATGTCACGCTGGTGGATGCGCAAGGCAAGCTTTTAGTGGACGATCCTACGGTAAAAGCCGGTATTGTTGATTGCTTGAACTGGTACTTACAGTTTTACAAAGCGGGCTATGCGCCTAGCGAGGCCGTTAGATGGCTAGATCCTGAAAATAACCGAAACTTTCTCAACCGCGCTGTCGTCATGACACCCAATCCGACGATGTCTATTCCGGCAGCGGTTCGCAATGATGATGCTATCTATTTAGAACAGCTGGGGACAGTGCCATTTCCCAACAAGCCTGATGGAGCGCCGCTGCCCCATTTTGTGAGCATTCGTCAGGCGGTGGTGTTTGCCGATGCGCCTAATGTGCGAGGCGCCAAAGATTTCTTAACCTACTTAACGCAGCCAGCGGTATTGAGTGACTTTTTGAAAGCTTCCTATGGCCGCTATATACCTCCTTCTATTGGTCATATTGAAGCCGATCTATTTTGGCAAGATGCGGCCGATCCGCATGTTTCTGCTGTGGTTGAAACGGTGATGGCTGGCCAGACGCAGCCATTCCAGAATGTGTATAATCCGGCCTATGGCATGGTGATGGAACAGAACGTTTGGGGGCAGGCTGTCTATGATGTCGCGATGAATAATATGAGTGCTGAAGAGGCCGCGACGGCGGCGATCGCCCAGATTAAATCTATTTTTCAGAGCCAGTTATGAGCCGTTTGTTTCCTGGCTTATCTTGTTTTTGGCCATTCTCTAAACCCGCTATGGCGCAAACTGTTGATCCAGCTATTAATCAGTCTTCTGGCTTTACGGCTAGGATTGCGCGCTCTTTTTTGTTGTTAGCGATGCTCAGCGTGGCGCTAGTGGGTGCGGTTGCCTATGGCTGCGGCCGTAAGGCGCTAGCAGATGCTACCTACAGCCAGCTGAACATGATTGCGACGCTAAAGCAAAAAGAGATTACTCGCTGGCTAGAATCTTGTGAAGAAGACTTTTTGTTAATTGCTGAGTTTCCAACGGTCACAACTGATATTCAAGTTCTATTTAGCGAGCCAGCTGATTCTGCTGTCTATCAGGCTGCCTACAGCAGAGTTTCTGACTACTTTGCTGAAATTAAGCAGAATAAGCCTAAGTTTACTGAGCTTTCAATTCAAAACAAGGCGAATCAAATCATTTTATCGACCAATCCCGATCGGGTCGGTACGTACGAAATCTCAGCTAATTTGACGGTGCTTGAAAGCGTTGTTGCTGGTGAGAACTTTGCGCCAAATTTCTATGTTTCTCCGCAAGCGGGCGGCCCTGCTATTACCTATGCCAGCAAGTTTTTTGATGTAGATAACAGCCGTCAGGGCATGCTGCTGGCAGATTTGAACCTGAAGCGGATTGATGACATTATTTCGGAGCACAGCGGGCTAGCGGAAACGGGCGAAACTTATCTGGTGGGGTCTCTTCTTAACCAGCCAGCCTTTTTGGCTCGCCCAGATACGCTCTTGCCACCGCCTGATGGGCCAATGAGCCTGGGGATTGAAAGGGCCTTTCGCGCTCAGAATGGCGAGGGCGTCTATCAGAATTATGCTGGTCAGACCGTTATTGGCGTTTATCGGTGGCTGGCGGGTCAAGACATTGCTTTGCTCGCAGAAATAGAGCGAGCAGAAGCGTTTGCGCCAGCGCGGGCCCTGGCGACTACGATTGTGGTGGTGAGTTTGGGCGCTACGGCAATTTTGCTGCTGGGTGTGGGGCGCTTGGCACGGCAGCTCAGTGCTTCTCGTCAGCAAATTGAGACCTATAGCCAACAGCTAGAGAAGACTGCTGATGTTGCTAATAGTGCTAACCGGGCGAAGAGTGAGTTTTTGGCGAATATGAGTCATGAGCTGCGCACGCCGCTAAACGCGATTTTGGGCTTTACTCAGCTAATGCGGCGAGAAAGCCGCCGCTATGCCTTTCAATCTTCTGTTTCTCAGTCTTTTGTTTCTCAGTCTTCTGCTTTTCAAGCTTCTACTCAGAATGAGTATCTTGGAATTATTAGTCGCAGCGGTGAGCATCTGTTGAATTTGATCAACGACGTGCTGTCGATGTCAAAAATAGAGGCGGGTCGTACGACGTTTGCACCGGTTTGTTTTGATTTGCGCTATCTGCTGCTGACGCTTGAAGAAATGCTGCGGATGCGGGCTGAGTCGAAGGCGATTCAGCTACGGGTAGATATCGATCCGCAGGTGCCGCAATTTATTAAGACCGATGAGGTGAAGCTGCGGCAGGTACTGGTAAATTTGGTAGGGAATGCGATTAAGTTTACTCAGGCTGGCTGGGTGAAACTGTCGGTGAGTCGTGACGCTGTCGCTACCGAAAAAGGTGTCGAAAAAGGTGTCGAAAAAGCTGCTGGTTCCACTAGATCGGCGGACGTAGATGCTGTGATTTCGTTTGTTGTTCAAGATACGGGCGTAGGTATTCCTGCTGTAGAGCTGCCCTATTTGTTCGATCCTTTTTTCCAGTCTTCTAGAACGCGCAGTGCGCAGCAAGGAACGGGGTTGGGGTTGGCGATTAGCCAGCGGTTTGCTGGCATGCTAGGCGGAGAAATTACAGTGCAAAGCGTAGTAGACGCGGGTTCGATATTTTCTTTTTCGATTCAGGCACAGCTGGCAACGCCCGAAGAGCGAATAGAGAGAGCGGCTGGCGAGGTGGTAGCGCTCGCACCCGGACAGCCTACTTACCGCGTACTGGTGGTTGAAGACATTTTTTCTGCGCGGCAGCTGATGGTTGCACTGCTGAGTCAGGTGGGCTTTGAGGTACAAACCGCTAATAACGGCGCCGCAGCGATTGAAGCTTTTAAGGCCTGGCAGCCACATCTGATTTGGATGGATATGCATATGCCTGTGATGGATGGCTATGAGGCAACCCGGCAGATTCGAGCGCTGGAGCCGCCGACAAAAATTATTGCAATTACAGCGAATGTTTTTGAGAAAGAGAAAGCGGCGGTGTTGGCCTGTGGCTGCGATGATTTTGTGCGTAAACCTTTTGAGACTTGCCTGATTTTTGAGAAAATGGCCGAGCACCTAGGCGTGCAGTATCAGTACCAGAGAGAGCTATCTGTTGATCAGTTGGCAGTGGTCACAACAGACACTGCTGGTGAGCGATCGCAGCTTTCGCTGCAGCCAGAAATGATGGCCGTTATGCCTGCAGCCTGGCTAGCTCAGTGTCATCAGGCTGCTGTAGAAGTCGATAGCGAAGCGCTAGGTCAGCTGATAGCGCAAATTCCGATAGAACACCAGCAGTTGAAATTATCGCTGTCTCAGCTGGTGCAAGATTTTTGTTTTGATGAACTTATCACGCTTACTCAAACCTATGCCTGATCCATCGTCTTCGTCATTTTCTTTAATGTCTGCTTCAGCACCGTCGCCTCAAACGGTTCAAAAGAAAGCGGTTCGAGCCGATATCTTGGTGATTGATGACACGCCTGAAAACCTGCATCTGCTATCGACCCTGCTGAACGAGCGGAATTATAAGGTGCGCAGTGTGACTAAAGGGGTAACGGGTATACGCGGTGCGATCGCTGCCCCGCCCGATCTGATTCTGCTGGATATAAACATGCCAGAAATGAACGGCTATGAAGTGTGCGAGCAGCTAAAAGCCAACGAGAGCACTTGTGATATTCCTGTTATTTTTATCAGCGCGCTGGGCGATGTGCTCGATAAAGTGAGGGCCTTTAACGTTGGCGGCGTTGACTTTATTACAAAGCCTTTTCAGATAGAAGAAGTCTTGGCGCGTATTCGCACTCACCTCACCCTACGGCGCTTACAGCTAGAGCAACAGGCTCAAAACTTACGGCTACAGCAGGAAATTAGCGATCGCCGCCGTGCGGAAGAAACCTTTGAAAAGTCTTTTTTAGCTAGCCCTAGCCCAATTGCGATTACAACGTTACGAGACTATCGGTTTCTAGCGGTGAATCCTAGCTTTATGCGACTAACGGGCTATGCTAAGGCTGCGATTTTAGATCGAACAACCGCCGATCTAAAGCTGTGGCCAGAGCCAGCGCTTTATCAGTCGGCTATTTCACAGCTTGCGCAGGGAACGCGGTGCGAGAGTCAGGAGCTAGAGTGCCGAACTCAAAAAGGCGAGTACCGCACAGTGCTGATTTCGCTGGAGCGAATTACGCTGCATGGTGAATCCTGCGTTTTGAATATTATTAATGATATTACTGAGCGTAAGCGAATTGAAAATGAGTTTATTTCTGTTGTTAGCCACGAGCTGCGCACGCCGATGCATTCAATGGTGGGTGCTCTCGATTTGCTCAGTACGGGTGAGCTAGGTGAGCTGAGTGAGCAGGGCGCTCAGATTCTCTCGGTAGCAACAACAAACGCTGAGCGGCTGATTCGCCTGGTGAATGACATTCTTGACTTGGAGCGGCTAAAGTCGGGAGAGACCCGATTGAATCGGACCCACTGTAATATTGAAGACTTGTTTGCTCAGACGGTAGACGCAATGCGGGCGATGGCCGATGAGGCTGATGTGACGCTGCACGTTCAGGCTGTTTCTGTGCCGGTGTTTGTCGATTGCGATCGCATTCTTCAAACGCTGACTAATCTTTTGAGCAACGCTATAAAATTTTCGCTTCCTGGTGGAACTATTTTGCTGACAGCTGCTTTAGAGCCGGATGATATTTTACATATTCGCGTGATTGATCAGGGGCGAGGTATTCCGCCCGATCGGTTAGAAAGTATATTCGAACGATTTCAGCAGGTGGATGCCTCTGACGCTCGTAAAAAGGGAGGAACCGGTTTGGGATTGGCGATTTGCCGCAAGATTTTGAAACAACATAATGGCAGCATTTGGGCAGAGAGCGCTGTGGGTGAAGGCAGTACTTTTCACGTGCGGCTGCCGGTTGAGTAGCGGTTGAAGGCGATAGCTAAGTCAAGAGTTCGCATAGAGACTTACATGGACTGGAGATTTGCATGGACGGCGCAAGAGATTTTAAGAGGGTGGCTTATGTCTAAAACAGTGCTGATTGTCGATGATGAGGAAGATGCTTTAGCGATCGCCACTCTGGGTCTACAGATGAAGACGGACTGGGTGTTGCTACAGGCTGGTTCGGGTCAGCAGGCGCTAGATGTGTCCGCTGAGAAAGTTCCCGACCTGATTTTGCTCGATATGATGATGCCAGATATGGATGGTAAGGCTACGCTAGCCGCGCTAAAGGCAAATCCGAAAACTCAGTCAATTGCTGTGATTTTGATGACTGCAAAGCAAGAGCCGCTGACTCAAACGGGCGTTGATCCTGAGCAGGTGGTAACGGTTTTTACCAAGCCGTTTCGTCCGCTGAGCTTAGCGGACGAAATTAGAACTGTCTTGGGCTGGTAGCGCTTGGGGTATGGCCTTACAAACTCGCTGCTGAGCTAAGAACCAGAATTAGGGCAATCACGATTAACGCAGCGAGGGCAGAGATCAGAATACCGCTGCCGATATCTCCTACTTCTGACATGTCGACTGTGTTGAAAAATATCCCGCTAGGCTTTGTGACTAGATCGGGGCGATCGCGCTGATCGTAGCGAGCCGTTCGGGCGAACGGTAGCTGTCCTTGGCTTTGTTTTGGTAAGATGCGCGATCGCTGATAGGGCACAATCGAATCGCCAAAGTTCTCCTGATACTCTTCACTGTTGAATAGAGCATCAATAAACGCGCTCATGCCTTGAGTGGCTACTACAATCGACCAGGCGATCTTCTCTTTCTCGTTAAATGTCTCGCGACCTAAAATGCGTTGAATACAAATCTCTACAAAGCGATAGTTGTTGTTGCTTTCGTAGTTTAACCGTCTAAACGCATCAGACGTTGCTAGCCCAGTCACAAAATCTTGAGTTGTTATTTGATTAGCTCGAAACTGAGACTCTAGAAAAGTCTGACGGTAGTTTTGCAGCATTTGCTGCTCGTGAAACACCTGCCGATAAGCCGCTTGAATTAACTCGTCTTTTTCACTAGCAGAAAGCAAGACAGCTGAGTCGTAAATGTAAGGCTGTTCATCGTTTCCGACAGTGAAATTAGCTACTCGCTGATTTTGACTGGTAGGTGGGTAGGACAGGGTTGATAGTGCCATAAGATCTTGTTAAAACCTCGTTCAAAAATATTGATTAGCCAGTGCTATTAGCACTGGCTAATTAGCTGGTCAAAGTAAATTAGTGAAATCGGCTCCAGGCATCTAGCAACGAAGCTGCGAATACCGCGCCGCCTAGCCCACCAATCAAAAAGCCGAAAGAGAACTGACGCCAGCCCGCGACACTCCGCAGAGACTTAGGCAGCTCTAAAACGTCTTCATTTTGCCTAGCTTTGGTGTAAACAGGCGTTTTAGAAGATGACGATAAAGAGACTAGTCCGTAGCCTAACAGAACGACAAATCCAATAACAATCAGGCCGCCGCCAGATAGTGTGCCAGCTAGCAGCGCGCTGTCAGTATTGCGCATAGGCCCTAGTATCACGAACGGACCAATTGCCCAGTATCCATGCGCCATGCCTACTTCCAAGCCTCGTCGGATAGGTGAGAGGTTATCTCTTAAAATGGGCAGCTGGCGAATAAAGTCCACGCTCAGGTCAGATGCATTAAGCGGCGTTTGCAACGTTCCTTGAAGCGTCTCTTTAGCGGGCGTAACCGCAGGGTCTTTCTTGAAGTTGATGCCAGCAGCATCGGCGCGAGCACGGAAAGCATGCCACCAATGTCCGGTCAAGAACAGAGCACTCAAGAAGATATGAGAGAATGCCAGAGACCCTCTAAGCGTGACGTCTCCTGTCAGCGTTCTTAGCTCACCAACTGGACCATAAAAGACTTCGGGATAAACCGTGTCATTAACGGTGACAAAATAAGCTGCCAGCACACCCATGTAGGCCAGTGCGCCCAAACTATAAGACAAGTAGGCTTCTCCTGACCATGTTAAAAAGCGCTTTGCCCAGGGCAAAGGCTTAGTTGCCATATGCCAAAAACCGCCCAAAATGCACAGGCTACCGATCCAGATGTGACCGCCTACAACATCTTCTAGGTTGTTAACAGCGGCTAATCCTTCTGAACCCCAGCGTCCTATCAGATAGCCGAAGATTCTGGCAGAACTCAGCGTAGGTTCAGTGACGACTCTAACATCGGCTACCTGTGGGTCGTACAGCCCTCCCCAAAACATTGCCTTGAAAACTAATAGCCAAGCGCCCACACCCAACAACAAAATGTGGATACCCATAATGGTCGATATCTTGTCAGGATCTTTCCAATCGTAGGCAAAAAATCCAATGGCGTTATCACCTTTGGGTAGCACGGCAGGGCCGCGAAAAACGTGAAACAACCCACCTGCTCCCAGTACGGCTGAAGAAATCAGATGAATCGAACCAACAACAAAGTAAGGGTAGGTGTCTATCACAGCCCCATTGGCGCCTACGCCTAGCCCTAGAGATGCCAGATGAGGCAACAAAATGAATCCTTGCTCGTACATCGGCTGTGCTGGGTTAAACTGGCTGATTTCGAACAGCGTCATTGCCCCTGCCCAAAACACAATTAGCCCTGCATGAGCAATGTGAGCACCTAGCAGATATCCGGATAAGTTAGTTAATCGAGCGTTGCCTGATAGCCACCCTTGATTGTCAAAATTGTTCCTAACGGTATCGAGATTGCCATAAGTTTGCATGGATATTTCTCGCAGATGAGTGTAGTCGAATAGAGTTGGTGGAAATGAACCATTGACTAATCCATTGAGTGTTTTCTATCGAGAATAAAAGTCAACAGCGCATACTGTTTAGATTAGATTCATTCTCAAAAACAAGAAGTTAACTTTTATTTCAAAAGAGGGCTGTTGCAGCAGTGACCAGTGCTGCAAGTCTATTGGCTCACTTATGAAAAGCATACATATTGAAGTGTTTTCAAAGCCTGCAATCCGGTGCTAGCTGCATTCTTCCTTAAAAAAATTGGCAGGTATTGCCATTAGAGTATTTTTTATTATTGATAATTAAAATCAATAAATTAGGGCAAGAGTAATCAAACAAATGATGAGATTGCGATCGCTCTTTTGTAGCGCTGATCGCTTTTTGGTGTGTACTACAGCAAATGACCCACTCGTTCAGCGCCAAGACTGAAAATTAGAGTCGTTAATCTCCGAAAGCTTTCTCGGTAGATTCCTTGTTGAGAGAAGCACGACATTACCCCATCTCGGCACAATCTCTGAGGCAGAACTGTATGGCAAGTAAGATCATTGATGTTTACATCAGGCGTCTGCACATTACCTTCTGTCACTGCCGTTGTCACTGCCGAGAAAATCGTACTAGACCGTTATGCAAACTACTCAGCTGGTATCTGATTCTGCCTTTGTTATCCGTTCTGTGGCGTCTCGTAGCTCAACTGGCCCGCGTAGTTTACAAGAAATTTTGAATCAGTTTAGCCAAAGTGCGCTGATGGAAACAGAGATTATCTCGCTCTATCAAAATGCTGTGACCATCATCAAAGAAGCACTGCCCGTTCCGTTCTGTCGTATTTGGCAGGTAACCTCAGATGGCTGCAGTCTTTGGCAGGTAGCAGGCGACCAGGATTCTACTATCAGTCAAACCTTTGTGCTACCGACACATGCGGCTGTTGAATCTTCTCAAGGTGCGATTACCTCGACTCAGCAGCCGTTGTTCATTCCGGCACCAAAAGAGAGTGTAAGCGGTGTGATTGTACAAGTGCCTGGCCAGACGCGCTGGATAGGGTGTATCGAAGTTCATGCGTTTGATACTTACGAGTTTGATGACGCGGCTATCCAATTTTTACAAACCGTTGGTCATATCTTGGCAGGGGCGACTGAGCGGCATCGATTAGAAGCACTGACACATACGCAGGGTCACATTCTTGAAAAGGTTGCTGCCGAGACAGATGCTTATACAGTCTTCGATATTCTTTGTCGGTTACTGGAGAACCAGCTGCCGGATGCTTTCTGTTCCGTCCTGGTGCTAGATCCAGAATCAAAGCGATTGCGGGATGGCGTGGCTCCTACCTTGCCGCCTGCGTATGCTCAAGGTATAGATGGACTGTTGATTGGTGAATGTGCGGGCTCTTGTGGCACCGCGGCTTACCGGGGCGAAGCTGTCTTTGTCAACGATATTGCGAGCGATCCACTTTGGGCCCCGTTCCGAGATTTTGCGCTTTCACATGGCATTAGAGCCTGCTGGTCTATTCCCTTTCTTTCAAAAAGTGGAGACGTGCTGGGCACCTTCGCTATTACGCATCGCGAGTCGTGCAAGCCTACGACCCATCACCACGCAGTCTTAAAAGCCGCTGCTCACCTAGCCAGTATCGCGATAGAAGCACATCGAACCAAGCTCAGCCGCCAGCAGCTTCACCAAACGCTAGAAGAACAGGTCGCTGCGCGTACCGCTGAATTACACTCGACGCTTCAAGATTTGAAGAAAACGCAGTCTCAGCTGATTCAGGCCGAGAAGATGTCAGGTCTAGGACAGATGGTGGCAGGTGTTGCGCATGAAGTAAACAACCCAAATACGTTCATCTCAGGTAACATAGACAATCTTGAGGAATACGCTCAAGAGCTGATGGCGTGGGCGAGGTTTTGTCAGGCGGAGCAGGCGAACTTGCCGCCTCAGCTGGCAGCCAAGCTGCAGTCTTTGGATATTGATTATGTCGTAGATGACTTGCCCAAGGTTCTAGATTCGATTCGGCTGGGTAGTGAACGGATCAAGCATATCGTTTTGGGCTTGCGCAACTTCTCACGTTTGGATGAGTCAGATCAAAAGCCGGTCGATATCCATGAGGGGATTGACAATACGCTGATGATTTTAAGGCATCGGTTAGTTGCGCAAGGGGATCAGCCTGAGATAAAAGTTCGTTGTCATTATGGACAATTACCTTTGGTGCGCTGTTTTGCCAACCAGCTCAATCAAAGCATCATGAACATACTGAGCAATGCTATTGACGCACTGCATGAACATCATGAACATCAATCGTCAGAACCGCTCATTATCATTAGTACGGAAGTAGTGGATGAGCACGTTGTAATCCGCATTCTAGATAACGCAGGCGGAATCGATTCAGATGTGCAACATCGTATTTTTGAGCCGTTCTTTACCACTAAGGCAGTTGGCAAAGGAACCGGACTAGGTCTTTCGATTAGCTATCAGATCGTTGTAGAACAGCACAAGGGGCGCCTGACCTGTTTATCAGAACCAGGAAAAGGAACAGAGTTTTTGATTGAGCTTCCCTACCAAGCAGCATCATAAACAGCTTTACTCGGTTGATTTTGTCTTCTTCTTACAAGGAATGAATGCTTACGCGGGTCTAGCGGATGCTGGGCGTGTTTTCTGAGCGATAGTGATCGGTGTCTCTGAGGCGCTGGCTTAAGAAGCGGCAAATTTCTAATATCATGTGTGGCCGCTGTGTGATTAGGCTTAAGAAGCGATTTTTTTCTAGCTTGAGCAGTGTGCACTCGGTTTGGGCGATCGCACCATCCCAAAGCGGCGCATCGTCAAATAGAGCGACTTCACCAAAATAGTCGCCTTTGCCCAGCTGTCTGAGCGATCGCTTAATTCCATCAATATCTTTTACAAGCTGTACTCGCCCTTCGGCAATGATGTACAAATGAGCCGCTAGCTCGCCTTCTGTAAAAATAGTCGCTCCGTTGAGCACTTGAGTTTGCTCTAAGCTCTCGTCGATTAGCATCAGCTCATCTAGTGAGAGGTTTTTGAACAGAGAAACGCTCTTAAGTAGAAGCAGTCGGTTCATGATGGTTTCAGCAGGCAGCGTAGTTTCAAAAATTTGGCTCGCGACCTGTTTCACAAAGGGGTCTGGATCTTTGACTAGCGCCGCTGGTACCATGGCCAGCGCAATAAGTGCACCAGACTTGATCCAGCGGTCATTTGATTCTAAGGCTTCGAGTAGCAGGCGGTAGCCTTCTGTTTTTAGCCATAGCGGCGTTACCTCGGAAGGTTGCTTGGAAGCCGGTTTGGCAGGTCGTCTGGTGGCCTGCTCACGGGCGCTTTCATCACCTTCTTCATCGGGTGGTTCGGCTGCAGCCTCTGATGATATCAATGACTCGAAGAGTGGCATCAGGGGCACGACAAATCGTCGATGGTTGAGTGAGGCCAAGACTTCAACAGCGTTTTCTAGCTCTGTTTGAGCGTTGGTGGCTAGCAGGCGGTTTACCGCGTTTACCGTGCGAGCATACCCCAGAGCGGAAAGCACATAGAGCACTTTTTGAATCAGACGATCTTGATAGTCGGTGATGGCGACTTTGAGTGCCTGCCAGCTGGGCGCGTGGTCTGGCATTTGGGTTTGCCAGCGGCGAGTTTCGGCCAGCAGTGTATAGCTGGGTGATAGGTAGTCGAACAGGACGTTACTAGCGTAGCGCGATCGCACTTCGCCAATAGCGGTAATAGCGGCATTCACTACCTCTGGGCGGTCGTCGCTCAGGCTAGCTTTGGCCAGATCTACGCCCGGGCGGCCATAGGCAGCGAGGGCTTTGGCCGCTTGAATACGAACCCGTGGGTCCGCGTCACCGAGGCAATAACTAATGTCTAGCAGCGGCTGCTCACAGCTGGTGATACGCAACAGGTCCAGGGCCGCAATTTTGACCATGGGGTCGTAGTGGCTGAGCTTGCTGCGGGCAACACGGGCAATAGACTCATCGCCGCGCGTGGTTAGCGGCTGCAAGGCTTCTAGTCCGGTGCGAATGATATCTGGGCTCGTTTGGGTGAGCACAACGTTGGGAATCAGCGGTGCTAAACGTGTGTTTTGGCTGTAGGCCACGACGCGGGTAATGATGCGGGCGGCGTTGGGTGTAAGGGGATTGGGCCAGGATGGCTCTGAATCTTTTTCAGCTTTTCCGGTATGTTTCTCTGTATCATCTTGATTATCTTGGACGATGGTTCTGGTGCCGTTGGCTTTAGAGCTGTTTACCGCGCCATCTACGTCCGTTTCTATCTTTTCTGATATTTCTTCTTCTATCTTTTCTGATATTTCTTCCGATATTTCTGGGGCTGCTTTTGCTCCTTTAAGAAGATGGGTTTTTACAGGTGCTGGATGTGCAATCAAGTAGGCGATGGTGCCCAGTATGCGCATCTCTTCGCTGGGGTCGGTGAGCCAGTGCTGAATGTCTTTGTTGGCGGGAATGTATTGGTTGATCAGCAGCACTTCCAGGGCGAAGGCACGCAGTGCTGCGATTTGCAGTTTGGCTTTGAGGGCTGCTTGAACCTCGGGTGAGCTATGGCTAAAGAGTGCGATGACCTGTTTGTAGACTTGGCTGTCAGGCTGGCTGTCGGACTGGCTGTCGGACTGGCTGCCGTGCGCGACCAGCGGCTCTACTTCGCTGAGGAACTGGTCTGGCTGGCCCATGCGAGCGGCTAGTTCTAGTCCCTTAAGCTGGCTGTATTTGTCGCTGTCGGTTAGCAGCTCTTTGACGGCGGTGGCTGACTGTGGTGTCAGCTGAATAGGGTATAGGTCAAACTCATCGAGCTCTAAGCTGTCGGAGCGGATCATAGTCTCTAGGCCACTGGCGTAAAAGCGGCCCATAGGCAGCCTCACCAGCAGCAGCAGCACGGTCAGCCCCGAGACCAGCCAGGCAATTTGCTCCAGCGTTAGCCGCGATTCGCTGAACCACAGCAGCGTCCCAGCGAGTATTAGACCTAGCGCATAAATCAGCCCGTCACTCAGCGACCGAATCCGTCCGACAAACTCCCGAGGAATCGCATTGTAGTTGAGCTGATGAACCGGCAGGTTAATGCCTTTGTACAGTGCGTCGCCGTTAATGTGTAGACCCACAGCTGCGGGTAACCCAAAGTAAGAGAGCAGCCCGGCAAAGCTGGCCAGCGTGGTCAGCGGATAAACCGGATTCATTTGGGCGACGCCCGCTGTTTTGAGCAGGGGCCGCGTCACGCCGTAAATGACGGCTACCTGCACCAGGCTGATGACGATGCGCATCACGCCTAAAAAACCTGTCAGTGCCTGATCGCTAAAGTGACGGCCATAAATGCTGAACCACAGAAACTCAGAGCTGGTGTAGATGATGACGAGCAGAAAGCTACTGCCGGCTAAAAACAGCGCGAGCGGATAGCGCTTTACTAGCTCTGGAAAGGTCCGTAGCGATTCTACAAGGCTGGTTGAATGGCTTGGGGCGTCTGCGTTGACCTGGCGCTGTGAGCTTTCTAGATACAGCAGCTGGGCGGCTCCAATTAGGAAGACCACTGGCATAAATAGCAGTAAATCGCGCGTTCTAAAGTAGTGGGAGAGCAGTGTGGTGAGCCCGCCGCCGAGCAGCGTCCCGACGGCTTGAGCAATGCCGATGTAGGGGGCGTATCGCTTGTACTCTAGCGTGGTGAAGTAGTCTGTGAGCAGGTTGGGATAGAGCACATTGTTGTGAAAGTCCCACTGGAAGAAGATGGCGATGAGCAGGATGTAGTAGGCATAGGGGGCCTCGTGAGAGAGCGCTGGCAAGAGCAGCAGTCGCAGGCCGATGATGATGACGACTGATATCAGCAGCACGTAGCGAAACAGCTGCGGGCGACTGTAGCGATCGACGATTTGAGAGAAGACGGCGTAGGCAGGTACGGAGCACAGCCCAATCAGGATGAACGCCTGGGGCAAGTGTTTGGCCCCGACGTAGCTGACGAAGAGCGAGTTGGCGATTGCCATACCTAGCACGCTGTAGATCAGCACAGTCACGGCTAGCAGCAAGAGCTGAGAGAGGCGATCGAGCTTGATTAAAAAATTTGGAAATGGGCTGTCTATCATGGAGTAACAGGTCCCCCTAACGGCGGGTCGTCGATGGAAGTTTCGCTGTCGGTAGGAGTCATATTCTCAAGATTCTCACCTGCGGACGACTGCTCTGATGATTGCTCTGGAATTTGAATAAACGGCATGAGCAGGGCGGCTGCCAGTAAAAATATGCCCCCTAAGACGACTGCCATTAGCCGGTCATCATGAAGCCAATGCTCCATTACCCAGCCGAACCCCAATGAGATAGCGATTTCTGGCAGTACGATAAAAAAGTTAAAAATTCCTTGATAAATGCCTCGCTGCTGATGTGGCAGAGCGTAGGTCAAAATCGCGTAGGGAATGGCCTGAGCGCTGGCCCACATAATGCCAAACCCTACCATGGGTAGCAGCAGCAGCCAGGGCTGATGAATGAGCAGCAGTGAGATCAGACTGATGCCGCCACAGGCGAGACAAAGGCTGTGAACGGTGCGCCGGCTAATGCGCTGCGTTAGCTTTGGCAGTAGCAAAGAGAATGGGATGCAGACAGCGTTGAACATGGCAAAACAGAGGCCAGCCCATTCGATGCCTGCGTTGTATATGTCTGAGTCGTTGTGCACTGCGCCAAACAGGTTGCGCGCGACCGCTGGCGGAAAATATAGAAAAAAGCAAAAAATGCCCAGCCAGGTAAACATTTGTACCCAGGCTAACTGCTGCATGGTGGTTGGCATTTGTTGCAACGCCTGAAATGTTGCTTGCAGGCTATTGAGCAGTCCGCCGTGCTCTGCCTGCCGCTGCTCAAACTGGGCTAAATCTTTGGGCGGTGACTCTGGGGTGGTGACAGCTGTCCAGATGGTTGTGCCCAAAAATAGCGCTGCGCCGACGTAAAAGGAGATTTCTACCGTGACCGGAATGCGATGCTTTAAGTCAGTGGATGCGTCTATTTTGAACAGATGGTTGAGCAGCCAAGGCATGCTGGAAGCTGCGATCGCACCTAGTCCGACCATGACGCTTTGCATTGCAAACCCTTGCGTCCGCTGCGTTTTTGGCAGCAGGTCACCAACGAATGCGCGGAAGGGCACCATGCTGACGTTGGCACTAGAGTCTAATAGCCACAGCAGTCCAGCGGCCATCCATAGGGTGGATGAGCGTGGCATTAGGACTAGGGCGATAGAAGCTGTGATCGCACCGCCTAGTAAATAAGGCCGTCTGCGACCCAGTGGGCCCCAGGTGTGGTCACTGAGATTGCCAATTATTGGCTGTACGATTAGTCCGGTGAGCGGCGCGGCTAGCCACAAGATAGGCAGGCTATGGGCGCTGGCTCCTAAATGCTCAAAAATAGAGCTCATGTTGGCCATTTGCAGGCCCCAGCCAAACTGGATGCCTAAAAAGCCAACATTCATATTCCAAAGCTGAAATAGGCTGAAGCGAGAGTCTTCTGGCTGTGAGCTGGCAGGCTGTGAATCGGCGTCTTCCTCGGGTTGCTCTAAGTCAGCAGGCGTCTTCTGATGTGCGGACGCTTGCTGAGGAAGGGTATTTGCACTGTGGTCGCTGCTGAGGTCGTTACTGGGATCGTCGCTGGGGTCGTTTGGCGAATGAGTTGGGTTGCCCATATAGCTAATCTAAGAGAGTCTCTCGACCGGTAAGATCACTATGGCATTAATAGGGATGGCATTAATAGGAAAACGTATCTAGAGATAGGCTAGCCTGCGTATGAAATTTGTGTGAAAAGTGATGCCTAGAATTGTGGCAGGTATGCCGATAGCAGCCTAATGAGTAGAGCTTTGGGCGCTGGCAGCATCATTACGGTGGTGAGCATTGTGGCTGTTAGTGTAATAGAGTCAGGCACTTGTACTAATGCGAGACAGCTATAAACAATGCCGCCGCTTAAAGCCGCTATGGCTTCGTAGGGACGCTGAAAAATGCGGTTTGTTTGAGTGTCGAGGATGTCTCGAATAGCGCCGCCACCTACACCTGTTAGCAGACCCATAACAGGTGCAAGTACCCACAGCGGATGCGCATACGGAATGAGCGCAAACTGCTGTAAGGCGACCTGAGTGCCGATGGTGGTGAATGTCGCCAGACTGATGGCGTTGGCTAGCCAAAGGTGTTCTGTGCGGATGTGAGCACGGGCAGATAGCCAAAACGTGATCAGACCGGCTGTGAGTGCGAGTAGGCCGTAGGCGGGCGATCGCATAAAAGAAAGACTGTTCCACTGTAGCCAGAACACAGGCCGTGCCAGCAGCAGGTCACGCATTGTGCCGCCGCCTAGGGCTGTAAGCATTGCGTAGAGCAGGGCTATGGCACAGTTGCGCCGCTGTTTGCGGGCAGTGAGTGCACCGCTAGTTGCGAAAACAACCGTGCCAAAAAGATCAAGCGTGTGAAGAATATGCATTGGAGGTGCTTTGTGGCAGGTAGCTAGAAATCTGGTCTGTGGGTGGCTTTCGATAGCCTTTAGGTTGCAAGGACTTTTGTTGCTGTCTACGGGGTTATACAGCAGAGAAAAGAGAGATATGCAGCGACCCGCATAATTTGTCTGAGATGCTCCGCTTAATTTTTTGAGAGGTCAACAAAAATAGCCCTCGGCATTATGCCGAGGGCTATTTTTGTCTCTGCTGCTGAATATTTATTTTCGTTAGCTGCTTCTAGTTAGCTGCCTCTATAGGTGCTGTAAGACCAGGGCGATACTAATAGCGGTACGTGATAGTGAGATGTGGTATCAGCAATGCCAAAGCGGATAGGAATGAGGTCTAAGAAAGGTGGATTGGGCAAAGTTTCCGCTTTTGATGAGAAATAATCGCCAGTCCAAAATCTGAGTTCGTAACATCCTGAAGCGAGCTGGTCGGCTGCTAAAAGCGGCGTATCTGTTCTGCCGTCTGCATTGGTTTTATGAGTAGAGACCTGCTGCCAGCTGCTGTCTTTTAGCTGCCAGAGTTCAAGTTTCATGTCTGCGGCTGGGCAGCCTTTAGCGGTGTCTAATACATGGGTTGTGAGCATTTTTCTTGTCTTAATTTCCTGAGCCTCTGCTCATCTTTCGGATTATTTTCGAGATTATCTTCTGGGTTATTTTAGAGGTGTTTATTTCAGAGGCGTTTATTTTAGAGGCCCGGCTAGTATGGTGCGAGAGATGGCATCCATGATTTTACTGCCGTCTTCTGTGGCTAGCTCTTCATACCACTGCTGGGTCTTTTGGGGTTCTTTGCCGTGGGTCATGTCTGCCCTTTTGCGCGCGCCGAGTACGATGCCTTTGACCCGCTCTTTTCGGTTGTTTTCGTATCTGGCTAAGGCATCTTCTACGCTGATATTCGTGGTCGCTAGGCAGTTCGCCAGTTCCCAGGCGTCTTCCATCGCCTGGCAGCCGCCCTGCCCCAAGTCGGGCGATGTGCTGTGGGCTGCATCGCCAATGAGGGCGACTCGCCCTTTGATTAGCTTCTCTAGGGGTTCGATATCGTGGATTTCTACCCGATTGGTTCGGT
>ERZ1740058.219-NODE-219-length-49932-cov-7.458869_pt1 | contig 49932 bp, 39 predicted proteins | sample MGYA00581745_ERZ1740058 | MGnify/ENA primary metagenome ERZ1740058 (study PRJEB43018, sample SAMN04849742) | marine metagenome | isolation source: floating plastic debris | place: Pacific Ocean | collected 2008-08-30 | study: EMG produced TPA metagenomics assembly... | reverse complement strand
GCCCAGCGGGCCGCCCGCGCCGCCGCCAAGGCCGCCACCGCCGAGAAGGACACCAGCTTCGACGCCCTGCGCGCCTCCATCGGCGGGCTCATCGGCATCATCGACGGATTCGCCAAGAGCACCGCCGACCCCGACGTCTACGCCCGGGCCCAGATCGATGCGCCCAAGCAGGCCGCCCCGCGCACCGACGCCCCCACCCCCACCGACGTGCAGGCCAGCCTGCGCAACGACGGCACCATCGAGTTCCGCTTCGCCGCCAGCGCGGGCGGCAGCGCCGTCTTCCTGGTGCAGCGCCAGCTCATCGCCATCGACGGCACCGAGGGCGGCTTCCTGGACATCGGCCAGGCCGACGACCTCAAGCGCTTCTTCGACGACGACGTGCCCACCGGCGTCCGCTCGATCGACTACCGCGCCCGCACCCGCCTGACCACCGGCGAGCTCAGCGACTGGTCGGAGACGGCGACCATCCGCTTCGGCACCGCCGGCGGCATCGTGCCGCCCGAGCAGGTCACCACCGGCACCAGCGGCACCAGCGGCTCGCAGGCCGCCTGAGCGCCGCATCCCATTCGAGCTTCCCGAGCGGGCCCCATGCGGCCCGCTTTGTTGTTGTAACAACAACTGCCCGGTATCCACAGGCCGGATACCCGCGACCAGATGCGTGATTGGCCGGGATTGCCCCTGGCACGCTCGGGCTGTTGTTCGCCGTCGCCGTGGATCACCCGCAAACAGATCGAGAAAGCCGTCGGCAAGCCCGCTGGGCACCAAGCGTGTTGTTGCCCGATGAAAACATCGATCAGCATCCACTCAGATCAAGAAGGAGCACCACAATGTCAGCAGCCGACCACACGCAGAGCTGGCCCGACCTGGCCATCGGCCTCTACGACCGCCTGACCGGACGCGGCGCCGAGATCACCTACGAGTTCGAGAAGATGAACGTGAAGGTGCCTAGCGGCACGGGCGACTCGGCGACCCACGCCCACTGGGTGCTCGATGGGACCATCCGGATCCGTACGCGCGACAGCGGGGACGGGAGCGGCTCCCCAAAGTCGTGATGGGCGGAGCGTTGGAGGCCCGCGTTGGCGATCCGGCGACGCCCATCTCGATCGGTTTCGAGGGCGACACAATCACCGTGCGCAGCCGCGCCATCGTGCGACCCGCGCTGGCGCTGCGGCGGCTGCGTAAGGCGATGGGCCATGCGCAACTGCCGAAACTGCCGGGGCCCGTGACGATGCGCGTCAAGCTCGGCTGGCTCCCGGCGTTCACCACGACCGCGTAGCCTGACGAAGGTGTGCACGGGCCCAAGCGGGGCGCCGCCCACGATCATGAGCGAACACCACCACCACAACGCGAGCGCGGACGGCGGGCCCATGCGCGTCCTCCTTACTGGTGCCACGGGCTACGTCGGCGGCCGGCTGGCACCGCGCCTGCTCGACGCGGGGTACCGCGTGCGCTGCGTCGTTCGCGATCCCGGCAAGCTCGCCAATCGCGACTGGGCGAGGCACCCCAACGCCGAGATCCTGCCCGGCGACGTCGCCGACACCGAGGGCCTGATCGATCGCATGCACGAGTGCGACGCGGCCTTCTACCTCGTGCACTCGATGATCAGCGCGGGCGGCGACTACGCCCAGCGCGACCGCACGCTGGCCGAGTCGTTCCGCAAAGCCAGCGAGCAGGCGGGCGTCGGGCGGATCATCTACCTCGGCGGGCTCGGCGAGATGGGCGAGAACCTGAGCGACCACCTGCGCTCGCGTCGCGAGGTCGAGCGCGTGCTGGCCGATGGGCCGGTGCCGGTGACCGTCTTCCGCGCGGCGATGATCATCGGCTCGGGCTCGGCGTCCTACGAAATCCTGCGGTACCTCGTCGAGCGGCTGCCCGCGATGATCACGCCCCGCTGGGTCAAGACCGAGTGCCAGCCGGTCGCCATCGCCGACATGCTGTACTGGCTCGTGCGGTGCCTCAAGACCCCCGAGACCATCGGCCGCACGTTCGAGGTCGGCGGCGACGGCGTCCGCACCTATACCTCGCTCATGCACACGATGGCCGCGAAGCTGGGGCTGCCCAAACGCGTCATCGTGCCCGTCCCCGTGCTCACGCCCGAGCTCAGCAGCCGCTGGATCGGGCTGGTGACGCCCGTGACCGCGCGTATCGCACGCCCGCTGGCCGAGGGCCTGCGCAACCCCGTCGTCGTGCGCGAGAACTCGGTACAAGACGTCATGCCGCACACAGCCAAGACCCCCGAGGAGGCCATCGAGCTCGCGCTCGAGCGGACGAGCCTGGCGGAGGTCGAGACGTCGTGGTCGTCCGCGGGCGTTGTGCCCGGCGATCCCGATTGGGCCGGCGGCCGCGTGTTCACCGATGCGCGGCAGACGACCATCGAGGCGGCGCCCGACACCGTGTTCAACGCGGTCTGCCGCATCGGTGGTGGTAATGGCTGGTACGCCGCCGACGTGCTCTGGAGGATCCGCGGCTTCATGGACACGATCGTCGGCGGCCCAGGCTTGCGACGAGGCCGCCGCCACCCCGAAGAGGTCGCGTATGGCGAGGCGCTGGACTTCTGGCGCGTGATCGCCGTCGAGCGACCGAGCCGCCTGCACCTGCTGGCCGAAATGAAGCTGCCCGGCGAGGCGGCCCTCGAGTTCAGCATCGAGCCCGAAGCCTCGGAAGAGGGACCGGTCACGACGCTGCACATGACCGCACGCTACAAGCCGAGGGGCTTACTCGGCCTCGCGTACTGGTACAGCGTGCTCCCGCTGCACCACTTCGTGTTCAACGGCATGCTGCGGGGCATGAAGCGGGCGGCCGAGGACATCGCGTCGCAAGCCCCGCTCGCAGATCCGCGCTAGAAGCTCGAAAGACGGTTTGCTTCGCCCCGCCGATCCGATGGTCTACGCTGAGGCGATGACCGGTGGCGATCCCTCACAGTCCAAGCGGGGCTTCTTTGCCGCCCTCGGCCCGGGCATCCTCTTCGCCGGGGCGGCCATCGGCGTGAGCCACCTGGTGCAGTCGACGCGGGCCGGCGCGGTCTACGGGCTTGCGCTCGTGGGCCTGGTTATCCTGGCCCACCTCATGAAGCTACCGGCCATGCTCTTCGGGCCCCGGTACGCCGCGGCCACAGGCCGCTCGCTGCTCACCGGTTATCGCAGGCAGGGCTTGTGGGTGCTGGGCGCGTTCGGCATCATCCAGGTCGGCACGATGTTCACCATCCAGGCGGCCGTCACGCTGGTGACCGCCGCGCTCGTTGGGCCGTGGATCGTCGACCCCGTGCTCGGCTGGCTGGGCGTGCTGGGCGAGGGCGAGTCGACGCCGCTATGGATCGTGGGCGCGTGGATCCTGCTGATGTGCATGGGCATCCTCGCCCAGGGCGGCTTCGGCTGGCTGGACACCATCGTCAAGGGCCTCATGCTGGTGATGGCCGTGGGCACGGTCGTTGCTGCGGCGATCCAGCTGCCCAACCTCGACCTGTCGGCAACGCCGGTATGGCCGACCGAATTCAATCTCCCGCTGCTTCTCTTTGCGGTGGCGCTCGTCGGCTGGATGCCCGCGCCCATGGACATCACCGTATGGCACAGCCTGTGGAGCCTCGCCAAGAACACGCACACCGGCCACCGGGCGACCAAGCGCGAGTGCGAGCTGGACTTCCTGATCGGCTTTAGCCTGTGCATCGTGCTCGCGCTGGCGTTCGTCGTGCTCGGGGCCTCGCTGCTCTACGGCACGGGCGTCGAGCCCGCGAGCGGCTCGGGCGGCTTCGCGAACCAGCTCATCGGGCTGTACACCGCGTCGCTCGGTGAGTGGGCCAAGCCCCTTATCGCCACATGCGCCATCGCGGTGATGGCGTCGACGACGATCACCGTGCTCGACGCCATTCCGCGCACGATGTCGGCGTTCGTCACCGTCGCGCGCGGCGGCGACGAGACGGCCGCGAGCGAACGCATCCGCCTGGGCTACTGGGGATGGATGCTGGCGATCGTCGCGGGCGCGGTGCTGATCATGTCGCTCTTCACCAGCTCGCTGGGCGCCATGGTCGACCTCGCGACGACGCTGAGCTTCCTCGGCACGCCGCTGCTGGTTTGGTTCAACCACCGGGCGATGACGAGCGATGAGGTCCCCGCGGAGCATCGACCATCGAGCGGGCTGCTCGCGCTGAGCTGGACCGGCATCGCGTTCTGGGTCGCCTTCGCCGTGGTGTTCATCTCGACGTGGTTCGTCGGACCATGAGCCGCTCGAACGACCAGACGGTCCGCCGACGGCTGCTCGCAGGCATCCTCACCATCTCGCTGGTGCTGTCAGGCATCGGCTCCGCGCTGTACTTCCTGGCCGTGCGTCGAGGCGAGCGAGAGGAGATCTCGACCTGGCTCCAGGCGACCGCCATCCAGCTCGCGGACACGATCGCCCAGGACGGCTCACTACCGACGTCGATGCCCGAGGAACCGACCGAGCTCGTACAGCAACGCATCCAAACCTCGTTCGAGGCGCTCCGGCGCGAGATCGACGGCCTCGTCGGCCGGCCGATCATCGAATCCTCCGAGGCGAAGCTCTGGGTGGCGCTCGTGGACGCTGGTGGCGAAACCGCTCAGACGATCGGCGCACTCAACGACGACAACTTTGGCACAACCTGGACGATACCACGAGGCTGGGAGCAGCGCACTCCGTTTGGCGCCTACGAGATCGAAGACGGCCGCGGTCGTATCGCCGTCGTCACGGCAATCCGCGATCCACGGCTCGACCGACCGGCGCTCGTCCGCTTCAGCTCGAACACGATCTACCTGCAAGGCCTCGTCGCGAACGCCGCTCTGGCCGCCTCGCTCATCTTCATCCTCGCAGCCGGGTACTCGGTTCTCTTCGCCAGGCGATTCAGCCGTTCGCTCACGAAGCCCATCGATGCGCTCGTCGATGGCATGAACTCGGTCGCCGACGGGAGGCTGAACGTGGAGGTTCGGCCCGAGACGCCGCTGCGGGAGTTTCGCGAGCTCTCGACGAACTTCAACGAGATGGTTCGCGGCCTCCGCGATCGAGTCGCGATCCGTAAGGAAGTGAGCACCGCCGCCGATGTGCAACGCGTCCTGCTTCCGCAGCAACTCCCGACGATCGAGGGCTACGGCGTCGCGGGTCAGGCGACGTACCACGCGGAGCTTGGCGGCGACTACTTCGATGTCTTTCGTATCGGCGCGGGCTCAGAGGGTGAAGGAGTGGCCCTGGTCCTTGCCGACGTCGCCGGGCACGACATCGGCTCCTCCTTGATGATGTCGGCGGTCCAGGCGATCGCACGCTCCGCGTGCGCCACGGACGGAATCGACCCGTTTTCGATCAACGGGCTGATCAACCACCACCTGCTGCGACATGACTTTGCGGGCCGCTTTGTGTCGACCTTCTTCGCTGTGCTCGATCCACAAAGCCACGAGATGCGCTGGACGAGTGCTGGGCACGAGCCCGCCTTGCTGTTTTCCGCAAGCACGGGTCAAGTATCGCAGCTCTCGGCGTCAATGCCGCCCTTGGGCGTGATCGAAGATCTCGGGGATAGCCAGCCGCACATCGCCCGCCTCGAGCCAGGCGATGTGCTCCTCATCGCCACAGATGGTGTCAGGGAGCATCGAGGAGCGAGTGGCGAGATGTTCGGCATCGATCGCATGAGCGATCTGCTCGGCCGGCATGCCCAGTTGGGACCCCAGGGCGTCATCGAACGCATCCGAGAGGCCATGCGTGAGTTTGCAGGCCCGGGGAGCACATCAACCGACGATGTCACGATGATCGTGCTCCGGCGAGACACCGCCTAGGCACAGACTACCGTTCGGCATGAATACGCACCGCATGCTGGGCGCCAACGCGCTCATCGCGAGCCTCGTTCTCCTTGGCTGCGTCACGACCGGTTGCCGCCATGAAACCGTGCTCGTCGATACACCCCACGCCATGCTGGGTGATCGAGGCCGGCTCGTCTACGAGACCCTACCAGATGAGCTCAAGACCACCGACCTGCCCGTGGTGTACTTCACCGATCGGGCCGATAGGGCCTCCCAGGCATCCGCCCCACGGTACGGCAGCGACCGTAGCCAAGACATCAGTTTCGGCGTCGCTCGCGTTGGGCTCACGCCGGAGCCAACATGGGACGAACTGATCGACGCCAGCACGAGCGAGGTCCGAACCCTCGACTATCGACTCGAAGTTCGCGAGGTCAAACAAACCGGCACGATCCCCTCGCTTGAGGGTCGTCTGCGGGTCGAGGACGGCGAGGTCGTGTACCCGCCCGAGGCTTCCGCGGCATTCGAGTCCAATCTTGCCGACTTCGCCGCCACGCTCGAACCGTTCCTGACCGACGACCCCAACGGCAACGCAGCGCTCGTGTTCGTGCATGGCTTCAACAACACCTTTGACGACGCCGTGCTTCGCCTCGCCCAGACGTGGCATGCGGCCGGCCGGCACGGAGTGCCGATCGTGTTCAGTTGGCCGGCGGGCTTCGATGCCGTCCTTGCGCCCGTGGCGTACAACCGCGATCGGGAGTCGGGCGAGTTCAGCGTGCTCCAGCTCAAGACGCTGCTGATGGCCCTGGCGGCCAATGACGACATCGACCGCATCCACCTTGTCGCGCACAGCCGGGGCACGGACGTCACGACTACGGCCCTTCGCGAGATCGCCGCCGAGATCGAGGCCGCCCAGGGACGCACCTTCTTCAGCCAGCGAACCAAGGAGGCCCGGGGACGACACGTGGATTATGTTGAACCCGATATCGAGAGGAGCATTCGCCCATCGGACGTCCTGAAGCTCGAGACACTGGTGCTGGTCGCCCCAGATCTGGACGTGGACATCTTCATCCAGCGCTTCATCTCCGAGCGGGTGATGCGAATCGCCAGGCGTATGGTGGTGTACAGCTCGAAGAAGGACGAGGCGCTCGGACTCGCCCGCATCTTCTTCGCCAGCCGCGACCGTTTGGGCGACGTCACGATGGAGGACCTCGACCCGACCACCAGGGAACTCGTACACCTTCTCCCGAACTTGGAGTTCGTCGAGTGCCGGGTTGGCGGCGTCAGCAGCCACGCGTACCTGTTTGAGCACCCCGCGGCGCTGTCGGACATGATCCTGGTGGTACGCGAGGGGTTGACGCCATCCGATCAAGGCATTCCGGGAGGGCATGCTCCCAGTAGCGCTGTTGGCAGCGGCCTACTTCCACGGCAGAGGCCACTCGAGGTCTTGAAGCCGGGCTTCTACGTGCTCGAGGAAGACTACCTGAAGCCAAACGATACAGAGGAATCCTTGGCACCCACGGGATGACCCGAGCCCCCGGCTGCCGTATGTTTGCCAATTCTCGTTGGAGGCGTCCGCATGAGCGACAAACCAGACCCGCCGCCCCCCGCCACTCCGAACCCCGACACGCCGCCCACCGAGGCCGGCCGTATTGGTGGCGCTCTGCCGCCGTCGAGCACCGGGCTCTTCAACCCGCGCTACCGCGAGGTGACGGTCGCCTCGATCATCTTCGGCCTGATCGTCGGCGCGATCATGAACGCCGCGATCACCTACGCGGGCCTGAAGATCGGATTCACGATTGTCGGCAGCGCCATTGCGGCGGTGCTGGGCTTTGGCGTGCTGCGCGGCATCCTGCGCAAGGGCACGATCCTGGAGACCAACATCGGGCAGACCATCGCCAGCGCGGTGAATACGCCTAACTCGGGCGTGATCTTCACGGTGCCCGTGCTGTTCCTGCTGGGCTTCAGCCTCTCGCCCACAGGAATCGACTTCTGGCTTATTACGCTCGCGTGCGTCGCTGGCGCCATCCTGGGCTGCGCGTTCATCATCCCGCTGCGCAAGCAGATGATCGACATCGACCGCCTTCGATTCCCCAGCCCCACCGGCGTGGCAGTCATCCTCAAGAGCCCCGGAGCGGGAGCCGCCAAGAGCATCGTGCTCGTCGCGGGTATCCTGCTCGGTGCCCTGATCTACCTCCCTGTCGGAGCGCCCGACCTTGGCGGTCCTGGCTATGGCAGCATCGGCTGGACCATGCCCGCCGAGACGCTCGCCGAAGCACCGACCGACCCCGACGCAAGCAACCTCACCCTACGCGTCGACCGGGACCGCAACGGCGAACCCGATCCAATCCTCACAAACACCAGCTTCGACCTGGGCCGCTTCCTTGGCCTTCCAGACCAGTTGCAACTCGTCTTTGCCATTGCACCTTTTGCGCTCGGAGCCGGATACATCACCGGACGGGCGGGCCTGCTCGTGCTCGCCGGCGGCATCCTGGCGTATTTCGTGCTCAATCCGCTCGTGTACTCGATGGGCTGGGCTCCAGAGACGATCCGCGCGCACGAGGCGCCGGGCTACGCGTTCGGAGCGTTCAATCGGCCGCTCGGCATCGGTTTGTTGCTCGGCGGAGCGCTCATGGGCGTGGTCTTCGCGCTCCCGGCGATCAAGGAAGCCATGAAGAGCATCGCGAGCGCCAGCTTCGGTGCTCGCAAAGCCAGTTCAGATGAATTGGGTTTGAAGGTCCTGGTGGTGAGCGTGCTTGCAGCGTTGCTCCTGCTGTTCCTCGCCGCCGACTTTGTCGGCAACAACCCCGTCAACGTGACCGACCCCATCAGCGAGGTCAAACTCACGGGTGATGAGGCTCCCGATGATCAGCCAACGACTACGTACAAGAGCTACACGCTCGCGTTCGCTGGTCAGGACACGCTCGACCAGTGGGACGCCCTCCCCGAAGAAGAGCGAGAGGCATACGCCGAAGCCAACAACCTCACGCCAGGTTGGCTCAGCTGGATGAACCCACACGTGCGAGCGCTCATCATCGCGCTCGTGGGGGCCGCCTGGATCTGGTTCGCCGGCATCATCATCGCTCAGTGCGCCGGCATGACCGATTGGTCGCCCATCTCCGGCATGGCGCTGCTCACGGTCGTGCTCGTGCTGCTGCTTTCCGGAGCGGGCGCCGTGCTGGGTGCCGTGCTGCTCGGTGCGGCTTTGTGCGTTGCCATCACCTGTGCGGCGGACATGATGGGCGACCTGAAAACGGGCTATCTGGTCGGTAGCCAACCCAGACGCCAGCAGATCGTCGAGCTCCTCGCCACCGGCATCGGACCGATCGTGTGCATGCTCGTGCTCGCCACCATCGTGGCGGTCAACATGAAGTCAACGGGAATCCCCATCGGCCCAGGCACGCCAACGGTCGCCCCCCAGGCCCAGGCCCTCGAAGCTGTCATCACCGGCGTGCAGGGCGGCGAGATGCCATACGCGCTCTACGGCATCGGCGCGCTGCTCGGCGCATTGCTGGGCATCGGAGCCTTCCCCGGGCTCGGCGTCCTCGTCGGCTTGAGCGTGTACTTGCCGTTTCTTTACATCAGCACCTACGGCATCGGCTGCGTGATCAACATGATCGTGGTGAAGGTCAAGGGCAAGCGGTGGAGCGAAGACTGGGGCGTGCCGTTCGCGGCGGGCCTAGTTGTGGGCGAGGCCATCCTCGCGCTGATCATCAACCTCACTGTTCTGGCGATCGGCTAGGGGAGGCGCGCGATGAAACTGGTTGGATTCCTGCTCATCACCGCCTCGCTCGTCCTCGGTGTCGCCGCCGCGCCCACCGCATACTTGCCGAGCCTCGACCTGCCAGACGAAGAACTGATCGGGCTGACGCTGAATTCATCGGCCGGTGCACAGATGCCCGATCCGCCGCCCAGCGACCCCACGGCCGCGGGCGAGCCCATCGCCAACCAGGACGACGAGCTCACTGCCGAATTGCTGGCCACACTGCGCAGCGCTGGTGTCGAGCGTGTGCGCGTCAAGGAGTTCTCGTTCGCCCGATGGAGCGGCAAGTGGCTGTTCCTGTTGGCCGTTGCCGGCCTGATCGGCGGTGCGGCCCTTGTGCGGATCGACATGCGCAAGCGGCTTGCGGCGTCGAAGGAAGCCCAAGCCGACGCTCCCGCAGCCGAAAGCCCGGCCGGCGCACTCGCTGCCATCACCGAGGCCATAGAGGGCCTCCGACGCGACCTGCCGCACATGACCACCGACCACGACCGAGAGGCAGCCATCGTCGAACGGCTAACCGAGGCTCAGTCGGTCCATGTGCCGGCGTTCGTCGAGGGGCGAGAGCGGATCATCGCCGACCACGGCCTCGGAGGATTCGCCGAACTCCTGGATAGGTTCGCCGCGATGGAACGACAGATCAACCGCGCATGGTCGGCGGCAGCCGACGGCGTGTACGAGGAGTCTGCCGACTGCCTGGAACGCGCGAGCGCGCTGGCAGAAGAGACCGCCAAGCTCCTGAACGGTTAGCGCCCATTAAGAGCGAGGATCGTGGCTGCCCGCATCCGGCCGCCGCAATCCCCCGATCAGTCCCGCCAAGATCAGCGAGCCGAGGACAGCGGCACGTCTTACCTCAGGGTCGGCTTGGTGCGCCGCCTGTTGCTCGCGCGCCTCGTCCTTGTTGATCTCGTGCCGCCGGCGTCGCTTGTCGTGCTCGAGCGCCCAGAGCTTGTTGACCTCGCGCTGAGATGCCAGATCGAGGCTCTCGAACCGCAGCACCGCCTCAGCCCATGCCTCGGCAGGAAACTGGTTCCGTTGGTAGCGGAGCATCTCGCTCGTGGTCTGTGGCGGCCAATCCAACACACGACCCTCGGCTTCCCATTCGTCAGCCACACCCTGCGTGATGTAGGCCATCAGCACGTCGGGCGTGTACGGCGGCAATGCGCTCTCGAAGTTTGAATTAATCTGGCGCAATTGCTCCAGCCTGCGCTGCGAGTCGGGCACCGCCAGCCCGATCGACATACCGATGAATGTAGCGATCACCGCCATCACGCCGGTCAGAACTCCGGCGCGTCCGCCGCCACGCAGTCGCACGCCAAACCGCGCACCAATACCGGCCAACACGGCAACGACGAGCGAGAGCCCGATCAACTCACGCTCCATAGAAGACGCAATGGCGGCCCAGCCGATCGCCCCGATGAGCGCCGCAAGAAACGCAAGCACAAACGAAAAGAGAACCCGCATAACCACCCCCCGGGCACACTGGATCCGATTCCGAGTCCCACCTTCGTCTGCAGACCGCACAAGATGCGATCCCAGACGAACCGATCCTATCTCGCGAGCACCCGAGCCGCCCATACGGACAAGATCCCCGACACCATCTCCGCGTCGGCGGGCTTGGTCAGCAAGTGATCCGCTTGGCCGAGGCTCACGAAGCTCTTGGGGTGCTTGGCCCACTCGTAGATTGCCCGGGCGTTGTCGATTCCCACGATCGTGTCGACAGGCGAGTGGAACACCATCAACGCCTTCCCGAGGTTTGCGATCGCCTTCTGGGGATCCTGGCGAGCGAGGTCATCGACGAGCGCGGCTCCGACACGGAACGGCCGCCCACCGACTGACACCCCAGCCGAGCCCTCGCGGCGGATCTCGTCGAGCCCCGCATCGAATACATGCGTCACGTGCTCTGGATCGGCGGGCGCGCCAATCGTCGCAACCGCTCGAAGCCCCGAGCACGCTTCTCCCCCACCACCCGCGACCGCCAGCACGGCGGCGCCGCCAAGGCTGTGGCCAATGAGCACGCCGGGCGCACTCCGGTTCTCCGCCAGCCACGTACACGCGGCCCGAAGATCATCGAGATTGCCCGAAAACGTCGACTCGGCGAACTCGCCGCCGCTGTCACCGAGGCCGGTGAAGTCCAGCCGGAGCACACCGATCCCTCGCTTCGCTAAGCCACGCGAGACCCGCGCCGCCGCGACCGTCTCCTTCGAGCAGGTGAAGCAGTGCGCAAACACCGCAAAGGCGAGCGGCTCGCCCTCGGGCTCATCGAGCCGAGCCGCGAGTTCGTGGCCGCCAGGGCATTTGATCGAGACGGAGGTGCTGGGCATCAGGTCGTTCTCCGGTCATGTAGCCATGAGTTAGTCCGCGTCGGTCTCGAGCCAGTGGATGAGCCGCGCTCGCTTCGCGTCCACCCGATCACCAAACGCGATGACGCGAGGATCCGTCGCGTCGATCTCTCGCATCGCGTGGCTCAGGAGTAGAGCGTAATCGTGGTGGAAGAGGTGCGGCCGCATCGCGGTCTCGCCGAGCTGCAGGAATTCATCGATCAATGGCCTCGCTTCTTCCCCAAGCACAGCCGAAGACATCGCAATCCAGACCGCGACGACCATCGAAGATCGACTCAATGTGAGGCGGCCATCGAACCACTCCGCCATGATCGGCACAACGCGAGAGTCGGCTGGTTGCAGCTGTGCCAGGTTCATCAAAGCGAGCTCTGGCCTGGCTTCTTCTCCAAAGAGCGAGAGATGGACGAGCGCATCGGCTCGCCTCTCGTCATCCGAGTTCAACTTACCCAACTGGGAAATGACTGCAAAAGCGTCCATCTCTGGATCATCCAATGCGGCCAGTAGAACGTCGAGGGCTGCCTCAATCAGGCTTGGTTCGGCGTTCTGGGACAATCGAACGAACTCTTCTTCGCCCCCATGCTGAATCGGAGTGGTAAGTACCGCGATGAGCGCCTCGGGATCGTCAACAAGTCTCCCAATCGTGGCATCGATCTCTTCGGGATTTGCGAGCAAGGCCGCGGCGAGTGCTTTGGCCGCGTCTTCTTCACCTGACACAACCTCGTGGATCAGCCGACTCATGATCGTGGGGGCTTCTTCGGGCTCGTCTTGACGATTGAGAATGGCTTGGCCACGCCTGAGCTGCTCGCCTTCTTGGCCGTTCAACCATCGCTCCGCCGCCGAGCGACCCGCGGGCCCATACCACATGAGCGTCGTAGCGACATTCAATGCAGCATCACCCGCAGACTCGTCCAATGCCTGGATCAAGAGCGGCAGCGCGCGACGTGCTAGCGGTTCCTGCAACGGCTCATCACTATCGAGCAGCAATCTCGAAGCGGCTCGATGACTGTCATGATCGTCTTCGCTCAGCAGCAACACAACACGCCCCAAGATATCATCTGAGATCAGGTCGGGATCCACAGAGTGCAGCACTTCAGCGACCTTGGAGGGTGCCTCCTCGAGCCAATGGGAGACCGCGTCGATCGCAAACCGCTGTCGCTCTCGGCTTCGATCGATTGCCACGTACAAACGCATGGCGTTCCACCTGTAAGCCCCAAGCCCCTCATCGGCCATCAGCTTCTCGAGCGAAGCCTCCGCGGACTTGGGCACCGGAGCATGTCGCCCGAGTGACTCAAGACCCGTTTTAACCCTGTCAGGATCATCGGACTCGAGCCACGACACCATGTCGGCACGGAATCTCGCGTAGGCGTCCGCAGCTTCCATCCGCGCTAAGAGCGGCCAACGCGATCTGACGGCCCAATACGCGGACGACCGCACGTGCTCGTTCGAATCCTCAAGAGCAAGCCGCGCCAACTCATACCGGAGATGGGCAGGGAAGCCCGATCGGAGGTAGAACGCCATCGTCTCGCGAACTCTGTCGTCATCGGACAACAGCAGGCGTCGACTCAGCGCGCGCTGGTCCTGGCCTGTTGCGGCCCAGAGCGCCGGCAAGAACCCGGCAAGATCGGTATCGGTTTGGGCCTCGACCCGAGCCACGATCGCATCGGTTGCCGCAGGTCCACACTCGGCCAGCGCGTGCATGACGAAGTCCAAGCTCTCGGGCCAGCCCACCCAGTTCTCTCGGCTGGCCAGCTCAAGCAAAGCGTCGATCGCACGCAGCCGCGACAGTGCCTCGGCCACGCGCTTCCGCACGTCCGAGCGTTTGGTCGTCTGCCACAACTCGATCAGGTCTCGCTCGCAACCTTCGCACGTCGCGACGATGGACTCCATTGCGGCTGCCTGACCGGCTCGATCCGTCGCCGCGAGCGCCTGCACATCCGGCGACCGTGAGCCAACGAGCGACGCGCAGAGGAGCAGCGACAGGCTGGCCAGCAGGCTCATCATCCCAAGACTCTGTTCAGCCAATCCTGCGGCCACAGCCTCGATCACCCCTCACTCGGAGTCGGCTCCAACAGCTTCCGGCTGTCTGGCACCACTGGCTCCTGCCGACCAAAACTCTTGTTCTGGAACAGCATGAACCCCGTGACCGTGTCCGGCCGCATCTGCTCGTTGGTGATCGTCGTCGAGCCGTCGGGGTGGAGGAACTGGAGCCGACCGCTGCCCAGGTCGATGCTCGCCTGCCCCTCGCCCTCGCGCACGTTCTCGCTGTCGAGCAGCGAGATCTGCGTCACACTCGTACCACCGCTCTGGTCTGGCGGGCCGGCGACGGCACGCAGACGCATCCGCCCGCTCGGGTAGTACTCGATGATCTGCCCGGCCAGGCCACCGGAAACGTACCGGCGCACGCGCTCGACGTTCTGGCTGCCATCACCATCAACTCGCGGCCGATAGAAGTCCACGGTGGAACCGTTGAGCTCGCCCTCGACCACGGTGCACACCGTACGGATGTGATCATCGAGATCTCGCGTCACCACGTAGCCGGTGATTGGAGCGCTCGTCTCGCGATCGAGGAACCGCTCGCCTCGCCACTCGACAGCACTGATGTCCACCGCCAGAGGCGACTCCGCCGCCGCCAGCAAGCGCGTCGCGATACCGCTGGGTAAGCCCCCGGTCAGATCGATCCCCGCATCTTGGGCCGCAAGCACGACATCCGGACGGATCTCGGTGTCGACCGCGGTCACCCGCCCCTTGGTCAGGAACGCCGCGGCTACCACGCCGACGATGATCAGCACAAAGATGCCGCCGCCGAAGAGGTGGATGACGTCTCGCGTCGATCGAGAGGGCGCTTGTGGATCGTGCTCGGCTGGCATATTGACCTCGTGGATGAGGGGTTCGAGTGCGAGTCACAGAGTTAGTCGGAGCGATGAGCGGCGTCTTTCGGGGAGTTCCGAAGGCCCCAAACCCGAAAGGGAGATCCCGCTGCTACGGCTCCGCGTTAACGGACTCGCGAGCCTTGCCCATCACCCACGCGTATCCCGCACCCGCGGCGAGCAGGATCAGCCCAACCACGGTCGAGCCGGCGATTCGCGTCAGGCCATCGAGCGCCGCCATGTCGATGGCGATGACCTTCGCGCTCGTGGCCGCGAGTAGCGCGAGTCCGGTCCATCGGAGCGCGGGCAGCTTCCACCGCATGCCAACCGCGATCGTCGCAACGGCGAACAGGCTCCACCAGACAGACAATGCCGCGTCGGGCGCCGCGTCGCCACCGGCACCAATCCACTCGACCACGCGGAAAACCTCTGAGGAACTCGCAGCGAACGCCATAACGCCCGCGCCACTCCATGACACGATCCGCATCACCCGGTGTGAGTCGGCCTGATCCCACGCCAGCAGTGGCACCCTTCGCGCCCGACCGACTTGCCACCCACCAAATACGAGTGCCGCGATGATGAGTACCGCAGAGACCATCGCGCGGTGCGCCCATGCCACGGCCTCGATCTCGCCCCAATCGGTCCACGCACGCTCACCCAGCCAGACCACGGCCAGCAGCACAGCCAATCCCACCGCGATCTGCGGAAGCATCCATCGATGCAACGGCCCTAGACCTGACCGCTTGGCCGGCCGATCGCTCAAAGCAGACAGCCCAAGCACGAATCCAACCATCACGGTCCATGCGATCAGGCTTGTTGCCAGGGGCACACCATCGCCTTCGATCGCGAGCACAACCGAGCCGAATGCGACTACGACACCCACGGCTCGCCACACCGGCTTTTGCCCGCGGCGGACCGTCCACACCAACCACGACAGCGCCGCGATCGACAGGGCCCACGAGGCGTTGTTCCAGTCGATGAACAACTGTGTGACGCGCGGGGGCGGCGCATCGGCCAGCTGCGAGAGCGCGTAGAGGCCAGCCAAAACGGTGCCGCCAATCAGAGATACAAGAGAGGCAACCCGGACATCGAATCGCCGAACCCGTGCGCCCAAGCACGCGAGTGCCGCGCCGTACGCCGTCCAGATCGCCCCGAGCGACAACGCGTGGCTTCCCGGGCCGAGCACGGAAGCACCAAACGCCGCGATCGCAACCATTGCGACGGGGACGCGATACGGCGACGCCCGTAGCAGCACCGCCGACACCGCGACAGTGGCCGCCACGAGCGCGACCTGCGCCGACCAGGTCGAGAAATGCAGGCCCAGGAGCGACACTGTCGCAAGGCTGCCGTCTTCCCACGCCAGCAGCGCCTGACCGATGTCATACGTAAACAGCCGACCGACGGCTACCCCGATGAAGGCAAGTCCGAGCACGGCCGACGCGTGGAATCGCATCGACCAGCCGAAGACGACCGCGGCCAATCCGACGATCGACCACGCGACCACCTCGGCCGGCCCTCCTAGCGCGGTGGTGATCGTTGCTGCGAGCAGTCCAGCAGCGTTGACCGTCATGGCGGTCGCGAGTACCGATCGAGCGGACCCCTCCCGCGCCCACAGCTTCGGACGGTTGGGCGAGAGCCAGAATGCCAGCGCCAACGAGGCCGCTGCGAGTGACGCCGGTGAGAGCCACGCCAATCCCGGCGCATGGCGATGGATCGCGAACCCCGCGAGTACCGCCGCCCAGGCCGTCACACCGAAGCTGGAGTTGATCCAACGAGCCACGGGAGAGACCATCTCGTTGAGGTCGAGCGTGATCGGATCGCCGCCGTGGTCCTGGATGAAGCCGATCGTGCATCGGGCCGGCCAGTCAATACTGGGACGCAGGCGTGCGAAGAACCGCGAGGACACAACCAACTCGGCGATCGTCATGGCCCACACAACACCCGCGAACACCGCTGGGGACGCGGCGCTGCGATCCAGAACCGTCAGGCTCCACATCGTGCCCAGAACCGCCGTGCCCCACCACGCGATGCGGCGGATGATCGCGAACTCGTGCCCCTTCCAGCCCGCGAGCGCTAGGCCCATGCCCAGCAATGAGATCAGGTACGCCGGCATGATGACGAACGACGGCGTGTCCGAACGCAGCACCAGCGGGACCACGAACGCGCCGCCGAGCGAGAGCGACGAGAGCAGCACCCGCGACGACAACGCGCCCATCAAGACACCCGCGAGCGAGGTCATCGCCAATAACGCAAACGCCGCCGGCAATGGCAGCAACTCGTACAACCTCGACGCCGCGAGGATCGAACCAAACACGATCGCGAGTCCGGCTGCGATCACGCCCGAAGACGCAAGCGGGTTGATCTTCCGACGCACCACCTCGCCAACCGCAACCAACGCGAGGCCGAAGAGGCCGCCGATCGAGCACCGCAGCCAACCTGGGACCTGGTCGACCCATCCGCGGTCCCAGGCTTCCTTCAGGAATAGGCCCGCGGCAATGACCAAGATCAGCACGCCAACAAGGACGATGCCCTTCGCGCCCACCAGCCATTCGAGATCAGAGAGCGTGCGCTTCGGCCGTGGATCGTCCTCGAAGCCAGCAGGCGAAGGGGGACGTGCAAGCGGCGGCACGATGGGCGGAGCGGGGCGCTCGCGCCCGTACGCCCGCTCTCGCCGCGCGATCAGTTCCTCGTACATCGACCGCGGCTTCTGCGCAATTTCCGGCTCCGATTCCGAAACCGCCCCCTGTTCAGCCGCTTGCTCTTCTAGGCCTCCGCCCTCCTCCTCAAGTTCGGTCCGGACTTCGGCCTCAAAATTACCATCGACGTTGAAAGAGCCTCCCACCTCAGCGGGCTGCTGGCCGACATCCTCTGCGGGCTGGTGATCCAGCTTCCGCTCGAGCGCTTCGAGACGGGCCGCGAGCGACCGCATTTCGGCGCGCAGCGCCTGAAGTTCCGCCCGTGAGCTATCGCCGTGGTGCTCCCCCATGACAGTTAGTGTACACTAGCCAATACCCCGAGTCCACCGAGTAGCAGATTTCTGTTGCAGACCCAGGGATCGGCGTCCGATAGGCCAAGAATCGCCCCTATGGCCCATTCAGACGCCCTCATCCTGGACGGCTCACCACTCACCATCGATCAGGTGGTCGCCGTCGCCCGCGAGAACCGACCGGTCTCGGTCGACCCGACCGTCGTTGATCGCCTTCGTTCCATGCGAACCAAGCTGGACACCCTCACGACGGACGGGAACGCCTACTACGGCATCAACACCGGCTTCGGCTCCCTGGCCCGCACGCGAATCGATGCCGACAAGCAGCGAGAGCTCCAGGCCAACCTCATCCGCAGCCACGCCGCCGGCGTCGGCGAGCCGCTCTCGGCCGACATCGTCCGCGCCATGATGCTCTTGCTCGCTGCCTCATTGTGTCGCGGGCACTCGGGCGTGCGCCCGCTGGTCGCGAAGACCATCCTCGCCTGGCTGAACGCCGGCGTGACGCCACGCGTGCCTTCGCTCGGGTCCGTCGGGGCATCAGGCGACCTGGCACCGCTGGCCCACGTCGTGCTCGCGTTGATGGGTGAGGGCCCAACGCTCGACGGTCGCAGCCTCGAGAGCGCTGGCCTTAAGCCCATCACCCTTGAGGCGAAGGAAGGCCTCGCGCTCATCAACGGCACGCACCTGATGGCGGGCTGGGCGACTCTGATCCTGGCCGACTACACCAAGATCTGGAACGCCGCGCTCGTTGCCAACGCCATGTCGATCGACGCCTTCCGCGCGAGCGACTCCTATCTCGATGCTCGCGTGCACAACCTGCGCAACACGAAAGAGGGCTTCGCCGCCGCCGCACACTTGCGCGCGCTTCTCGACGGTAGCGAGATCCTCCCAAGCCACAAGACCGACGATCCACGGGTGCAGGACCCCTATTCCTTCCGCTGCTCGCCGTACGTGCTGGGATCAGTCGCCGAGCTCGTCGGCAACGCCCGCGAGGCCGTCGAGCGCGAGCTCGGGGCCGTCACGGACAATCCCCTGCTGTTCCCCAGCGGCGATTCGCTCGACGTCGTCAGTGCCGGAAACTTCCACGGCATGCCGATCGCTGTCCCGCTCGACGCGCTCGCCATCGGCATCGCCCACCTGGCGGGCATCAGCGAGCGTCGCGTGTTCGCAATCCTGGCCGCGAGCGACCCCGAGACGCACCTGCTCCCGTACTTGTCTCACGGCCCCGGCCTGCACAGTGGGCTGATGATCGCGCAGTACACGTCGGCCGCGCTCGTCAACGAGATCGCCCAGCTCGCCAGCCCCGCCAGCGTCATCAACCTGCCCACGAGCGCGGGCATCGAGGACTACAACAGCTTCGGCCCCCGCAGCGCCGCCAAGGCGGCCCGAGCCCTCGAACTCACCGAGAACGTCATCGCCATCGAGCTCATCTGCGCGGCCGAGGGCATCGAATTCCATCGCCCGCTCAGGACTGGGCCGACGGTGGAAAAGGCCATCGGCCGCATCCGGGCGGTCGTGCCCACGTTCTCTGAGGACCGCAGCCCGGCCCCGGCCATCGAGGAAGTCGCCAAGCTGATTCGGGCTGGCACATTTGATGACTGCATCAGCCACACACACGCCCCTGACGCCGGCGAATAATCAACCATGACGACAAGCCCTACCACCACGGTCCGCGCCCCGCGTGGCTCGACCCTCTCGTGCAAGACATGGCAGGCTGAGGCCGCCATGCGCATGCTCATGAACAACCTCGACCCCGAGGTCGCCGAGCGGCCCGAAGACTTGGTCGTCTACGGCGGTCGTGGCAGGGCGGCCCGCAACTGGCCGAGCTACGAGGCCATCATCACGACGCTCCAACGCCTCGAGCCCGACGAGACGCTCCTCGTGCAGTCGGGCAAGCCCGTCGGCGTCGTCCGCACGCACGTCGACGCGCCGCGCGTGCTGATCGCCAATAGCAACCTCGTGCCCCACTGGGCAACCCAGGAACACTTCGACGAGCTCGAGCGAGCCGGCCTGATGATGTTCGGCCAGATGACCGCGGGTTCGTGGATCTACATCGGCACCCAGGGCATCTTGCAGGGCACGTACGAGACCTTCGCCCAGTGCGCCCGCGACCACTTCGGCGGCACGCTGAAGGGCAGGCTCTGCGTCACGGGCGGCTGCGGCGGCATGGGCGGTGCCCAGCCCCTCGCCGTCACGCTGTGCGGGGGTGTCTGCCTCATCGCGGACACGGACCTTTCACGACTCGAGAAGCGATCGCACGACCGGTACCTCGACGAGATCGTCGAAGGCATCGACGCGGCCATCGACCGCTCGCTCCAGTGCAAGGAAGCCGGCGAGGCCCGAAGCATCGGCGTGGAGTGCAACGCCACCGAGTTGCTCGAGCGACTCCTCGAACGCGGCATCACCGTCGACGCCCTCACCGACCAGACCAGCGCCCACGACCCGCTCGAGGGTTACTGCCCAGTGGAGTACACGCACGAGCAGGCCAAGCAGGCCCGCATCGACGACCCCGACGCCTACCAGAAGCTCAGCATCGCGAGCATGGCCCGCCACGTACGCGCAATGCTCGAGCTCCAAAAGCGCGGCGCCATCACCTTCGACTACGGCAACAACATCCGCCAGCGCGCACTCGATACCGGCGTCGCCAACGCGTTCGACTTCCCCGGCTTCGTCCCCGCGTTCATCCGCCCGCAGTTCTGCCTGGGCCGCGGCCCGTTCCGCTGGGTCGCACTCTCGGGCGACCCAACAGACATCTACACCACCGACCACGCGCTCTTGCAGCTCTTCCCGCGAGGCGAGGGCGCGTACAACGACCGGCTGCACGACTGGATCCTGGGCTGCCACGCCAACCCCGAAGCGCTGCTGGCGGGCGACTTCAAGAACTGCGAGCCCAAGTTCGGGTTCCAGGGCCTGCCGTCACGCATCTGCTGGCTCGGGCTGGGCGAGCGTGATAAGGCCGGCCTGATGTTCAACGAGCTCGTGCGCACGGGCAAGGTCGCCGCCCCAATCGTCATCGGGCGAGACCACCTCGACTGCGGCAGCGTCACCAGCCCGAACCGTGAGACCGAGGCCATGAAAGACGGCACCGACGCCGTGAGCGACTGGTCGCTGCTGAACTTCGCCGTCAACGTCGCCAGCGGCGCGAGCTGGACGAGCTTCCACCACGGCGGCGGCGTGGGCATCGGCTTCAGCCAGCACGCCGGCCAGGTCATCGTCGCCGACGGCACACCCGAGGCGGCCAAGCGACTCGAACGCGTGCTCGCCAACGACCCGATGATGGGCGTCTTCCGGCACGCGGACGCGGGATATGACGAGGCGAAGCAGTGTGCTACAAACCTCGGAGTCGATATCCCGATGGCCGAGGAGCAGCGCCACTCATCTTAAACTCGACCAGGCAGCCCTGCGCGCGCTACCGCGACGGCACCGACAATCACGATGATCGCCGGACCGAGCAACACAATGGTGTAATACAGCGACAGCATTCTGTTCAAGCTCGATCCACCGAAGATCCCAACCGCTCCGAACACAACCGAGTTCGCGACGAATAGATACACGATCAAGATCGCCATCCACTTGGCGAACGCTCGCCATCTCGCCTGCCTGCGTGCTTTCTTTCTCGGGGGGGCGACTGGCTCCTCGTCCGCAGCAGCTTGAGTCTCTTGAGATTCCAGCCCGGAAACCCTGCGCTGCGGAGTGATGGCGTCTGGAGGGCGACAATGCCAAAGCAGCGCCCCAAGCGATGCAGCACCTACGAGCAGCCCAACGGCACGGAGCGCGACTGGAAACCAAGACGGTGCCCACGAAAGCTGCGGAATGGCATGCGCAAAGAAGAGGAGCACACAGCCGATACCGACGCCGAGAGCAAGCGCGAGCTTGAGGGCTCCGCTACTCCTCGTCGCACCGCCGTCTTGTGAACCCATTCGCATGTAAGAGCATAGCGAGCCTTAACCTCCAGGACGGATCCGGGGTTCGAGGGTCTGACCGATCCTGCGAGTCAACTGCGAACACCGTTCGTGCTCTGACGGATACCCTCTCCCAGCTTCGTGATCCAACCCACGGAAGGGGACCCATGCTCGCCCAGCTCACCGGCACCATCCTCGACCTGAGCGATCACAAGGCCGCGATCGCGACGAACGCCGGTGTGGCGTACGAGGTCTCGCTCCCGCCGTACGTGTCGCAGCGGCCGCCAAAGGTCGGTGAGGTCGCCACGCTCCACACCGTCCACATCCTTGAGAGCCCCAACCAGGGCGCGACGTTCGTCCCCAGGCTCTTCGGGTTCGCCGCGGCGGCCGACAAGGCGGTCTTCGAGGCCATGACCCAGATCCGTGGGCTGGGCCATCGCAAGGCCTTACGCGCGCTCGCCGAACCGCCGCAGGAAGTCGCCGCCATGATCGCCCGCGGCGACGAGGTCGGCCTCAAGCGCCTGCCCGAGATCGGCGCCAAGCTCGCCAAAACGCTGTGCGAGGAGCTCGGCCCCACCTTCCGCGAACGGCTGGCCATTGAGGAACTGGAGTCCGCCGTCCGCGTGGAGGCCAAGCCGGCGAACCCGCAGGCCGATGACGCCGTCCGCGCGCTGATCGCGCTGGGCGAGCAGCCCACCGAAGCGCAGCGGAAGGTCGACGCCGCCCTCCGAGCGAGCGAGACGGACGACTCGCAGGCGGCCGACCTTGTCTCGCGGGCGCTCTCGCTCTAGCACGCCCGCATACGGTCCACCGATGCACGAACACCGATACGCGATGGTCATGGCCGGCGGCAGCGGCACGCGCCTCTGGCCGATGAGCCGCAAGCAACGGCCCAAGCAGCTCCTCCGCTTCCTCATGGAGCCCGGGCGCGAGACGCCGCGGAGTCTCATCGAGGTCTCCGCCGGCCGGCTATCGGGCCTCGTGCCAGACGCCAACCTGCTTGTGTGCACGCTGGAGCGATACCGCGACGCCGTCGCCGAGGTGCTGCCCGCCTTCAGCAACGATCAGATCCTGGGCGAGCCGATCGGCCGCGACACGGTCAACGCGGTGGGCCTGACCGCCGCCGTACTGGCCGCCGAGGACCCCGACGCCGCGTTCTGCGTCATGACCGCAGATCATGTGATCGAGCCGGTCGACGGCTTCCAGCGAGTCGTGAACCACGGGTTCGAGCTGGTCGAGCGCTCGCCGCGCACGCTCGTGACCTTCGCGATCGAGCCCACCCATCCCGCAACGGGGTACGGCTATGTCCGCCGCGGCGCGCCAATCGACGGTACCGACGGACTCGGCTTCGCCGTCGAAAAGTTCGTCGAGAAGCCCGACGAGCCCACCGCGAAGCAGTACCTCGCCGAGGGCGTCTATGGCTGGAACAGCGGCATGTTCGTGTGGAAGGCCGCCACGTTCCTCGACTGCCTCAAGAGCTTCCTGCCCGCGTCATACCAGGGCCTCATGGAGATTGCCGACGCCTGGGACACGCCGGAGCGCCAGGCCGTGCTGCACCGCGTCTATCCCGAGCTTCCACGCAAGAGCGTGGACTACGCCGTCATGGAGCCCGCCACCACGCACGCGGCACAGAACGCCATTGGTGGCCCCATCGATGTCGCGACGCTGCGCATGGACGTCTCGTGGCTCGACGTTGGCTCCTGGGCCAGCTATGCGGGCACCGTGGCCTCGGATACCAGTGACAACCGCGTGGCCGCGCTCGCCGAAGACGCTCAGGCGATCGCGCACGACAGCAAGGGCAACCTGATCGTCAACGACCAGCCCGGGCACTCGATCGCGCTGCTCGGCTGCGAGGACCTCGTGGTGGTGCACACGCCGGGTGCGACGCTGATCATGCCCAGCGCCAAGGCCGAGAAGCTCAAGGACCTACACGCCACGCTGCCCGACCCGTTGCTGTAGGGGGCGCCCGACCGAAAACAGACCATGGCCTTCGCCCCACGCATCACACGCTACATCGCCATCGATCTCGGCGACCGCCGGACGGGCCTCGCCGTGGCCGACAGCCAGACGCGGGTCGCCAGCCCCTGGAAGACGCTGGAAGTCCCCATCGAGCACGAGGGCGGCGAGAAGCTCATCCGCGAGATCGAGCGATCGATTCTGCGCGATTACGCATCCGCTCGCGCACTGGAAATCGTGGTCGGCCTGCCCCTCCATCTCGACGGCCGCGAGAGCGATCGGAGCAAGCTGGCCCGTGCGTTCGCCGAGCGCGTTGGGACACGGTTGGAAAGACCCGTCCACCTCGCCGACGAGCGCCTGACGAGCAAGCAGGCCGACTGGGCGATGGGCGGCTCGGGGCTCACGCATCTCCAGAAGAAGCGGCGGCGGGACGCGATCGCAGCCGCGGCCTTGCTCCAGGGTTTCCTCGACCGAGAATCCACCGACTCAGGTCACGACCAGAATGAAGAACGCGCGCATCCCAATGATGCGGACAGCCAAACCCAGGGAGACTGAGCCATGCGCACGGACGCCATCCCAACTCTCGCCGCTTGCCTGACGCTGACCACAGCCCTGCTGGCGTGCGCCCAGCAGCAGACAGCTGCGCAGGATGTCAGGCCTGTCTCGACGGCGATGCCGCAGGCCGAGTTCGACTCCGCCGAAGCTGTGCTCACGGCACTCGAAGAGGCCGATCAGGATCTGCGCACGTTCGACTCGGGCATCGCGTACACGACCATCAACGACCTTGGTGGTGCCATCACGAGGCGCACCGGATCCATCGCCTTCGCATCCAATCCTGCCCCCGCGGATACGCCACGGCGGCGGTTTGCCGTCCGCTTCGATACGCTTCTGCGCGGCGAGCGCTACCTCACCGACGAGCGGGCCCTGCAGACGATCGCCTTCGACGGGCGATGGCTGTGGGAGAAGATCCACAGCGAGATGCAGGTCAACAAGCGGGAGATCGTCCGCCAGGGTGAGTCCGTCGATCCGTTCGAGCTTGGCGACGGTCCGTTCCCGCCGCTGCCCATCGGCCAGCAGAAGGACGACATCCTGCGGCGCTACGACGTCCGCCTCGTGCCATCGGACGACAGCCTCGCACCGGATCCCGATCTCGACGAGAGGTTCGAGGACGAGAAGCGCGAGAAAGAGATGGCGGAGGCCCTCGTGAAGTTCGCCCAGGGTTCCGTGCAACTCCGGCTCGTGCCCCGTGGTGCTGAACCCAGGTTCGCCGAGATCAGGCTGTGGTACAAGCCGGATGACGACGGCCGCCTACTGCCTCGCATGTCACGAACCGTCGACGCGCAGTCCCGCGACATCTCGATCGTGCAACTGATGCACCCGCTGAGCATCAACGGCCCCGCGCGCGAAGACCTGCTCCAGGTCACCGTCGACGAGGGCTGGTCGCTCAGCGAAACGCGGCTGCCAGCGCCCTAGAGCAACGGAACGACCCGCACAACCCCCCAGGGCACCCCCTAGGACATCACGATTCTCGCAGCCGAAGGCCCCAAATTGGCGAAGAACAAAGCATCGGAGGGCGTTGGCCCCATGATGCGATCGGTACGACAACGTGCGCTCACAACCGCGGCCGCCCTGCTGGCTTTGGCCGGCGTGGCATCGGGGCAGATGCGTGCCCAGGAATCCGAGCAGGCCATCGAGCCATCGGCTGCCGTCCAGCGAGCACTGGCCGCCCCGTATCTCAGCGAATCCGAGCGCGTCGAGCTACGGCTGTTCCACGGCCTGTGGACGCCGGTGGACATGGCTGACGCGCACGCCGAGGCCAAAGCCGCGCTGCTCGCCGGCGACCTCACCAATCCATCGCTCAATAGCGACGAAGCGGACCCGTTGGATCGTGCGGAGGGCCTGATACGCCGCGGACAAATCCGCGACGGGCTCGAGGTAATCGAGAGCAACGACTCCATGCGTGCGTTGCGATTGCGCGCCCAAGCTCGTGAGTGGTTGGGCGACCTCGATGCAGTTCGTACCGTGGCGGACACCGCCGCAGCCAGGCTTGCGCAGCAGCAAGCCGAGTCGGCCGAGGAGTTGACCGAGGGCGTTCGCATTCTGGCGATCCGAGCCCGCGCGGTCGGCCTTGAGCAAGGTACGCGCGACTACGAACTGATGACCCAGCTGCTGGCCACGGTGCGAGAGAGCATGGATCGGCTCTACTGGCCAGCGCGACTGGTTGAAGCCGAGATCCTCGACGCCCGCGACAACCGCCCGCAGGCGCGCGAAGCGCTCTTCGAGACGCTCTCTCTGAACCCGCGATCGGCTGAGGCGTGGTACACGCTCGGCCTCATGCACGTGCGTTCGTTCAACTTCGATGCGGCGGATGCCGTGGCCGACGAGTTGGATCGCATCGCCAGCCGCGTGCGTGAGGGCGCGACTTCGCCATACGCGACACTCATCCGCTCACGCTCGCTGCTCCGTCAGAAGGAGCCACGCCTCGCTGGCGAGGCGCTCGACGCGATGCTCGAAGACTACCCGACGATGCGCGAGGCGTTGGCCCTGCGGGTCGCGATCGCCGCGGTTTTTCGCGATGGCGATCTTGAGTCCGAGTTGCTCGAACGTCTGGAGGACCTATCTCCAGGCTCGCCACTCGCCCACTTCGAGGCTGGCCGGCAGTTGGCCGACTGGCGGCAATACGCCCCTGCGATGGCCCACCTCCAGCGGGCCACCGCACGCCAGCCCGCGTGGCCCGAGCCGTGGATCGAGCTAGGGCTTCTCGCGATGCAGGCGGCCGAGGACCAGGTCGCGATCGACGCTCTCAAACGGGCGACCGAGTTGGACCCCTTCAACGTGCGGGCCAAGAACACGCTTCGCCTGGCAACCGAGTTGGCGACCTACGAACGCATCGAGACCGACCATTTCATCGTGCGGTACCGCCAGGGGCCCGACGCGATCCTGGCCCGCGAGATGCCGCCCGTGCTTGAGCGGATCCACGATCGCATCACTGGCGCCGCAAACGACGGCCTCGATCATGTCCCTGATCGCAAGACGGTCATCGATCTGATGCCCAGCCACGATTGGTTCGCCGTGCGCATCACGGGAATGCCGGACATCTTCACGATCGCTGCGAGCACGGGCCCCGCAATCGCGATGGAGAGCCCACGGCCTGGGCCAGGCAGCACGACGCAGGGCTACGACTGGCCGCGCGTGCTCCAGCACGAGTACGTGCACACGGTGGGTCTGAGCCGGACAAAAAACCGCGTGCCGCACTGGTTCACCGAGGCCCAAGCCGTCTATCTCGAAGACGGGCCATGGGACGAGAACCGTGCGCGTCGTCTGACCGCATCGCTCGAGGCCGACGAACTCTTTCCGCTGGACGAACTCAGCTACGGGTTCATCCGCCCGCGTCGCCCTGGCGACCGGAGCCTCGCGTATGCCCAGTCGGCTTGGCTGTACGAGTATCTCGTTGGTCGCTTCGGCTCGCAGGCTCCGCTCGAGTTGATGGACGCGTACGCCGCGGGCCAGACGCAGCGTGAGGCGTTCGAGTCGGTGCTTGGTGTCGATCAGGATGACCTGGAATCCGCGTTCCTCTCGTGGGCCACAGAGCAGGCTCGCGCTTGGGGCCTGCTCGCGCCAGAGGGCATGCCGACGGCTGCTCAGCTCGTTCAGAAGTACGAGGACGGGCAGGCCGAGGCCTCAGCCGATGAGGGCCCATCGCTCGATGACCTGCTTAAGTCGTACCCCGACCACCCGCAGCTGATCGAGGCGGTCGCGCGGCAGCGGCTGGAAGGCAATCGCGGCCGGCCGACACCCGAGATGTTCGAGATCTTGACTCGCTGGGCCGAAGCCGTACCGGTGGCCGACGAGCCCCGCCGGATGCTGGTCTTGCTCGTGCGCGAGGAGGGCATCGACCCTTCGGACGATGTCACGCTTGGGTACCTGGAGCACCTCGATGTGCGAGCCCAGTACACCGGCGCTTACGCGGCCGAGTTGAGCCGGCTGTACATGCGACGGGACGAGCCAAAGAAGGCCCTTGCCAAGGCCCAGCGAGCGGTCGGCATCGAGCCGTTCGACGCACCCACGCGTGAACTGGCGGCGACCATCGCGTGGCGAGCGGGCGAGCCCGAGCTGGCGCGCGAGCACGTGCGCGCCCTGACGGTGATCGAGCCCGACCGAGAGATCCATCGCCAGCGATTAGAGGCGATGGATCGCCGTTTGGGCGGCTAGGACAACGGGTAGGGCGTTTCTTGCTTGACCAAACCCGTAAGGCCGCCAAGCATGTGCATGGCCACCGACACGATCCACCCGCCGGCACCCTCTACATCTCAAGACACCCATCACGCCGCCGCGCCGCTTGGGCCGGAGGCGAAGGTTGCCCTCGACGCGATCACGTACGACGACGTGCTGCTGCTGCCGCGGGCAAGTGAGGTGCTGCCTTCCGACGCCGATACGTCGAGCCGCCTGACCAGGGGCATCCGTATCCGCGTGCCCATCGTGTCAGCCCCCATGGATACGGTCACCGAGGCATCCCTTGCGATCGCATTAGCCCTAGAGGGCGGCATCGGGATCATCCACAAGAACCTCTCTGTTGAGGAGCAAGCCCGGCAGGTCGTCCAGGTAAAGCGATCTGCCAATGGCGTCATCACCGATCCAATCACGCTTGGGCCGAGCGACACCGTCGGCCGGGCCCGCGAGCTGATGGCCCAGTACAAGGTGTCGGGCTTCCCGGTGACCGACGACGGCTCGAACGACCTGCGCAGCAAGGGGCGCGTGCGAGGCATCCTCACTCGGCGAGACCTGAAGTTTGTGGAGGACGTGTCGACCCCGGTCTCGCAGGTCATGACGAGCGACCCTCTGGTGACCGCGCCGGCCGGCACGACGCTTCAAGAGGCCGAGGGTATCCTCAACCAGAACAAGGTCGAGAAGCTCATTCTCGTCGACGACGCCCACAATCTCGCCGGCCTCGTCACCATGCGTGACATCGAACGACTGAGCCGGTTCCCCGATGCGAGCACCGACAGCCTCGGTCGCCTGCTCTGCGGAGCGGCCGTTGGCGTCTTGCAGTTCGATCGCGTCGCGGCACTGATCGACGCTGGCGTGGACGTCATCACCGTCGATACCGCCCATGGCCATAGCAAGAACGTGCTCGAGACCGTCAAGCGTGTGAAAGCCGAGCACGACATCCAGGTTATTGCGGGCAATGTCGCTACGCCCGAGGGCGCGCGTGACCTCGCGAACGCCGGGGCCGACGCGGTCAAGGTCGGCATCGGTCCGGGAAGCATCTGCACGACGCGAGTCGTCACGGGCGTGGGCGTGCCCCAGGTCTCGGCGATCTTCGAGGCGTTGCGTGGGGTTGCCGAGGCGAACCCCGCCGACCCCGTGCCGGTCATCGCCGACGGCGGCATCCGCATGAGCGGCGACATCGCCAAAGCCATCGCCGCCGGTGCGAGCACGGTGATGCTCGGCGGCCTGCTCGCGGGCCTAGACGAGAGCCCGGGCGAGCTGGTGATCTCCGGTGGCCGCCGGTACAAGAGCTACCGCGGCATGGGCAGCGAGGGCGCCATGAACCGGGGCAGCGCCGACCGCTACGGCCAGGCCGACAAGTACGACCAGAGCGGGCGGCCGAAGCAGAAGTTCGTGCCCGAGGGCGTCGAGGGCCTGGTGCCGTATCGCGGGCCGCTCGCCGAGTTTGTGTACCAACTCGTCGGAGGGCTGCGGGCAGCGATGGGCTACACCGGCTGCCCCACCATCGACGACTTCCGGCGTGACGCCCGCTTCTGCCGCGTGACGGCGGCCAGCATGGTCGAGAGCCACCCGCACGACATCCGCATCACGAAGGAGAGCCCGAATTACACGATCGAGGGCCGCGGCGAGAAGCACTAGCGATCGAGTCGCGGCGTTGTGCTCGAACAAAAGGACCCACATCCGACTCGTCGAAGGGGAAGTACATGACACCATCGATCACAGGTATCTCGCTTGTTCTCGGGTTCGTAGCGCTTTGCGGCGTCATGACGCTGCCCGCCGCGAGGGGTAACTCTGAGAGCCAGAGCCAGCAGGCCAGGCCTATTGGGCCGACCGAGGTCGCGCTGCCCGCGACGCACTTTGGCGATTGGGCCGGGCCGAACCGGCTCTGGACGGTCGACCCCAATGCGCCCGTTCGCTCGGACGGCACGGCGTCCGTTGAGGCCAAGACGGTGCGGTACTCCTGGTCTCGCGGTGAGGACATGCACGAGGGCGTGCTCGTCCTCGCCGGCCAGCCGGGTGCACTGAGCATCACCTGGCAAGACACGTTCCATTCCAAGGAGCCCATGACGCTCAACGGCTTCCAGCACGAGGGCGTAGTCCGAGTCTTCGGCACCTATCCCTCGGCCGAAGGGCAGCCCGATTGGGGCTGGCAGATCGAACTGGACACCCGGGATCGCGAGGCCTTCGTGATGCGGATGTTCAATGTCGTGCCGGGAATTGGGCCGATGCCCGCGGTTGTCCTGCACGGCACCCGCTGACGCATGGGCCGCCCGTCACCGCTCTCAGCCGGTCGGAGTTTCAATCCGCCGTTTCGGGACCGGGCGTGGCGGGCTGATATCATTTGAGAATCAAGGGCCAACTCTCGCATATGCACGGAGCCACAGCATGATGAACACGGGCAACCCAGCCATTAACAAGGTCGAGCAATACCTCGGCCACGGCGACTGGGCCGAGCATGTCGCCGCGCCGAAGACCATGACCTATCAGGGGGCCATCACCAACACGGCCATCCTGCTGGGGCTGACCGTGGGCACGGCGGCCGCGTTGTGGTCGTTCCTTGGGCCCGAGATGTGGGCCCCGATGCTCTTCGGCGGTGCGATCATCGGATTGATCCTGGCGCTCATCATCGTGTTCAAGCCGCAGGCGTCGCCGTTCCTCGCACCGATCTACGCGATCGCCGAGGGCGGCTTCATCGCGGGCATCTCGATCTTCTGGGCATCGTGGGCCGGCAGCGCACAGGCATCGGCCAGCGGCGGTGTTGCCAGCCAACTCGACACCTCACTGATCACCCAAGCGGCGGGCCTCACGTTCGCCATCGCCGCGGTCATGCTGGCGCTCTACGCCACCCGGATCATCCGGGCCACACCGATGGTGGTGCGGATGATCATCGTCGCCACCGGTGGCGTGCTGCTGTTCGCCCTCGCGAACATCCTTCTCGGTGTGTTCTTCGATAGGCCGCTCGTGTCGTGGGACGGCGGACCCCTGAGCATCGCTGTGAGCGCCCTGATCGTCGGAATCGCGGCCTTCAACCTGATCATCGACTTCAAGATCGTCGAGGACGGCGTGGAGAACAAGGCTCCGAAGTGGATGGAGTGGTACGCCGGATTCGCGCTGCTGGTCACCATCGTCTGGCTCTACGCCAGCATCCTCCGCCTGCTGGCCATGCTCCGCGGCGGGGAGTAAGCCTCCCACCGGCCCGTACGGCCTCGAACATGTCAGGCACAACGGAAAGCCCGAACCACACCAAGGCTCCTCGGCCGCGGTGGTTCGGGCATCCTGTTTTTCTGTGCGGGCTTTTGGTGCTGATCTTGCTGGACATTGCCTCGATGGACGACCGTTCCATCCTCAAGGGGATACTCAGATCTCGGCAGACTGGGCCGACCATGCCGACGTTCGGCGAAGTCCACCGAGTGCACGGACTGCTCGAGATCAGATGGAGTGGCGACTCGGGCTGGTTCGATCAACGCACCTCGGTCGCAAGCGTCGGGGCTTCGCCCTCGTTCATGAACTTCAGCGAAGGGGTGCTGCACACAACATCGATGCATGGCTTCTGCTCGCCCGCATGGTCACTCAACGGGCTCGACGAGCGGGAAGTGGCATTACTCATCCATGAGTCGGCACTGTCGTCAGACTCCGAAGGAGCCCAGCACTTCCGCCAGCTCAATCCGCAGGCCATGGCAATGCTCGCTCGGGGCAAGCTGCAGTATCGCAACGCTCACCCCATCGGCTATGTCCGAAATGCTGTGTTCTTCTCGCTCGTCACAGTCTTGGGCTATTGCGCCGTACGAGGTCGCGCCGATCTCTGGCTCGATCGAGTCACCAGAGCCATCGGCCCACCACAGCGCGACCCCTACGCCTGCCCAAACTGCGGCTACGACATCCGCGGCGTCGACCAATGCCCAGAGTGCGGCCGCGAGATCTAACCGTCAGCGGCCCTGCGGCAGAAACATCCGCCACGCGGCGTATCGTGGCTCGCGTCGTCCCGCCTTGCCACGGGACATTGAGCCGTTGTTGAGCACAGAATCCGGCGCGGGACGCTTTGGCGCACGGGCGAGTGGCATGCCGGCCTCGCTCGGCGTGCGATCGCCCTTGGCGGCGTTGCATCGCACGCAGGCCGTCACGAGGTTCTCCCACGAGTCTCCGCCGCCGCGGGCCCGTGGGACCACGTGATCGACCGAGAGGTCGCCGGTGCGGAAATGGCGCTTGCAATACTGGCACTGGTGGCCGTCGCGCTCGAAGATGGTCCTGCGGCTGAGTCGCACCTGGAACCGGGGCAGCCGGTCATACTCGAGCAGGCGTATCACCCGCGGCACGGCGATCGAGAGCTGCACTGTGCGCACCCAGTCGTGGGCGGCCGGCTCGAGCTCGTGCTGGATGGCCGAGACCTCGAGCCACTGCCCGAAGTCGTAGTTGCTGAATGTGGTCGCGGTATCCTCGCCCTCGACGTGCACGACCTCGGCGAGCGACTTGCACAGCAGTGTGAACGCCCGCCGGGCCGTGATGATCCGTAGCGCTGCGTAGCTGCGATTCAGCAGCAGCACCGGCGTGTCCAAAGCACACGGCCGCATGGTTCGAATCTCGCTGGGGTGGCCAGCAGGCAGCCGATTGTCTGGATCGTGAAAGGACCCGCCCCGCGACGCAGGCGTCGCGTTGCCGTTCGGGCGCGGGTTGGGTCTGCCGGGGCGCATCCTCGGAATTCGCTGCGGTTGATCTGACATTCTGCGAACAAATAGTCGGCAAGCCGGTGGGGCTTGTCCACACGGAGTTCGCTGGCATTTCCGCCGAACCGCCCTCTAGTGCCGGAAGTGCCGCATTCCCGTGATGAGCAGCGTCACGCCGCGGCTCTCGCAGAGCTCGATGGTCTCTCCGTCACGCTTCGAGCCACCGGGCTGCACGATGGTGCGGATGCCCGCATCGATGAGGATTTGCGGACCATCGGCAAAGGGAAAGAAGCCGTCGCTGGCCGCGATGCCACCGGACGCGTGCGCCTCGGCCTTCTCGACCGCGAGGCGGCAGCTGGTGACGCGATCCATCTGGCCGGCACCCGCGCCCGCGAGCGCGAGCCCACCATCGATCGTGCGCCCCACGGCCACAGCGTTGCTCGTCAGCGCGCGTGTGATGCAGACCATCGAGGCAGCAGCGGACTTCGTAGCCGCATCGGGTTCGGGCCCGGCAGCGAGCGTCCACGAGTCCGGGTCCGGTCGCACCGCATCGATGCGCTGCGCGAGCGCACCGCCGGGCAGCGTGCGGACCATGAGCCCTGATCGCTCCGGCCGTGTCGCCTTGCCTACCGCAAGCAGGCGTGTGTTGGTCCACCGCTCACGCAGGCGGTCCAGCGCATCGGGCTCGAACGCCGGCGCGACGATGACCTCGAGGAATAGGCCCTTGGCCGACAGGCGCTCGGCCGCGGCGAGATCGATGGCGTGCGAGCAGGCGACGATGCCCCCGAACGCAGCGATCGGATCGCCCAGCAGAGCCGCGTCGATGGCGTCGTTCGCCGACGACGCGGTCGCAGCACCGCACGGGTTGGCATGCTTGATGACCGTCGCCCCAACCGATCCGGAGGCTTGCGCAAGATCGAGCGCGAGTTCGAGGGCGGCACTGGCATCCGCGAGGTTGTTGTAGCTCAGCGCCTTCCCGTGCAGGGGCTCGACACCAACCACCGTTGGACCGGTGTAGCCGGCATGGCGATACGGAGCCGCAGGCTGGTGCGGGTTCTCACCGTAGCGGAGCTCGCCGGCACGCTGGTATCCGAGGGACAGCGTGGACGGCAGGTCATCGCCATCGGCTTGCGCCGAGAGATAGGCAGTGATCGCCGCGTCGTACGCGCTCGTTCGAGCGAAGGCCGCGGCTGCGAGGCTGGCCCTCAGGTCGAGCGTCGTCCCGTAGTGCAGGGCGAGATCCGCAAGCACCCGCTCGTACTGGCTCGGGCTCGTCACGATGGCGACACGGTCGTGGTTCTTGGCGGCCGAACGCACCATGGCCGGCCCGCCGATGTCGATCTGCTCGATCGCCTGCTCGAGCGTGACCCCGGGCGTGGCGATCGTCTTCTCGAACGGGTACAGGTCGATGCACACCAGGTCGATGGGCTCGATGCCGTGTTCGGCCATTGCCTTCGTATGCTCGGCGAGCTCTTCGATACCGAGAATCCCGCCGTGCACCGCGGGGTGCAGGGTCTTCACTCGGCCATCGAGCATCTCCGGGAAACCGGTGAGATCGCTGACATCGCAAACCGTGAGCCCGGCGTCGCGCAGGGTCCGCGCGGTGCCACCGGTTGAGACTAGGTCGACATCGCGGTCGGCCAGAGCGCGAGCGAAATCGGCCACGCCGGACTTGTCGCTCACCGAGATCAACGCCCGGCGGATCGGTCGTACGTCTTGCGCCAAGGACCGCTCCGGATCAGGCGTCAGGATTGAAGCGAGCGACCAAGCCGATGTCGGTGATCAGGTAGATCGGCGCGTCGACCAGCCCGGCCGTCTCGACACGCGAGACGCCGCCCGCGGGCACGCTTCCGAAGATGTCGCCCCGACGCGGATCGACCTGGGTGATGGTCTCGGCTTCGGCATCGAAGACGACGAGCAGGCCATCGCGGATCGCGACGAGCTCGCCGCCGACGTCAGCCAGCGACCATTCGACCTCGCCGGTGCCGATGTTCACCGCGGAGAAACCCAGCTCGGGAAGATCGATGAACACGTGGTCCTCGAACACACGTGGACGGGTGGTGATTGGCCCCTGCGTTGGAACACGCCAGAGGTTGCGAGAGCTCGCCGGCGTGAACGCCCAGAGCGACTGGTCGAGGCTGGGCACGAGCAGCATGCCCGGCGCTGCGGTGGGCATCGCGCCAGGGCCATCAAACAGGGCGTTGAAGCGCTGGCCGTTGCCGGCACGCTCGACGACCACGCCGCGGGCGGGATCGAGGAACAGCACATCGCCGCCGGTGCTCACGAATGCGGCGATGCCATCAACGATCGTCGCGTCCATCTCGATGGGGTGGTTGAGTTGGTTGCCCCAGAGCTTCACCTGGCGTGTCGGCAGGTAGCTGAAGACCTGGCCGTCGGCGCACCCGAAGATCAGTTGGCCGTTGTGCCGTACCGCGCCAGTGGTCACCACGAGCGGCAGCGTCTGGCGGGTGCGCAGTTCGCCGCTGAGGATGTCGACTACGTAGAGCTCGGACGACGAATTCGCGTAGATGAGGTTGCCCTCACGCTCGAGGCCCAAGAAGGGGGTGATCGGCGTGTCCAGCTGCAGGTTCCAGCGGTTGGAGCCATCGATCGCGTCGATGCAGGTGAGCATCGAGCCGCCCTCGAGGATGAGCACGACATCGTCGTAGGCCTTGACAGTCTCCACGCTCTCGCGACGAGTGACGATCGGGTACGCCCGCCAGCCGCGGCTGTAGCCGATCGACCGGAACTCGACGCTATCGAATGAAGCCGAGTCTTCCTGGGCCTGCGGCGAGATCGGAGGTCCGATCCGGCCCGAGTTCGCGCACCCGCTGGCTACCAGCGTCAGCAGCGCCAAACCGGCGAGCGTTCGCCCCAACAGGCGGCGGCGAGGGCGATCGGGCTGGCGGCCGGGCATATCAATGGCAGTATGCATCCGTGGAAGGCTCCAGGTGTGGGGTGCGGCCCGTACGGTTGTTGGAAGGATGCGATGGGCCGGATCGCTCCCGATGTCCGCCGCACAGTATCGGGCTCCCAGGGCAGGGGGTCAAGGGCTTGGCCGGGTCCAAGGCCTACGCACGAATCGCCCGGCGGGTTTCCGAATGGGCCCGCCGCCAGCCAAACCCAGCACGCGAGGCACACCGACGCATGTACACCGGTCTGATCCACAGCTTTGGTACCGTCCTAAGCAGCGAGCCGAGCGATGCCGGCCGCCGGATGGTAATCGCGATCCCTGAATCCCTCCTCAACGAGCCAGGGCCGATTCCCGGTGAGTCCATCAATCTCGACGGGTGCTGCCTCAGCCTTGTCGAGTGCCACCCGGTGGGCTCCCCGCACGAGGGCCACCTCGCCGTGGCCTTCGACGCCACGCACCAGACGCTGGACAACACCACGCTCGGCAAGCTGGTCGAGGGCGACCGGGTCCACCTGGAGCGATCCTGTACCCCCAACACGCTGCTCGGCGGGCACATGGTGCAGGGGCACGTCGACGGGGTCGCCCGTGTCATCGAGGTCACCGAGAAACCCCAGTGGCGGATCCGCATCGCACCGCCCGAGCACCTGATGCGCTTCGTGAGCCCGCGCGGCTCGATCTGTGTGTCGGGCGTCTCGCTGACGATCGCCGAGCTGTCGGTCGCCGACGGCTGGTTCGAGGTCGCGCTCATCCCCGACACGCTCGATCGCACAACGCTGGGAAGCCTCAACGCCGGCGATGGCGTGAACCTGGAGTGCGACTGCATGGTCAAGGCGTTGATCCACTGGCAGACGCATTACGCTGGGGAAACCGACGCCATCCAGCCGAAAGCCTAAGCATGCGCGTCCTCGGCCTCGATCCCGGCCTTCGGCTCACCGGTTATGCCTGTGTGGTCATGCGTGATGGACGCGATGCGCTGGACGAGGCCGGAGTCCTTCGCCTGAAGCGGGGCGACGGCTCACCAGACGGCCTGGCCTCACGGCTCGTCGAGCTCGAAGCCGACCTGTGCGATCTCATCGAACGGACCAAGCCCGATGCGGCCTGCGTCGAGGCCGTGTTCGCCCACAAGGCTTTCCCCCGGACGGCCATCAGCATGGGACACGCCCGCGGGGTCATCCTGCTCACCGCCAAGCGGGCGGGCCTGCCGATCGTCGAGCTGGCGCCGGCGGTCGTCAAACGCTCGATGACCGGGCACGGGCGCGCCACGAAGGACCAGATGCGGCTGGCGGTCCAGGCCCGCTACAACCTGCCCGCGCCACCGACGCCCGCGGACGTCGCCGACGCGATCGCGATCGCCGCGGGCGGCCTGCTGCGGCATACCCAGGCCGCCACGCACCCACTATCCTGACCGCCTATGGCCACCGCCAAGCACGACAAACCGGACGCCGCCGCCCCGCCGATCGCCCAGGTCCTGATCGTCGAGGACGAGCCCGATCACGCCGACACCATGGCCGACGCGTTGCGCAAGCCCGGGCACGTCTGCACCATCGTCGGCGGCGTAAGCGAAGCCATGGAAGAACTCCGCGGCGGCGCGTTCGACGTCGTCGTCACCGATCTCCGCATGCCCACGTCCGCCGGCCAGGCAGCGCACGATGGGGAATCTGTGTCCAGCGACGGCTCGGACGCCGGACTCTTGGTGCTCAGGGCGGCCCGGGCATTACAGCCCGACGCCGAGACCGTCATGGTCACCGCCCACGGCGACGTTGCCACCGCTCGCACGGCTTTCAAGGACGGCGCGTACGACTTCATCGAGAAGCCGCTCGATCTCGCGGTGTTCCGCAGCCTGATCAACCGCGCCGCCGAGGCCGTCTTGCTCCGCACCGAGTCCGGCGAGCTCGGCGAGCTCGTCCAGCACGACGGCTTCGAGGGTCTGATCGCCGGCAGCGAGCCGATGCGGCGGATCATCAAGACCGTCCGCACCGTGGGGCCATCGAATATCGCCGTGCTCATCACGGGCGAGAGCGGCACCGGCAAGGAGCTCATCGCCAGCGCCGTCCACAAGAACAGCCCGAGATCGGGCCGGCGCTACGTCGCATTCAACTGCGCCGGCCAGAGCGAGAGCCTGCTCGAAGACCAGCTCTTCGGTCACGTGCGAGGCGCCTTCACGGGCGCCGACAAGGACCGCGAGGGCGTCTTCGAGTATGCCGACAAGGGCACGCTCTTCCTCGACGAGATCGGCGACATGCCCATGAGCATGCAGGCCAAGCTCCTCCGCGTGCTCGAGACCGGCGAGGTCGTGCGCCTGGGCAGCAACGACCCACGCAAGACCGACGTCCGGTTCGTCAGCGCGACGAACAAGGACCTTCGCAAGATGATCGCCGAAGGCACCTTCCGCGAGGACCTGTACTTCCGCATCAACGGCGCGCACGTCGACGTCCCGCCCCTGCGCGAACGCCGCGAGGACATCCCACGCATCGCCCAGCACGCCGCGGCCCGCTTCGCCGAGGAAATGAACCAACCGATGCCCGAGGTCACCGACGCGGTGCTCATGCGTCTGACCGCCTACGACTGGCCGGGCAACGTGCGTCAGCTGCTGAACGTGGTGCAGAACATGGTCGTCTCGGCCATCGGCGAGGCCCCCGACGGCGCGACGCCGCGCCTCGAAGCGAGGCATATCCCCGGCGACATCCGCGCAGGAGAAGACGAGGGCGAGGCCGGGGCCGCGTCGGGCACGCTCGCCGGCACGAGCCTCGAGCAAATCGAGAAGCGGGCCATCCGCGAGACGCTCCGCCTCACCGGCGGCAACCGGGAGCAGGCCGCCAAGCTGCTGGGCATCGGCGAGCGGACGCTCTATCGCAAGCTCAAGGAGTACGGGCTGCGATAGCCAGTTCACAACTTCTTCATTCGCCTGTGGATTGACATAGGCGATTTCGCCGATACGGTTCTCCCCAAGAGACATGCCCCCATCCCGACCGGGATCGCGGGCCGAGAGGAGGCGTCGATATGAAGACCACCCAGAACACCCCGGCAATCGGCACGGTGCGCGGTCTCTCGACGCAACTCCTCCGTGATCACCTGATCGCGTAGGCGGAGCCGGCAAGGCCGGCCAGCACCTAGCCCATCCTCAGACCTCGCCGCACTTTTGCGGCGCTGTCGCCACCCACACAACACATCCGTGGTCCGGATCCGTGCGCATGTTGCGTTCGTGGTTCGGGCCTGTCACTCGGCCGCCGGCGTGCCCGCCTGTGGTCGAAAGGAGCCTTGCCATGAGTTCGTTGACCCGCCTCGCCGACACCTGGATGCCCACGCTCATCGACGCGTCACTGATCGCGAGCGTTGCCACCATCGTGCGCAACCTCTGGAAGATCACGCGCTTTGTTGGGCTATGCCGGCTGTTCAAACGGGCCTGTTTCGCGATCAACGCGCGCCTGGGCGTGGTCAGCGTGCCAGGCGTCGTCTCCGATCGTGAGCGACGCGTGATCGAGGGCCGCACGAGCGCGAGCGATCGCGCCGGCCCACCCATGATCTTCTAACAAAGTCGAAATCCCAACGAGGCCCAGGCGCAAGCCTGGGCTGTCCTATGCGCTCACCAATCGAGTGGACCCCGCCACGCCGCCACGAGTTCCTCAACAGGTATCCGCATGTCGTTGGAAGAGTCGACTTCGAGAATGCCGGAGTTCGTGACAGGGCCCAGTATGTTGGTACCAAGGCACTGGCCATGCTCTTCCTGCAGCTTCGAGAGCACGTCCATCGCCCGAGATGGGTTGCCTACCTCGACGATGTAGCCCCCTGCGCGCTCGCCAAAAATGTACCCCGTGCTTCCGGCCTCGCCGTAAAACTCGCAGTTGAGTGAAGCCCCGAGCATTTGCGACTCGGTCGATCCCGCGATGAGCATCTCCGCGATCGTCACCAGTGCACCACCATCGGACACATCGTGAGCGGACCGAGCCTCGCCACTCGCGAGCAATCCTGCGACACAGCGTGCTGTTGCCGCACAGCGCTCCGGGTTGATACGAGGCACACGGGGGTTCGTCCCCTGCTTCTGGCCCAACACGCTGCTGTAGAGTGAGTTGCCCATGCTTGTGAGATCAGCCACCCATTGGTCAGTGTCTTCGTGGATGGTGTCAATGAAGAGCAGTGTGTTACCGTCGCGCTTCGCATCGCTCGTTACGCACTTGCGCACATCCGGAACAATGCCGAGCCCCGTGATCAGCAGCGTGGGCGGGATGCGGATCGTCCGGCCGTCCTCAGTGCGGAATTGGTTATTCAGCGAGTCCTTGCCGCTCACGAACGGCGTGCGGTAGGCCTTCGCTCCGTCGTAGCAGCCGATGGCCGATCGCACGAGATGGCCCAGGCTCTCGGCGTCTTTCACGCCCGGCCAGCAGAAGTTGTCCAGGATGGCGATGCGGCTGGGGTCGGCTCCGACACACACGAGGTTGCGCACGCACTCGTCGATGGCCGCGAGCGCCATGAGGTACGAGTCGCCACCAACTTGCGGATCACCGACGCGGGTCTGCAAGCCGCAGCCGATCGCCACGCCGCGGCCGGTGCCGGGCACGGGCTCGATGACCGACGCATCGCCCGGCCCTCGGCTCGCGCCGTCTTCGGCGGGCGGGCCCACCAACGGCTTGATGACCGTGTTGCCCTGCACCTCGTGGTCGTACTGGCGGATGATCCAATGCTTGCTGGCGATCGATGGTTGGGCGAGGAGCTTCAGAAGAGCGTCACCGGTGCTCGGTTCGCTGCCGTTCTTCGTCGCTGGAGCCTTCGGCGTCCATGCGGCTTCGAGCGTCTCTCGTGGGATGCCGCCGTGCACGAACTCCATCGGCAGGCGACCCACCTCATGCTCGCCGTAACGCAGGATCAGTTCGGAGCCCGGCGTGCCGTAGTGGCCAAGGTCGGCGAGTTCGACGCCTTCCTCATCGCAGATCGACTGCAGCGCAGCGATGTTGGCTTCGGGAACGGCCAGGATCATGCGTTCCTGGGCCTCGCTGATCCAGATCTCGGTGTACGTCAGCCCCGCGTACTTGAGCGGGGCACGATCGAGTTGGACGTCGGCTCCGAGCTTCTCGCCCATCTCGCCAACGGCGCTCGAAAACCCGCCGGCACCGCAGTCGGTGATCGCTCTAAACAGCGGCCGCTCGTGCTCGTCGCGTGCCCGCATGATGGCGTCGAGGACCTTCTTTTCCTCGATCGGGTTGCCGATCTGCACGGCGTGGCTGAACTCGTCGGCGTGCGTGTCGCTGAGCTCGGCGCTGGAGAACGTTGCGCCGTGGATGCCGTCGCGACCCGTGCGGCCGCCGAGGGCGATGATGCGGTCGCCGGGCTGGGCCTCGCCGTCGATCTTGTCGCGTGGGATCAGCCCGATGCAGCCCGCGAAGACGAGCGGGTTGCCAATGTACCGAGGATCAAAGTCGACCGCGCCGTTCAGCGTGGGGATGCCCATGCGATTGCCGTAGTCGCGCACGCCGGCGACGACCTCGCGCAGGACCCGCTTGGGGTGGATGCAACCGGCGGGCACATCGCTCGTGTCGGGCGGGGCGACGCAGAACACGTCGGTATTGGCGATCGGCTTCGCGGCCAGACCAGTCCCGATGATGTCGCGGATGCAGCCGCCAATGCCCGTCGCGGCGCCGCCGTAGGGCTCGAGCGCGCTGGGGTGGTTGTGGGTCTCCACCTTGATGCACACGCCGTAGTCGTCGTCGAAGGCGATGACGCCCGAGTTGTCGTGGAAGACAGACAGCGCCCAATCGACGCCCTCGGCGATCAGCTCGTGCGTCGCGGCGGCGACGGTGTTCTTGAGGAGGTTTTCCACGAGCACCGAGCCATCTTCGATCGTGACTCCGGGTCGGTTGGACCAATCGATGGAGTCGTCAGCAGGGCCGATGTAGCGGTAGTCGCTCTTGAGCGTCTTGTGGACGCAGTGCTCGGACCAAGTCTGCGCGAGGGTCTCCAGCTCGATGTCCGTCGGCTCGCGCCCGATCGTGGCGTAATGCTCCTGGATTGCCTGCATCTCGCCGAGGCTCAGGAACAGGTGGCCATCGCGGCTCAGGCGCTCCAGGCCGGCGTCGTCGAGGCTGGTGATCGTCACGCTGGACGCGCTGAACTCGTAGGGCGTGCCGTGGGGCAGGCTATCTGGGTGGAACGCGCCTTGGTGGAGCGCCTGTACCACCGGATTGAAGAGCAGACGGCTGGCGAGCGATCTGGCAGAATCGGCTTCAAGGCCGACGAGGTCGTAGCGGACGCCGGTCGAGGCCTGCACGGACACGCCCAGCAACTCCTGGATCGCTTCCTCAACGGACTGGGCTGCCGGGTCCATGACACCTGGGAGAGGATGGACCTCGAGCGTGACTGCCCGTTCGGCGTCGGGCTGGCCGTTGCGCAGCTTCTCGGTGACCGGGTTGACCAGGAGCGCGCTCGCGATCGCCTGGCGTTGGTCCTCGGTCAGCTCGCCCTCGAGCAGGTACACCTTGGCGGTGTGCGCGGCCTCGAGGTCGTAGCCCATAGCGGCGGCTTCTCGGACGAGGCGGTGGGCGCGAGGGTCGCCGGCCTCGGGGAGCGGCCTGACTTCGAAGCGATGTGTTGGCATAGGTGCCATGGTATGTCGGCGGCCCGAAGAGTCCGAGAAGCCAAACGACACGCGGGCGGTTAGCATCGCCCGATGACCGCCGAAGGCCTTCCCCACGTTGAGCTCTACACCGATGGTGCCTGTTCCGGAAACCCGGGGCCGGGCGGCTGGGCGTACATCCTCAAGCACGCCGCCTCGGACTCAGAGAAGGAAGGCAGCGGCGGCGATGGCGACACCACCAACAACCGCATGGAGTTGATGGCCGTCATCAGGGGTCTCGAAGCCCTGAGCAAGCCGACTCGAGTCGATCTGTACTCGGACTCGCAGTATGTCCTCAATGGGCTCAAATCGTGGATGGCCTCGTGGAAGAAGCGAGGATGGAAGACGGCCAGCAAACAGCCGGTGAAGAACCAGGATCTATGGATGCGGCTTGATGAGCTGATGGCGACCCACACGCTGAGCTTCCACTGGATCCGCGGCCACAACGATCATCCAGAGAACGAGCGGGCCGATCGGCTGGCCGTCGCAGCACGCGACGCGGCGGCTCGATAACTCGTACGCCGAACCTATTCGGACCACAGATCGGGCGGCGGCCGTTACAACCGGCGCGTCTTGCCACGTCGCCCAATGCGCCCACGCGAGCCATAGGCCCGCATCGACGATTGACCCTGCGAAGGCCGGTGCGTTTGGCCTTGAGAGCAACACCCTTCCAAGGGGGACCTGCGCGTGAACCTGCACGAGATCCTCAAGGTGGCCCACAAGGCCAATGCCTCGGACATCCACCTCGTCGCCGGGCAGCCCCCGGTGATGCGTGTTAACCAGGTCATGACGCCCATGGACTTCCCGGTGATCTCGCCCGAATCGGGTCGGGCCATCCTGGAGGAGATGGCTCCGCCCGAGGCGGTGCAGACGTTCGATCGCCAGCGCGACTCGGACTTCTCGTACGAGATCGAGGGGATGAGCCGCTACCGCGTCAATGCCCACTTGCAGCGCGGTTCCGTCGGCTTGTGCTTACGTTCGATCAAGACCAAGGTGCCGCCTCTGGGCGCGCTGACGCTTCCCGAAGTCATCGCCCGCCTGACCTACCTGCCCCGGGGACTCGTACTGGTGACGGGCGACACGGGCTCGGGCAAGTCGACGACGCTCGCTGCCATGATCCAGGCGATGAACGAGCGCTACCGCAAGCACATCATCACGCTCGAGGACCCGGTGGAGTACACCTTCGAGAGCGACCACTGCCTCATCGAGCAGCGCGAGCTCGGGCAGGACATGCCCACGTTCTCCAGCGGTCTCAAGCACGCCCTGCGTCAGGACCCCGACATCATCCTCGTCGGCGAGATGCGCGACCTCGAGACCACCGCTTTGGCCATCAGTGCGGCCGAGACAGGCCACCTCGTGCTCAGCACGCTGCACACCGTGAACGCCAGCCAGACGGTCGAGCGCATCATCGATATGTACCCGGCCGGGCAGCAGAACCAGATCCGTTCGATGCTCGCCAACACGCTGCAGGCCGTCGTAAGCCAGACGCTGTTCAGCCGCATCGACGAGCCCGGCATGGTCCCGGCGGTCGAGACGCTGCTGTGCACTCCGGCCGTGCGCAACCTGATCCGCGAGAACCGAACGTTTGAGATCCCCAACGTGATCGAGACCAACCGGTCGATCGGCATGAGCAGCCTCGACGCATCGATCGCTGAGCTGTATTTCAATGGCATGATCTCGAAGGAAGACGCGGTCGCACAGGCCGCCTTCCCCGACAAGTTGGAGCGCCAGCTGGTCGCCTGAGTCTTGGTGCAGGATCGAAGTGGGGCGATCGGGCCCCGAGGGATGTGAGACGACACTATGCCGAACTATCGCTACCAGGTCAGGGGCCCCGGCGGGCAGATCCAGGTCGGCGTGCTGTCGGCCGACAGCGTGCAGACCGCCGCAACGGTGCTGCGCAATCAGGGATTACACATCCTCGCGGTCAACCCCGTGGGCGGCCGCATCCAGCGCGGGGCGCTGCTCGAGAAGATCGCGGACCTCAACTCGGGCAAGCCGAACCAGAAGCACGTGCTCGAGTTCACCACGCAGCTGGCGGTCATGATCCGTGCTGGTATCAACCTACGCGCCAGCCTCGAGGGCATCGCCGACCAGACCCAGCACCGCGGGTTCCGCAAGGTTATCAACCAACTCAAGACCGACGTCGAGAGCGGCAAGAGCTTCTCCGAGGCCCTCGCCCGGCACCCGAAGCTGTTCGGCCCGCTCTACGTCAACATGGTCCGCGCGTCGGAGATGGCCGGCTCATTCAGCCAGATGCTCGACCGCATCGCGGGCTACATTGCCCAACAGATCGAGACCCGCAAGATGGTCGTGGGCGCGTCCATCTATCCAGGCATCATCGGCACCATGGCCGTCGCCGTGACGGTGTTCCTGCTGACGTTCGTGCTGCCGAAGTTCAAGAGCGTCTTCGAGGGCAAGGAAGATGCCCTGCCCGGCTCGACCAAATTCCTTATGGGGCTGAGCGAATTCCTGCAGCTGCAGTGGCCCTACATCGTGGCCGGTCTCTTCGGCGTGGGCGTCGCGGGATTCCTGGCGCTCAAGACCGAGCCCGGCGGGCTCATGGCCGATCGCCTGAAGCTCTCGCTGCCCGTGTTCAAGAACATGTTCCGCTCGCTGTACATCAGCCGAAGCTTGCACACCAAGGGCCAGCTGATCAACGCGGGCGTCCCGATGCTCGACACCCTGGCCATCACCGGTGATATCTCCGGCAACCGCCTGTACAAGGCGATGTGGAAGAACGTGTACGTCTCGGTGAAGCAGGGTAAGAAGATCTCTCTGCCGCTGAGCAAGACGACGCTCCTGCCGCGTGCCGTCGTGCAGATGATCTCGGCTGGCGAAGAGTCTGGTAAGCTCGGCGAGGTGCTCGACGAGGTCTCGGTGTACTACGCCAAGCAGCTGAAGGACCAGATCAAGGCGTGCACGAGCCTGATCGAGCCGGTGATGATCATTGTTATGGGCGGCATCGTCGGCTTCATCGCCATGGCCATCATCTTGCCCATCTTCCGGATGAGCCAGATCGTGAACTGACCCGGCCAGCGTAATCGATGGTTTGTGTGAGGCGGGGCTCCAAAGGCCCCGCCCTTCCCCATGCCCGCCGCCCACGATGGAGGTGATCCGTGCCCCTTGGCCGCACACGCAACGCCCGAACGCTTCGCCGCAACGCCGGCCGTGGCTTCACGCTCATCGAGACCGCGCTCGCGACCGTCATCATCGGCGTGGGCGTGGTGGCCATCGTCGAGGCGCACCAGGCGTTCATGAAGAGCAACCAGTGGTCGACCCACGCGGCGACCGCGACGTTCCTCGGCGGAGAGATCCGGGAGATGACCCTGAATCTGCCAAGGCACGACCCGGTCACCGGCCTGCGCATCGATGGTGGCGACATCGAGGGCTGGGGCCCCGAAGACGGCGAGGTGCTCGTCGAGGACTTCGACGATCTTGACGACTTCGACGGGCTGACGTTTGCATTCGATGGCACCCCTGGCTTCTTTGATGATGATGATCTGCCCGGCCCAATCGACGCGTTCGGGCTCGTGATTCCGGAGATCTTCTCCGATGGCACGGTGATGCTCGATGAGGACGGCGACCCCGTCCCGATGCAGGGCTGGAGACAGACGGTGCGGGTTGTCAAGGTGCACCCAACGGACCCGACGTTGGAACTCGATCCGGATGCCGTCGAGGCGCCCGCGGGCGGCTCGGCTGGTATCGCCGTGGATGAGTATCCGCTGAAGGTCGAGGTGATCGTGAGCTACGAGGGCCCGTTCGTAACCGCGCCCACGGAGATCACGCGCGTGACGTGGATCGTGCCCAACTGATGGCACGAGTAACTCCACGCCGGAAGGACGCCATGAAGGACCCAACGACAATGCTCGCTCGCAAGGGCCGCCGCCGACCCGGACCGCGCCGCCGAGGCGTCGTGTCGGTGCTGTCCATGATGTTCCTGCTCCTCTTCGGCTCGCTGGCCGCAGCGATGGCCGTGGTCAGCCAGGGCAACCTACGCACCGCAGCCGCCCACCTGCATGTCAGCCGCGCGATGAGCTCGGCCGAGACCGGGCTGGCCGTGGCCGAAGAACGCCTAGAGCATGTCGTCACGCGATTCATCGTCGATCGCGGCGAGATTGACGACGACCTGGGCAACCGCATGTGGATCGGTTCGATCCCTGTCGACGTCGAGACCGTCGTGCTACCGCTGAACACCGGCGATGTGCCGACCGGCGTTGCCGACGGCCTTGCGATCATCCACAACGAGGACATGAACACCACGGAGATCGACGGCATCGCTGCCCCGATCCTGGGCGCCGCTCCGGTCGGTGTTGATCTCACGCTGTTTGCCGAGGACGACTGGCTGTACACCCCCGCCGTCGGCCTCATCGAGCAGGACCCCGACGCCGACCCTCGCGGCCAGGCGTTCCAGATCACCTACGCGCCCCTGGCGAATGGCACGGACATCCGCATCATCGTGACGGGCTACGACTTCGACCACCAGCGCGGCGGCATCCCGCTGACGCGGACGATCAGCAAGGACTTTCGGATGGCCAAGCGTGTTGACCACGCGGTCATCTCGCCGAACCGCATCATGATCGGCAAGAACGTGATGATCGATGGCGATCTGGGCTCGACGTTCAACGACCTCGCGTTCGACAACGGCGACCCGATGCTGCTGCGTTCGGATTTCCGTCACCTTGACGCCGCACTCGATGACCGCCTCGATGCGCTGCTCGCCAACATCGAGAACTTCGATGTCGATAACGACAACCGTCTGCGCGTCGCACACCCCGAAGAGGGTCAGGGCCAGGGGCTCGACCTCGACGGCGATGGCACCGCGGACGAGAGCGCGCTTGATGTCACCGGCGACGGCTACATCGACGAGTTCGATATCTTCCTGGCCTTCTACGACGCGGACGGTGACGGCCGCGTGGCCCTGAGCGACGACCTTCGCGCCGGTACGCCCGGCGAGTTCGCCACCGCCGAGTTCATCGATGGCGACGGCCGGGGCGTAGACGACGCGCTCGGCTTACTGATCGACAGCGCCAAGCCCGACCGTAATCGCAACGGCGTATCGGGCTTTGTTGACGTGAACCTCGATGGCGTGTGGCAGCCCGGCGACGAGCCGCTGCAGGACGTCGATCCGTACTCGGGCCTCTTTGCCGATCAGGTGCTCGGCTATCGCGATGGGTACATCGATTCCCGCGATCTCTATCGCAAGGTCGACGGCACGCTCGCGTTCCGCGCTGAGCGCAGCAACTGGGAATCTCTCCAAGGCTCGGTCTACGAGCGTCTCCAGGGCCCCATTGATCCCGATGACGACCCCGCAATGACGTTCGGCGCGAGCGAGGAAGAGCTCCCCGAGCTCACGACCGATCGCTTCGAGGGCGCGAAGAACCAGATCGCCGCCGGCGCCGACAACGGCGATCCGTTCTGGAACCAGGTTGCCCAGAACCTCGGCCTTGGTGGCCCGGGCGACCTCGTGGGCTATGAGGAGCTGGGCGCCGACCCGGAAGCGCCGCAGTACTACCGGCTCGACGCCGATGATGACGGCGACGGCCGCCCCGACAACTGGGACACGGCATACTTCGAGAAGTCGCCCTTCAATAGCCCGAACTTCACGGACTGGTACTACCGCCCGGTCTTTGTGAACATGACGTTCAAGGACACGGTCATCGAGCCGGGCCTGAACGCACTGTTTATCAACTGCACGTTCGTGGGCATCACCTACGTGCAAACCGCGACGGACAACAATCACCTGAACTGGGAGCTCTACGGCAAGATGGAGTTCGACTCAGACGCCGGCCGCCCGCTGCCGACCGCTCCGCGCGTTGAGGTGACCGATCCCACGCAGTATCCCGATGACATCGCCGCCATGCCCCCGACGGCGCTCCCGCCCGAGCAACGGTTCTTCATCCCCGAGAACCCGTTCGCCCAGGCTCTGGACAAGGCCGACTTCCTGAAGGGCGCACGCCCGGTGAACTGGGCCGACCTGCTGGACCCGGTCATCATTAGCGGAAAGCGTGTCACGGATACCAAGCTGGTGTCGAACAACATCCGCTTCCATGACTGCCTGTTCATCGGGTCGATCGTGAGCGACACGCCCCAGCAGTACACGCCCACGCGCAACAAGATGCAGTACACCGGCGCGACCCGTTTCGCCCGCGAGCATCCCGATCCCGACAAGAAGACCGACGAGCGGTACCGACCCGACAGCAACGATGAGGAACTGATCGACCTGTCGAGCATGATGCTGCCCGGCTACTCGGTGGATCTGGGCACGTTCAACAGCCCGCCAACGCAGGATGTGAACCTCGGTGGTGTCATCGTCGCCGGCGTCATGGACATCCGCGGCAACGCATCGATCGATGGCGCTTTGCTGATGACGTTCAAGCCCGAGCCCGGCGTTGCGCCGCTCGTCGACCAGTTCGGCGTGCCCGTGGGCAACCCGGCGAACTTCAACACCACGCTTGGCTACTTCGGCCCCGAGGACGGCGACGAGGAGTCGATCGATCCCACGACGCTGCCCGAGGCCATGGCGGCCGATCCGATCACCGGTGAGATGCGCATGCAGAAAATCGTCGGCTATGACACCGATGGCGATGGTCTGGCCGATGTGGCCCACGACTCGCCCGACATCCCCGCCGACGCCGTGGCAATCCCATTCTACGGATATGGCCGCGTGCACCTGCGATTCAATCCCGACATGACCCTGCCCGACGGCATCATGCTGCCAGTCCGGGTCGAGCTGAGGCGTGGTTCGTACCAGGAGGGCCGCCCGTGATGCGCAACATCCGTAACCGACACGGCAACCGGACGCCGAGTTCGCTCCGCTCGCGCTGCGGGCGTGGCTTCAGCCTCATCGAGATGATGGTGGCGCTGGGCATCAGTGCCGCGTTGCTGACGGCCTCGCTGGCCGCGCTGGACACGAGCTTCAAGAGCTACCAGCAGACGAGCGAGACCGCCTCGACGCACGTCGTGACGCGCATCATTACCCACCGGCTGCTCACGATGATTCGCACGGGACAGGAGTTCGCGCCCTATCCCATCGACGTGCTGGACGCCGCCCAGAATCCGATGTTCACCAACAACATCGAGTTCGTGTCAGCCGAGGACGAGCTGACGAACTTCCGCGAGATCACCCGCATCTTCGCCGAAGCCGACCCCGAGGCCACGGACGGCACCCAGCGGCTCATGCTCACGATCGACGAGTTTGTTGATGGTGCCCTGACATCCAGCGAGACCCAGCCGCTGCTGCGGGGGGTGCTGGACGCCACCTTCACGCTGGAGTACGACGTGGGTCCCCAGCTCACTCGGGCAACGATCGACATCACCGTCGAAGCCAGCGACGTCGGCGGCGCAAGCCTGAACGCGAACTGGGACACCCCCACACTCCGGCTGGTGGCCAGCGCCTCCCCCAGACGGCTCGAAGGACGCTAATCCGTCCGAAATCGCCTCCTCGGCCCGGTCATGCGCCGGGCCTTTTTTGTGCGCCCTCCCTATCGTGCCCGCATGTCCTACACCGCCCTCGCTCGCCGCTACCGCAGCACCGAATTCGACACCGTCGTCGGCCAGGAAGCCGTCGCTCGGACGCTGGCCAAGGCCATCGAGCAGGGGCGGGTGGCCCATGCGTACCTGTTCTGCGGCACGCGGGGCGTGGGCAAGACCTCCATGGCCCGGATCTTCGCCAAGGCGCTCGCCGGGGGCACCGAGGTCACCGACAAGGCAATCATGGCCGGCCAGGACAGCGACGTCATCGAGATCGACGCCGCCAGCAACCGCGGCGTGGACAACGCCCGCGACCTCATCGCCAACGCCGGGTACATGCCCTTGCGCGGCAAGCTGAAGGTCTACATCATCGATGAGGTCCACATGCTCACCAAGGAGGCTTTCAACACCCTCCTGAAGACCATGGAAGAGCCGCCGGACCACGTCAAATTCATCCTCTGCACCACCGAGGCCAACAAGGTCCCCCCCACCATCCAGAGCCGGTGCC
>ERZ1740058.216-NODE-216-length-50102-cov-6.352569_pt1 | contig 50102 bp, 43 predicted proteins | sample MGYA00581745_ERZ1740058 | MGnify/ENA primary metagenome ERZ1740058 (study PRJEB43018, sample SAMN04849742) | marine metagenome | isolation source: floating plastic debris | place: Pacific Ocean | collected 2008-08-30 | study: EMG produced TPA metagenomics assembly... | reverse complement strand
ATCTCATGTTCAAAACATAAAAAATGGCCGGAATTTCTTCCGACCATGACTGGACTTAGTCCCGGAGAATTAGCTCAGGAAGTACAATCTAGGTTACCCCTGCTAATGGTAGTTTTCTGCAAAGTCACTACCATTTAGAAATGAAAAAGAGGAACTTAATTCCGGGCAAGTAGCTTGGGAAGCACAATCTGGGCACATAGTCCAGGCGCCACCACGTTGAGACTAAGTCCCCAATTCATCAATATTGGCAGTGTTTCGCAGGGACACTACCAATAGCAAGAAAATCAAAAAAATGATTGATTCCGTATAGATAAGCATGAAGAGTCTGGATAATTATATCACTATTGATCCGGAAATTCAAAATGGTCAACCTGTTTTTGCCGGAACACGAGTGCCAGTAGAGTCTTTGTTTTGGCACTTGGAAAAAGGTATTCCTATGAATGAGTTTCTAGAGGATTTTCCTAGTGTTACTAAGGAGCAGGCGGTAGGGGTGCTGGAAATTGCTCATAAGATATTCGCTTCGAGTAAAATTGGTCAAATCTATGAAGCTGTTATTGGATGAAAATTTACCAAAAAAGTTAAAGTCAGATTTTCCTGATCATGAAATCTACATAGTATCGGATAAAAAATGGAATAGCAAAAAGAACGGTGAATTGCTACAGTTGATGTTAGCAGAAGGCTTTGACGTTTTATTCACCTTTGATAAAAACCTACAGTATCAGCAAAATTTCAAAAAGTATCCGATAAGCATAGTAATTCTTAACGCAGAAGATAATGCTTATATCACTTTGAAAAAGCTCATTCCACAGATTAAAGAGCTTCTAAATCAAGAATTACCTACTGGACCAATAGAGGTAAGAATTAGGCCGTAGAATTTAGTACTGCTAAAACAAGCTCAACACTCCGTGAGCGATACGCTTTTCGTGATCTAATAACCACTTTTTGCGCCACAGGCCGCCGCCGTAGCCGGTGAGGTTGCCGCTAGCCCCGATAATGCGGTGGCAGGGTACGATGATATTAATTTTATTCTTTCCGTTTGCCATACCCACCGCCCGGCTGCTTTTATCGCTGCCAATCTGCCGGGCCAGTTCGGCGTAAGTGCCAGTCTGCCCAAATGGAATCTTCAGCAGCCCCTGCCAAACCCTTTGCTGAAAAGCGGTGCCCTCCTGCTGAAAATCCAGTCCGAAAGTGCGACGCCAGCCGGCAAAGTACTCATCCAGATGGGTAGCGCAGCGCCGGAGCAAAGCCGGGGCATCGGAGGGTTCTATCGCCTCATCCACCAGCGACGTATTGAGATCGGCGTACAGGATGGCGGTAATGAATTTCTCGTTGCCGCTAATCAGCAAATCGCCCAAGGGAGAAGGATGCGCGATGGTGGAGATACGCATAGCATCAGACGTGCTTTCGGTAGGCTTCTACGATCTGGTCTAAAAACTCACCCTGATCCATGCTCCAGTAGCGGTTAGAGAAAATCTCTACCTCCATAAAGCCGTCAAAGTCAGCTTCCTCAACCCATTCCCGTATCTGAGGTACGTTGATGCAGCCCTCGCCCATCAGTCCTCGGTCGAGCAGAAAATCCTCGGTAGGCACCCGCCAGTCGCACACGTGGAAGGCCGAAAGATTACCGTTACGTCCACAGCGCGCAATTTCCGACTGACGCTGATCGTCCCACCACAGATGATACACATCTCGGGCAATGCCTACCCAGGGTGAATTGATCATCTCGGCCATATCGTTGGCCTGTCCGAGTGTGTTCACCGCCGAGCGGGTGTCGGCGTACATGGGATGTAGCGGTTCAATCGTCACTTGTACTTGGTTAGCTTCCGCGTGGGGCAAAACGGCTTCGATACCTTCGCGAATCTGTCGGCGGGAAGCGGCCAGCGACTGGCTCGGCTCAGCCCCGCAAACCAATACAACCATTGGAGCCCCTAATGCGGCGGCTTCGTCAATCGCTCGTTTATTGTCGTCAATAGCGGCTTGTCGTTTTTCGGCACTGCTGGCAGGGAAGAATCCACCCCGGCACAGCGATACAACGCTTAACCCCAGGTTACGCAGACGGTCGCCGGTTTGAGCAATATCTCGGCCTTCCAGGGCATCACGCCATACGGTGATACCCTGAACCCCGGCTTCGGCGAAGCGTTCGGATGATTCTTCAATGCTCCAAGGCTTGGTGGTAATGGTATGAATACAGAGTTGGGATAGATCTTCCAAAGCAATAAGTGTTTAGTCGGTTAAATAGCGACTAAAATTACGAAAGGAAATTTCTTACTCCAGTATTCCGGTGGGGTTTTCTTAGCTGCTTAAGAAATACTGAATGCCCCAGCTGGAATTTCGCCCAAACTCTTCATCATCTTCACATGAGAAGATAGTGCATCGCGAAAACGGGGCATTTCGTGGTAGGGCAACTGAAACTCCTTAGCCGTTTGTTCTACAATAGGCGAAATATCTTCGTAGTGGATGTGACAGATGTTAGGGAATAAGTGGTGCTCTACCTGAAAGTTAAGTCCGCCTACGTACCAGTTTAGCAGGCGATTGTAGCGAGCAAAATTAGCGGTGGTTTCCAATTGATGAATAGCCCAGGCGTTCTCAATATTCCCCTCTTCGTTAGGCAGCGGCTGTTCCACTCCCTCCACAATGTGCGCCATCTGAAACACCAGCGTAAGAATATAACCAGCGGTAAAGTGCATCGCCAGCACCCCAATCAGCACCTGCCACCAGGTGAGTGGAGTAATAATCATGGGCAGGACTATGGTAAAGAATATGTACAGTACCTTGGTAAAGATGAGTTTACTAAGTTCAATATTGAATCTTACTTTTTGGCGTTTAACCATTCCGCCCCGGTTATACTTGAGTAATTTAATAAAATCCCCGACGATAAAGAATAATGTGTTAAATCCGTATAAGAAGAATACGTATACGTACTGATAGCGATGTACCCACTGTAGTGGAGCGTGCTTTGATAATCGGATGATCAACTTAGTACGGATATCATCATCCAGCCCGTGGATATTAGTGTAGGTATGATGAAGGACATTATGCTGTATTTTCCAAACAGTGGGGTTGGCCCCAATAAAATAGGTGGCGTACCCTACCCAGCGATTAACGGTGGCATTGCGCGAATACGAGCCATGCAGTGCGTCGTGCATCACTGACATCCCAATACCCGCCTTTCCCACACCCATTAGAATAGCAAACGGCAATAGTAGCCAGGGATTTACGGATAGTGTGAGTATAGCGGCGTAAGAGCCAAAGTACAAAGCCAGTAATACGAAAGTTTTGGCAATCATCTTTTGGTTACCGTAGTGAGAAATGCCTTGTTCTTTGAAATGTTGATTTACGCGCTTGCGTAATGTGGGGAAGAATGCTGAACGGTCGGCGTCAACAAACCGGGTTTGGTAGTTCATAGATATAAGATTTCTGAGCAGAGATTTACGAGTTCAGTCAAGAAAGGTGGGCCAGAGATGGTACACCATCCGGTGCGGCTAACGATCCTTAGTATCTGTGTATTACATTAACACGATGCCCCCCTATTACATATTGTTTGGGGGTAATGTTCGTGGATGTGGGAAATTAAGATAAATAATTAACTTATTGCGCCCTCCAAAATAAAAAGTACAAAATATTGAAAACTGCTTAAGAAATAAAAATGATGAAGAATAGTAGCTGAAGTGTACTGAAGAGCGATTCTATCTCTCGAGTACTAAGGGTTTGTATACCAACTCTCGATATACGGGTGACAAATCATCTTTATTTAGTACTAATGCTAAACAACCACCTTATGAAAAAAATTTATCTGCTCACTCTGCTAGTAGGTTTCCTCACCGCCTGTCATTCCGAAGATCCCTTGGTAAATCCATCCCCTGAATTATCTGACCCATTTACAACCATTGAGATTGACCGAATCATTCAAAATGTATTTCAGGAGGAGGGAGAGTTCGATTGGAGTCAGGTATCCGATGAGGTACTGTGGAGTGCTCTAGTCCGCAGTGACTCTGTACTGACGATTGGCTATCAGCCTTCTTCCACTGAAGAAACTACTCTAGAATTGTCGGCAATTAACATCGCTGATCCAACCTGGCAATCGGCCAAAGAACAGTTGATAAATGAGGTGATTGGACAAACGGAGCGTACATCAGTTCTACTGGAAGAAGATGAAACCCTGCCTTACTTCGAGATTAAAACCGCCTCTTTCGCGGCAGTTAGTTACTTGCGTTCCTCGCCGCTGGTACGCTACGTCGAGCCCGCTAGCTACTATTTGCAGTCTGAAGAACCAACACCTAACCAGCGGGTGGCCAGTAAGATAAGCTGTTCGTATACTGATAACGCCTCGGTGCCCACCGCCGATTATCAAAATATCAGTCCTAATGTAAAAGCCGCTTGGAACTTGTATTCCTCAGGGATTACCCAGGCCTGGAACCACAGTACCGGGGCCAGCATCACCGTAGGGTTAATCGATACCGGAACGTCTCCTAACCAACCTAGATTAGGCAGTGAGTTTAACGATGGCCTATCGCAGAATCGTTTTATCCGCAAGTACGGTACTTACCGGGACAATAATTCCGCTGATGGTTGTGGTCATGGTACCCGCATGGCGGGAATTATTGCCGCCCCTCGGGGCGATGATGGTACTGCCGTTGGGGTAGCTTACAACGCTAATCTGGTGGCAGTACGCGGTACATCCGATGTAATCATTAGTAGTCGTTCCGAAAAACGAGGTGTGGCCGATGCACTCAAACTATTAGCCGATCGTTCCGACGTTAGAATCATCAGCATGTCTATTGGTAGTTTATTTAGTAGTGGGGTAGTGAAAGATGCAGTCCGATACGCCTACGGAAAAGGTAAGCTGATCTTCTGCGCGGCAGGTACTTCTACTAACTTTACCACCTGGACGGGAGTAGTATTCCCGGCCCGCATGAGCGAGACCGTAGCTGTAACTGGAGTGCGGGAAGGTGGGTCGTACCAGCGTTGCAACACCTGTCATACCGGCAGTAGTGTAGATTTTACCATGATTATGCAACGCAGTGACCCAGATCGTACCGCGCTGACTTTACCTGAAGCGGGCACTGGGCTTTCTACCGTGGGTGGTTCTTCGGCAGCCACGGCCCTGGCGGCGGGTGTAGCGGCACTGGTCTGGTCTACGGATCTATCTATGAACCGCAGCGAAGTACTCCAACGCTTGAAAGAAGCGTCCGACTTGTATCCTAGTCGGAACCGAAAGTACGGCTGGGGAAATATTAACGCCTACCAGGCCGTAACTGGTGGTGAAGCCGTAGCGAAGAATAACGAATGATTGATGAGCAATGTCCAAACATCGGTGATTGAACATCAATCATTCGTCATCAGCTCCTCGCGATTAGTGCCACGGCGTGGGTAGCCACTCCTTCTCTCCGCCCTACGAAGCCCATTTTCTCGGAAGTAGTCGCCTTGATGGAGATAGCGGCTTCATCTACTTGCATCACTTCGGCTAGGGTAGCCTTCATGGCCGGGATGTGGGGATTTACTTTGGGGGCTTCCAGGCATACGGTTGCATCAATGTTACCCAGTTCGTAACCTTCCTTACGCAGTAGTTGCATTACCTCGCGTAACAATTTTTTACTGTCAACTCCTTTGTACTGCGGATCGGTATCCGGAAAATGAAAGCCAATATCGCGCAGGTTAGCTGCTCCGAGCAGGGCATCGCAGATAGCGTGGATCAGTACGTCGGCATCGGAATGTCCTTTAGCACCGTGACTATGCTCCAGGCGGATGCCGCCTAGCCAGAACTCCTGTCCTGCTTCCAGTTGATGTACATCGTATCCGTAGCCAATTCGAATGTTCATAGGTCAGTCTGATTTAGGGAGAAATGATACGAAAAGTCAAGAAGGAAGAAAATCTTCGTCTGGAAAGGTTAGTAACTGTAATGGATACGGGTAGGAAAGGTTGGTATCTCAAAAGTAACTAGTGAACAACTAATTGGCACATCTGGTACTCACAAGAAGCTGCAGAAATTACTTATTATTGGGTATTTTATTTGTAAATTATTTATTACATTTTTGCTAAAAAGCTTACATTAATAATACAGAACAAATGAAAGTTTATATTTCATCTGCCTTGTATTATTACTTTTCATATACGATAGCTACGACTTAAACCTATGTTTACGCGCTGCATTTACATGATTTTAGCCCTAATTCTGGTTAGTAATCTGGCTAACGGACAGTGTATTATTCCTCCAGCCCCTGGGCCTTACGAAGAGACTCAGCCTGATGGAAGTAAAATTACACTGTATACTAAAGGCTCACCCTTCAACCATTGGCAGGAGACAGCAGACGGGTATACAGTGGTGAAAAATCAACAAGGCTATTACGAGTACGCTATGGAAATGAACGGTCAACTGCTGCGCAGTGGGTTTCAGGTCAGGCCATCCAACGCTCGTATGAGTTCGTTTATGCCCGGAGGTATTAGTCGGCACCTGAAGCCAAAAGCTGATGAGGCAGAATTGCAGGCTTTTATGGCTGAGACTGCTGCTGCCGTATCGCCCCTCTATTCTTTACGAAGCAGGGGTAAAATTACAAGTCTCAATTTTTTAGTCTGTTTCGTAGAGTATCCCGACCTACGAAGCCGTTTCAGCCCGGAAGATTTTGACGAATACTTTAATGGTATAGGCGGTGAATTTCCTTCAGTAAAGGAGTATTATCTGGAAGTTAGTAACGGTGAGTTAGAGATCAATTTTGTGCTAAGCAACTGGGTGATGGCTCAGAACGGCTTCGAGTACTACGGTCGACAAAACGGTTACAGTAGAGCCCGGGATCTTGTTCGGGAGGGAATTAATGGTGCGCTTACCCAGGGCATCGACTTCACTCAGTTTGATGCCAACGATGATCGAGTCATTGATGGGTTACTAATGCTGCACTCCGGCCCGGGAGCCGAAGAGGGCACCAGAAATCAGTACATTTGGTCGCATCGTTGGTCAGGAATTAATATGACAGTAAGAGGGGGGATACGTATTGATTCCTACGCCACAGTACCAGAAATAAGAACTGGAAGTTACGGGAGAGGTGACGGTATGTTGGGCATCGGGGTAACCTGTCACGAAATTGGGCATATGTTAGGGTTACCGGATCTATACGATACCCGAACCAGCGGCCACGGCATAGGTCAGTGGGGGTTGATGGGCAGCGGAGGCTGGGCAGGTCGGGAAAACTTTCCTAACCATATGTGTGCCTGGAGTAAGGAACAGATGGGATGGGTAGATGTGGTAGATATTTCGGACAGCCGTGGTTCGCAACGGCTCTTACCGGTGGTTGATGAAAATACGGTTTATCGAGTAAATACGTCTAATAGCGAGGAGTATTTCTTACTGGAAAATAAGCGGAAAACAGCAGCCGGGTTTGAAAGCTATATGCCTGGAAACGGCTTAGCTATCTGGCATATTGATAAGCGGAAAGCCAAAACGCTCATCGAAAACCCTTCTAACATCGTGAATGCCTTTGGTGAGCGGGGAGTTGATTTGGAAGAAGCTGATAACTCCGATGTAGACGAAAGTTATTATACATCCTCGTTTCATCTGTATCGCTTAAACCAGTATTTTGATCTGGATTCCCAACCCAATAGTAACTATGCTGATACCAATACTCCATTGGGAGAATTTTCCGGAGTGCGGATAGAGAACGTCCGGTTAGAAGGGGATACAGTCGTTTTAGATTATGAAAGAAGGCTTCCGGGCGAAGGGGAAAATTGTAAGGGTGCCCTGCTAGCGGTAGAAGGTCAGAACAAAACCTTGTTTGATACTACCTGGTACACCTTCGATATGCTGTTTGATGGTTTAACCTACATCACGGCCGAGGCCAGCGATGCCAAGTTTGAGGTAGAGGTATATCAGCAGTGTCAAGGTGATCTTATCGCTAGTGGAAAAACCAATACAACCGATCCGCTGGAAGTTCAACTACCGGCTATGGAGGCGGGCGATAGTTTTGTTATCAAGTGGATAGATGCTAAAGAGGGGGAAGAACAAGCCCCGCTTACTTGGAAGCTCGAGGTAGAAACCGGTGAGGTGATGATGGAAGACTCCTTAGCACTGGTCGCGTACTATAATGCCATGCAGGGAGCCGATTGGTCCGAAGATCAGAAAGAAAACTGGCTGACTTCTCCAGTACATGCCTGGTCGGGTGTTACCGTCCGGAATAACCGAGTCATCAGCGTTGACTTACCTGCTCCCGGTGGAACTATACCTAAGGCTTTCTTCGATTTAACTGCGCTGAGATCGCTACGGTTAACTGGCAGCGAAGATGAATCTACCGCTCTGTTTCCTGATGGTATTGATAAGCTACCGCAGCTTGAGATCATTGATATTAACCATGAGCAGATGGAGCTGAATTTTCTGGATCAGATTACCTTACTCAGCAGTCTAAAAGAGGTACAGATTACCGCGCAGGCCATTAACCATCCGCTTCCGGAAGATATTAACAAACTATCCGAACTAAAGGTGTTATCAATTGTATGTCCCAACTGGCCTACTCAACTACCCTTTTCTCTGATGGAGATGAAAAATTTACAGGAACTGACGGTAGTATCAAATCAGCTATCGGGTGCTTTACCGGATATTTCCAACCTTGAGTCTTTAGTACTGCTTCGGATAGATGGGCCAGTGAGCGGTAGTCTGCCGGAAGCTATCGCTAACCTCACTCGGTTAGAGGAGCTCACTATCAGCCGTTCTGCTTTAACCGGGCCGTTGGTAGCCGGAGTCTTTGACCTACCCCGGTTGCGTTATCTGGATCTTTCTTACAATCAATTCGAGAGTGTTCCGGAGAATTTCCTACAGTCGCCTACCGTGTCTGCTTACTATCTGAATCATAATAATATTCGGGGAACGCTTCCCGCAGAAGTGAATTTCCCGGATGAGGACCTAAACCTAGATCTTTCCCATAACAAATTCTCAGGTACGTTACCCGATTGGGTAGCCAGTACGTCCTGGTCTTCGTTTAATGTTAGTTACAATCAACTAGAAGGAACTATACCTCAGATTACTGACCCGCTCGTGTCGCTGGTAAACGTAGAACACAACCGCTTTATGGCCATGGTAGCCTACGAATTTGGGGAAGAGCCGATTCCTCCGGAATTTATGGTAATGTGTGCTGGTAATCAGTTGAGCTTCGACGATCTGGTTCCTAATGCCGAAATTCTGGATAATAATGAGGGTTCTTATGAGGCTTTTCTTCCGCAGGATACCGTTCATCTGAACATAAGTACGTTGGTAGCCTTCGGTAGCACCTATCGTATCGAGCTCCGGCGAGATTCGGGCTTGCAGGATGTTGTCTATCACTGGTTTAAAAACGGAGAACCTATTGATACTACCATTGCTAATTTTCTGGAAATTGAAAACTTGATGCCCCAGGATACTGGCCAATACCGGGCGGAGGCGGTCTACCGACTGGAGGGTGGCAGCCTGTTTGATAGCCTAACGCTGCACTACGATGGTATTGAACTACAAGCAGTAGGTAAGCTCGATCAGCAGATAACCCACACAGTACCTGTCGGTGTTACCTATGGTGATGACCCTTTACAGCTACAGGTTAGTGCTCCGGCCGAAGGCGAACTGGAGTTCAGCGTAGTTGAGGGCCAGAATCAGGTAATCTTGGAAGAGGATGAAGTGACCATTGTGGGAGCGGGTGACGTAAAAATCCGGGTATTCCACCCCGGTGACGATCTGTATAACCCCGCCGATACGGTGATTGCCTTCACCGTTGAGCGGGCTGAGCAAACCATAAGCTTTACAGCGGTTGACGATAAAACTTTTGGTGACGCTGATTTCAATCTGGATGTAGAAGCCAGCAGTGGCCTTCCGGTAGATTTAGTAGTAGAAGAAGAGCAGCCCAAGGTAGAAATAGAAGGAAGAACAGTAAGCATCATCGGAGCCGGCGAGGTGACTATCATTGCTCGGCAGGGCGGCAACGATAACTACTATCCAGCCTCCGCTGTGACTACTAAGTTTGCTATTAACAAGCAAGAACAACTTATTACACTTGATCCAATAGAAGACCGTACCTTTGGTGATCCGGATATTGTGCTCAATGTAGCATCTAACCGTGACCTACCGGTTACGATTACACCTTTGACTGATAACATTGAGCTGGTAGAGGGTAAGCTGAAAATCCTAGCAGCTGGAACTGCCGAAGTAGAAGCCAGCCAGTCCGGAAACAATAACTATCAGGCGGCAGTAAGCGTACAACGTACCTTCCTCATCGATAAGCGAAGCCAGCTGATCTATCTTGATTCCATCAGCGATAAAACACTGGAGAAGGGTACGTTTGAAGTAACGGCTAACTCCAATGCTGGCCTGGAAGTAAGCCTGGCAGCTATCAGAGGTAATGATCTGGTTAGCATTGAACAGCAAGCGGGAAAATTCTTAATAACCCCGCTGGCCGTAGGCAATGTGGTGCTAGAAGTCACTCAACCCGGTGACGAAAACCACTACGCAGCTGAGCCGGTACAAGAAGATTTCTTTATCTACGACGCAGAAGTTGAAAAGCAGTACCAGTTTATTACTCTGGCCGAAGTACCCCAAATGCTAGAAGTCGGTGATGAGTTAACCCTCAGCGCGAAAGTCAGTAGTGATTTACCCGTTGAAATTAGTGTAGACGGTCCGGCTCAACTGATACAGGATAGCGTAGTTCAGGTAACCGGGCCTGGAATCATTGTTATCCGGGTGTCGCAAGACGGTAACGAAGAGTACTATCCGGCTGATATTGTGGAGCGGCGGATCACCGTGCTCAAGGGTACGCAGCAGATTGCTTTTGAACCTATACCCGACACTGTTTCTTTGGATCAGGCTATTGAGTTGAAAGCAGTTAGTAGCCGGAACAATACTGTGCTATTCCGGGTGTTATCCGGACCAGCAAATATTCAAGATAATGTAGCCAGCTTCTTCGGCGTTGGCGATGTGTCTATTGAGGCCTACCTGTTAGGAGATGAGCTTTACGAGCCAAATCAGGTCACCCAAAAATTCTACGTAAAAGAAGACTTGACTCCGCTGGGGAGCAAAACTCAGACAATTGATTATCCACAGATTGCCGATAACCAGTTAGCTTATGGCGACGATCCGGTAGAATTTCCTGTAAGTAGTAGTAGTAGTCTGCCCGTAACGGTAGAGGTTGGCGGAGCAGACTACGCCGATGGTCGACTGGTAATTACTCAGCCCGGATTAGTCACTCTGACGCTTTCTCAGGCTGGTAACGATGAGTTTAAAGCGGTGGAGGTAACGGTATCATTCACAGTAAGTAAAGGCTCCCAGACCATTGAGTTTACCAACGACCATATTGAATCGCTCAACGATTCTACTTATTCGCTAGGGGCCATCGCCAGTTCCGAGCTTCCGGTACAGTACCGTATTGTGGAAGGAAAAGCTCGGTTGGACGGTAACCAGCTTATCGCGCAGGTTAGTGGCGACGTTAAGGTAGAAGCTTATCAGGAAGGAAATGATTTTTACCTGCCAACTGCTGGGTATTTTCAGACACTCAAAATAGATCTAATTACCTCCCTAAGTGGAGAACAATTCAATGGTTTATTGATCTATCCTAATCCCGTCTGGCACAGGTTGCAACTACGGTTACCGCAATCTACCTATCGAGTAAAATATAAATTGTTCAACCAGCACGGACAGCAGGTAGCAAGTGGAGTGGTTGACGGTAATGAACTGGACGTTCGCGAGTTTTCTGAAGGCACTTACCTGCTAGGGCTTTATCTTCAGAATCAGTGGATATTTAGAAAATTTATCAAGGGCGATTAAAGTTCAGGGGAATGTGCTTTCTCGGCAAGATCCGCAGGAAAAATCACCCTAACCCCATTTGGAAAAAGGGGGAATGAATATAATGACTGTACTTGAGAGCGCAAGATTGATTCCATATTAGTATTAGTTTGTTCTACTATTTTACTTTCTCAGTACAAACATCTCCTTTAAAAGTAAGGGTATGAATGCCGCTTTCAGGAAGAAAAGTTGCGATTAGGTTTATCCCAATGAATTCGGGCTACGTACACGCTGCCGTCACTGCCGTACTTTTCAACTCCTGACGGCTGCATCCACTCCGAGACGGTCACCCAGGTTTCGTTAGCACTCACTTCGGTCACTCCGAAGTTAACTAACCGGACTCCTCGCTCCGGCACCAGTACGAGCTCTGTCTCCCGAATCACGCATAATCTCTCCGGGTCTACCTCCGCCATAAACAGTGGAGCCCGATGACGGAATATATGATCGTTGTTGGCTCCCCGGCGAGTGTAGACCAGAAATAAAGCATCGCTGTGGGCTACCCAGTGCTGTTGGGTGTTGTAGTTGCCTAATTCGGTTCCGTCGTCGAAGGTCCAAGGGCGGATCGGATCAAAATGCAGTCCATCCTGGCTAGTCGTTATAAATCCGACTTTATCATTACGGATCGTTAGAAAATACTTATCATGAAAGTGGGTAATGGAAGGTTCGTGTAGGCCGCGGGTATCGTCGTCAATACCTAATTCGTTACCCTGATCCTGGTAGTGGAGCGTGTCACCATCAAAAGTACAGCGAAGCACCGTCACCTGGGAGTTTTGTTGCGGAGGATGAAAAGAGATAGGCAGCAGAATGGTTCCGTCGTCCTGATCGAGACGCTGCACACAACCGGCTCCGGCACTTGCAAATTTAGCTTGGTCGGGCATCCGGAGTTTTCTCCAGCTTGCCCACTCATTCTTCTGAGCATTGTACACCGAATATGCCGTATGGCGGGGTCGCGGATGCTTTACTTCCCACTCGGGAGTGTACACGATGGTATGTCCGATGCCTAACAAGGTTTGGGTGGTACGATGATATTTCGGCCAGAAATCACTGGCAGCTACCGGACGTTCAACCCCATCGTGAGTTTCGTAGCGAGGAGCCAACGCGGTAAGAACCCGGGGTTCCGTCCACGATTTTCCCAGATCGTTCGTATGCAGATCATACATGCCCTTGAAAACATCGCTACCCGATAGCTGAAGCGTGTTCATCGTCATCACTACCCTAAGCCCGTTCTGCCCCGCTGCCGGAACAATGCCGGCGCGAGGGTGTACCCAGCACTGCCGCCCATCAAATAGCCTGGTAGGTACGTCTAGCGTAAGACGATAATCCACTCCCTGTCCATCGCCTAAATGGTAAGGGTGGATCATTTGCCTCGAAACCCACGGTAGGTTAACGAATGAAATGCTTCCAATAAGTGATTTTTTTACAAAGCTCCTTCGGTTACGCATAGAGATACTTATCTGATTGTTCGAGTTAAGATAATAACTATCAATCATACTGGAAGCAATACCTTCAGGTTCTTACTCCGCCCTGGGTTGTATTCCATAATAAGCTGAATTATCTTCGCCTTGCATGACAGACACTGTTCAGTACCAGTACGATCCGGCCCATCTAAGTAATTCCGAGCCTACCAAGTATCGGGCGGAGGATTTAACTCCCGAGCAGATGGTGATCAACATCGGACCGCAGCATCCGTCTACCCACGGAGTACTCCGGCTCGAGGTAGTAACCGAAGGGGAGGTTATTGTGGATGTGGTACCGCATTTGGGCTATTTGCACCGCTGCTTTGAGAAGCACGCTGAAGCGATGCCGTACAATCAGATTATCCCCTACGTAGACCGGATGGATTATTTGGCGGCGATGAATTCGGAACACGCTTACGCGATGGGCGTAGAGCGAATGCTGGGTATTCAGGAGCAGATTCCGCTACGGGTAGAATACATTCGGGTGTTGGTAGCGGAGCTAAACCGGCTGGCGTCGCACTTTGTGGCTATTGGTACTTATGCGATGGATATTGGGGCGTATACTCCCTTTTTATGGATGATGCGCGACCGCGAGCATATTCAGCGGATGCTGGAGTGGGTCTGTGGGGCACGGATGCTCTACAACTACGTCTGGGTCGGTGGGTTATTTTACGATCTACCAGTTGGCTTTGAAGAACGCTGCCAGGAGTTTGTCATCTACCTGCGACCTAAACTGAAGGAGCTAGAGCAGTTAGTCGTGGATAACAAAATCTTCGTAGAGCGTACCGCCAACGTCGGGATATTACCGCTGGATTTAGCTATTAACTACGGAGTGTCTGGCCCCATGCTTCGGGCATCGGGGCTACGCCACGATCTACGGCGGGTAGACGGCTACTCGGTGTATCCCAAGCTGGACTTTGATATTCCTATCGGGGAAGGCAAAATGGGAGCTGTGGGCGACTGCTGGGATCGTACCTACGTGCGGGTACGCGAGTGCTACGAATCTCTACGGATCATTGAACAGTGCGTCACCCAATTAACGGGCGACCACCAGCGTACTCGTGAATTTGATCCTCGGGCAGTAGTTCCTAAAAAAATCCGGCCCAAAGCACAGGACTTGTACGTTCGTGCCGAAAACCCCCGAGGCGAATTGGGCTTCTACTTCCGGGCTGATGGACGAAGCGATATTCCGTTTCGTTGTAAAGCCCGCAGCTCCTGCTTTGTCAACCTCTCAGTGCTAGCCGACCTAAGCCGAGGCGGCATGATCGCCGATCTGGTAGCCATTTTAGGCTCAATTGATATCGTGTTGGGTGAGGTAGATCGCTAGTAGTACTTTCATCTGTAGACTATTACATCATTTTTGTAAATACCTTATTCATGTAATAGAACCTGGCGTATTCAATACTTTATCCTGTAGACAAGCACTACTTTTGGTCAAACTTTTTACATCTACCTTAAACTGATCAAAAGTACGAATGACTTTTAATCAAGTACTTAACGCAGGGGTGCGAGAAACCTACCCCGCTTATTTGCAAAAGAAAATACGGATTGCTAACAGTGTAGCACTTGTTGCTGGAATTATCGTAGGAGTTCCTTTCACGATTATTTCGGCGATATACTTTCCCCCGCTGATTGCTCTTCCCGCCTCAGGGACCTTAGTTGCATTAGGTACTATTGTCTTAAATGCAGTGGGCGTAACCGCGCTCGGGCGAGCTATTATCTCACTAGTGCCAATGTCGTTGTCTACTATCTACAACATAGGTCTAGTACCAGAAGGGGATCCTCCGGTGACTAGTATGTATATGGTTACCCTAAGCTTTTCTATCATACCATTTTTAGTATTTGACCTAAGGGAAAAAGGCTACTTACTTTTCTCAGCGGGAGCTTCACTACTCATCGTAGCCTCTCTCAACTATACCCACCACTGGTGGGAGCCAGTGGTAGATGCTACAATTATCCGGGATGGATATATTGGTAACATTTCCATCTTGATTAGCGCTTTGTTTGCTTTCGGGAGTGTGTTTATGTTAGTGTACCAAAACTATTTATCCGAACAAGAAAGTGCTTCTTTTTTAGTGAAGGCCGAAGAAAATCATCAGAAGATGATAGAATCGGAGCGAGATGTGAAAGAAAATCTGAAGCAGTTAAAAGCTGCCCAAGAAGAAGAAAAGCAGCGGCAGTGGATGTCGGAAGGGTTAGCCCAAACCGTAAACATTCTTCGCGAACATGATGATCTGCAAGCGATGAGTGACCGAATTATTAGCCACATTATCCGCTACGTTAATGCCAATCAGGGTGGGTTATTTATCGTCGATGAACAGGATGGTAAGAAGTGCCTTTACCTACAAGCCTGTTATGCTTACGACCGCAAAAAATTTAGGGAAAAGACCATAGCTATTGGTGACGGACCGCTAGCGCAGACGTATCCAGAAAAAGAGTCTAGCTACTTTACTAATCTCCCCCAAGACTACGTTAGCATCACTTCGGGCTTAGGCGAGGCTACTCCCCGGGCTTTACTCATTATGCCTCTTATGATCAATGAAGAAGTTGAAGGCGTGCTGGAGCTAGCTTCTCTACGAGAGTTTAAACCACACGAAATTGAGTTCATTCAAACGCTAGGCGAGAACATTGCTGCTACCTTACGCAATGGGCGAATAAATGACCAAACCAAAATACTGCTGGAAGAGTCGCAGCAGCAAGCCGAAGAAATGCGGGCTCAAGAAGAAGAGATGCGGCAAAACATGGAAGAACTGCAAGCCACGCAGGAACAATCTGAACGCTTAAGAGCCGAGCTAGAAGAAAATGAAAACTTATTGAAAGAAAAGTTGCAAGAACTAGAAGCGGCTCAGCGTGAGACAGAAGAAGTTCGTCGGGTTGAGAAGCAACGGGCTGATGAACAAATTCAGTCTAGAAATGAGATGATGAAGAAGGCAATGCAAAAATTTAAGGCAAGAGAACAAGAACTGATGGCCCAGCTAGAAGCAGCCAAGAAATAAATTATTTATTCATTCATCTATTTATTAAATCAAATGTGTCATGGAAAAAGTTAGTGAAAGTTTTGTTGAAATAGAATACGATCAGTCCCTTAATATAATTTCATTAAAGTGGTTAACCTCCCCTTCATCTCAGGAATTCAGAATGGGCATGAACCATCTTATTACCATTTTGCAAGCATATCCCACGGGCACGCTGCTTACAGATACTACTCACTTGGGTGCGCTTAGCGAAGAAGATCAGACGTGGTCTTACACCGAATGGTTAGAACAAGCTGTTACCTATGGGTATGATACCCTAGTACTCATTATATCGCCTGACATTTTTGCCCAGATGGCAGTAGAAGAGATCATGGCTCAGGCCAATGCAGCTACCCAAGGACGGATAGTTAATCAGTACTTTGATAACGAACAGGACGCCCGAGCGTGGATAAAGCAACGATCCGAAACGGAAAGTCAGTAAGCGTAGAAGCTTGCAAAGGCCAATCACATAAAATTATGTTTAATTCAGATGTAGATTATAATGGAAACGATTGATTTTTCAGTGAAGAATGAGCTAGGAGAAGTGTATTATTCTTTTTCCTTCGATGAAGAAAATGACTGGATGCATTGTGAGTGGACAGGTGACGTAACCGCAGATGAAGTCATTGAGGCTTGTAAAGTAGGTATTGATTATATCGAGGCGAAAAAGCCTGAAAAAATCCTCAACGATAACTCACAGCTTACTGGTCCTTGGGATGAGGCTAATGAGTGGATCGCTCAGAACTGGATGCCTCGGGCGTTGGCGGCTGGTCTGAAAAAGTTTGCCCACGTCATCTCTCCCGACATTTTCGGTGCTATGTCAGCGGAAGAAATGATAACTCAGGTGAGTGGTTTTGAGATGCGCATTTTTGAGGATGTAGAGGAGGCAAAATCGTGGCTGAAATCATAAGTATTTTACTTTAATCTAAATAAATTTTACGTATGGAAGCAACAACAACTTCAGTAAAAAATGTATTAGGAACCACTTTTTTTTCAAGTGAGTACAATGAAACAAATCACTGGCTTTACACTCGCTGGGTAGGCGAGGTAACGGTAGAAGAAGTAAAAGAAGGAGGAGAGAAGATGTTAGAGCAAGTCCAGCTAAGGTCTTGCAGTAAGGTTCTTAATGATAATCGTGACTTAACTGGTTCGTGGGATGAAGCTAACGACTGGATTCAGGAGAGTTGGATGCCACGTATGGTAGCTGCCGGAGTAACAAAGTTTGCACATATGATATCGCCGGATATTTTTGCTGCTTTGTCGGTAGAAGAGATGGCTACTCGAGTGAGTGGTTTCGAGATGCGAATTTTTGAAGATGAAGAGGAAGCCAAAGCTTGGTTAAAATCATAAAAAATCATTGACAGCAGTTTGGTTTTTGGGGACAATGTTTGTCCCTTTTTCTTTCGACGGAAAGAATGCATCTCGTACTGACTAGGAGTACTTTCTCGTTATCAAATAAATAGATAACTTAAGCAGTCGACTGAGCCGTACTGTTATGCGTTATCTATCCTATTCTTCCTTCACGTTTCTACTGGCTGCAATTAGTATTAGTAGTTGTACTAATCAAACATCTGACCGCCCATCAACTTCCCAATCCGAAACTCCAATGCTTTCGGTAAAACAGACCGATGAAGCAATTTCGGTTTATCGTCAGGGAGGGGACGAGCCTATTCTGGTGCAGAACGCTAGGCCTGATTTTCGCCCCTACATACACCCCATCGTCGCCCCCGATGGCAAGGGAGAATTAACCGAATACAGCCCTAGTCATCATAAACATCAGACTGGTCTGTACTGGGGCTTTACCCGCGTGAATGGAAGTGGGGCCGAAAAGGAGGAACTTGCAAAGTGGTTTTATCACCCGGATAAGCCAGAAGATATTAAGAAAAAGATTGGGCGAGACTACTTTCATCATCCCGAAGACGATTACTGGCAAAAAGTATCGTCCTCGGTTACCCAGTCTGAAGGAGAAGTAGTAGAGTGGCAAACGGCCTATAACCTACTAGACTCAGTTGGCACTCCAGTGTTGATTGAAACCCAGAACTGGACGATGCGGCTGGATTCTGGAAAATACATTCTTGACCTAGAATGGAGAGGGCAAGCCCAAACAGACATTACCATTAACGAATTTGATTACGGCGGACTTTTCCTACGTATGCCGTGGTACGAAGGAATTAAGGGTGAGGCTATGAATGCGGCTCGACAGCGTAACGAGAGAGCCGAAGGCCAGCGAGCCATGTGGGTAGATGTAGGTATGCAGGTAAAAGGCCGCGACGACCTTGGTCATATCGCGATTTTTGACCATCCGGACAATGCCGGGTTTCCCCAGCCCTGGCGGGTAGACGGCCAATTGGGCATTGGTCCGGTACGAGCTCAACTAGGAGACTGGACAATTGCCGAAGGAGAAACCGAAGTAATCCGTCACCGACTAATCGTGTATACTGGCGAGTTAGATGGCGTAGAAATGAGAACTGCCTGGGAAGAATATACCGGGGCAGGAGCTATGTACTCTACCGCCGCCCTCTGGGAGATTGCTCAGCAGGAAGCGCGTGAAGCCAAGTTCTTAACCCCGGAAGCCGCCGTGGAAACTATGACCCTAGTAGATGGCTACCAAGTAAATGCCTGGGCGGCCGAACCTATGCTTACCCAGCCAATGGCCTTTTGCTGGGATGACCGCGGCCGACTTTGGGTAGCCGAAAATCTGGATTACGAATCAAGGGGGCACGGTTTTTCTAATGATGGAAACAGCCGCATTTTGATTTTGGAAGATACTGACCGGGACGGAGAGGCAGATAGCCGGAAAGTTTTTCTGGAGGGTATCCCTTTTCCCGCCGCTATTGCGGTAGGTATGGGCGGAATGTTTCTGGGAGCGCCACCCAATCTGCTGTTTGTGCCCGATCGTAACGGTGACGATAAAGCTGATGAAGAGGATATTGAAATCCGGCTAACAGGCTGGGGCATTCGCGACCGGCATGAGACACTAAATAGTTTACACTGGGGACCGGACGGTTGGCTTTACGGTTGCCAGGGCTTTGCTACTCCTTCCAAAGTGGGCAAGCCAGGTAAAGATGCTCGTATCTATCGGGCAAAATAACCATTTCCGGTGGATATTCTGGAAGGTAATGGGGTAGATTTCAACGGGGGTGTCTGGCGCTATCATCCCACCAAAGAACGATTTGAGGTAGTAGCTCACGGGTTCAGTAATCCCTGGGGCATCGACTACGATGCTAAAGGGCAGCTATTTATTACCGCCTGTGTGATTCCGCATATGTGGCACGTGATTCCCGGTGGTATCTACCATCGGCAGGGTGGGCAGCACTTTAACCCCTACGTTTACGAAGATATTAAAACCATTGCCGTTCATCGGCACCGTTCGGCTCACGGCGGAGCAAGAGTCTACCAGTCCGATGCGTTTCCGGCGGAGCAGCAGGGACGCATTTTTATGGCGAATATCCACGAACATGCGGTGCTCACCGATGTGCTGGAGCCAAAGGGCTCTGGTTTTGTAGCTGGCCTCGGCGATGACTTTCTGATGGTCAACATTGCCCAGTGGGTAGGCTTTAGTATGGAGATTGGCCCTGATGGGGGAGTGTACGTACTCGACTGGCACGATGCTGATATTTGCGGTAAAGAAGTGCTGAATAAAGAAACCGGGCGTATCTTCCGCATTACGGCTCAGGAATCACTGGCTAAGAACTGGGAAGGACGATACTCCGACCTGAGCGAGATGACGGATCAACAACTGGTTGACTTACAAACCAGCTCTAGCGACTGGCACTCCCGTCGGGCTAGGGTTATTTTGCAGCATCGGGCTGCGGAGGGTACATTGAAAAGCGACACTCATCAGCAATTACGCCAGATCTATCGGTCGGCTTCCAGTGTTGACTATCGGTTGCGAGCTATGTGGGGGTTACACGTAACCCAGGGCTTTTCTACCCAACAGCTTCGGGAAGCATTATCCGATCAGAATCAGTACGTGCGGGCCTGGGCTATTCAGCTATTGTGCGAAGATCAATCACCTGAAACGAGTATACAAAGACAGTTTAATGAAATGGCAGCTAACGACTCATCGCCGGTAGTGCGGTAGTACTTGGCCGCCGCCATACAACGCATTAGTGAACATGCCCGTTGGGATATTGCTCAGGCGTTGATGACTCACGAAGAAGATGCGGATGATCATAATCTGCCCAAGATGATCTGGTACGGTTTTGAGCCACTAGTTGAAGAAGATCCGGAGCGAGCCTTGGCGATAGCTTCCGAAAGTCGTATTCCTCTATTAGCCGAGTTCACTGCTCGTCGGGCTATTGATGCCGATGTACCCGAAATGATTGTAGAGCAATTAGGTGAAAATCCGGCCCAGCTAATAAGTATGCTTAAAGGAGCCAGAGCGGGACTGGAAGGACGCACGGATCTGACAACACCCGGAAATTGGTCTGCCGTTTATGATGAGCTTAAGAAAAATGAGAAAAAAGAGGTCACTCAGCTTGCATTGGAAATCGCCCAGCAATTTGGTGATACAGAGGCGGCAGTGCAGTATCTGGCAACACTGAAAAACTCTCGGGCACCCATTGAGCAGCGCGGGCAGGCACTACAAAGTCTGGCTGCTCAACAGCGTTCTGAATTGGTAGAACAACTTCCTGGCTTGCTTAAAAACGAAGCATTACGTACCGAAGCTATCCGAGCCGTAGCGGCCTACGATAAAAAGTCGTTGGGTGAGCAGTTACTGAACCAGTATGATTCGTTCAATTCAGGCGATAAGTTAGAAGCTGTACAGACACTGGCTTCCCGACCAGACTACGGGTGGATGCTGGCTCAGGCCATTAAAAAGGAAGAAATACCCAAGCATGAAGTTCCCGCTTACGTAGCCCGACAGTTGCGGAGAGTGGTGGGCAGTGGCTTCGTAGAGATTTGGGGGCCCATAGACGAGCTTAGCAGCGATTTGAATGCCGAATATGCCAGGTACCGCAATCTGCTTACCGAAAATGCTTTGGCAACGGCTAATCCGGTACACGGCCGAACATTATTCACCCGTACTTGTGGGCCTTGCCACCAGATGTTCGGTGAAGGAGGCAACGTAGGGCCAGACATCACCGGCTCCAATCGGCGAAATGTGGAGTATATCCTGAGTAATGTGTTGGAACCCAGTAGTGAGATTCAGGACGATTACAAAATGACGGTAGTCACCACCCGCGATGGGCGTACCTACAGCGGCAACGTTACTACCGAAACCGAACGTCAGCTCACGCTGCGAATTGTAGGCCGGGAAGCGGTAGTGATTAATAAGTCTGAAGTGCAGTCTCGAGAAGAGACACCTAATTCTATGATGCCCGCCGGGTTATTTAGTACGCTTTCTGACGAAGAAGTACTGGATTTGGTGGCCTACCTGCGGATAGATCAACCGGTAGATTCACCTCAAAGCGATTAACTAATATCAGATCAAATTTTATTTTTCCTCTTGTGTATTCCTACCAGGTTACCCATCTTTACAATGGAAAATTGATAATGGAGAATTGATAATGAAGCATACCCCGTGTGGATGCAGATCCAAAAGTAATTTCTACTATCCATCATCCCTTGTCAGTTTTCCACTATCCATTATCCCTTGTCAATTTTCAACTAATAGTTATGCAGCAGTACCTTGATTTGATGCGTCATATTCTGGATCACGGAGTGAAGAAAGAGGACCGTACTGGTACGGGGACCCTGAGCGTTTTCGGCCACCAGATGCGGTTCGATTTACAGGAAGGCTTTCCGGTGACTACTACCAAAAAGCTTCATTTGCGTTCTATCATCCACGAGTTACTTTGGTTTTTGCAGGGCGATACCAACATTCACTACCTGAAAGAAAACAAAGTTCGTATTTGGGATGAATGGGCTGATGAAAACGGTAATCTCGGTCCGGTATACGGCCACCAGTGGCGGAGCTGGCCTACCCCTGACGGGGGCTCGGTAGATCAGATCAAGCAGGTACTACACCAAATTAAAAATAACCCTGACTCACGCCGCATCATGGTATCAGCCTGGAACGTGGCCGATGTAGAAAAGATGGCTCTGCCGCCCTGTCATGCGCTGTTCCAGTTCTACGTAGCCGAAGGCAAACTCTCCTGCCAGTTATATCAGCGTAGTGCTGACGTATTTTTGGGGGTTCCGTTCAATATTGCTTCGTACGCGCTATTAACAATGATGATTGCCCAGGTGTGTGATCTGGAGCCAGGCGAGTTTATCCACACTTTTGGCGATGCACATTTGTACATCAACCATCTGGAGCAAGCAGGTATCCAACTCAGCCGTAATCCCCGTCCCCTACCTGCTATGAAGATCAATCCCGAGGTGAAAGATCTATTTGCATTCAAATACGAAGATTTTGAGTTGGTTGATTACGACCCTCACCCCCACATTAAAGCTCAAGTAGCGGTATAGCGCAAGTTTTTCGAGCCTAGCTAGAATTCTGTCTCCCCCAGGTGTATTCTGAATGCTAAGGTACAAGGGTGCAATAATTTGTTCAGTGAGGCAAATATCTGTAATACATAGTAAAATATTAGAATAGTATAATTTTTATTCTATTTTATCATATCAAGTCGACTCAGCTTGATTTAGGTACTGCAGCCTTAACCTAAAATATTACTCGCCTACGTTTAGGGAACGAACTACGCTCAAATACTACTGAATAGGAGTCATGTTTGATGATTTCAGACCGAACGAAGTCTGATACTCAAACCACATGAAGTACATCTGTCTGCTATTCTTTTGTTCTATTACTCAGTTTACTATGGCTGAGGCCACAACGGAAGTTGCCACAACGTATTTTGCCTTCCCTCAGACATGGTTCTGGTGCACTGGCCGGGTAACTTTAGAAAACGACGTAGTGCTAGAAGGCGATATTAGTTACGATCTTAAGTTTGAAGCTCTTCAGGTAAAAACTGGAAACGTCACCCGGACGTTTACTGCCGAAAATATCACTGTCTTTGAAATGTTTGATCCTATCAAATACCGGCACCGTAAGTACGTAGCAGTGGACCACATTATGGACGAGGGATATAAACGAAAGACCTTCTTTGAAGTATTGGCCGATGGAGAAATCACGATTTTGCGTAAGAGCCGCTATTTACGCCGCCCTCGTATTACCGAAGACTTTCGTGCCCCGCACATTTATTTAAATGCGGTATGTCGCCATACTTATTACATTTATCAGGGAGAGCAATTTGCTGAGATAGAGGACTTCAAGAGCCAAGTGTTACCGCTAATGCAGTCTCATCGTAAGAAAGTAGATGACTACGTGAGGCGTTGCGAACTAAAGTTACAAGAGATTCACGAACAGATGCGGGTAGTTATTCTTTACAATCAGCTAGTGCTGGAGGAGCGAAACGATAAGTTATTAAGTGAATCACTCGGCGACGAATAATCTCACAATGTCTCCTTCCAGGTTTGGTAGTAAGTTTCCAAACTTCCCAAATCCGGGTTATGATCGAACATGCCGTATAGGGTGGAGCCAGAGCCACTCATGCTGGCGTAATAAGCCCCCGCTTGGTAAAGCTGATTTTTGATCTCGGCTAATTCCGGATACTTCCTAAATACCGAATTTTCAAAATCATTTATTACGGTATCCTTCCACTCAGTTGGACTATAGTTTTGCAACAGTTCGGCTAGAGAAGTGCTTGGTGAGTCAGCCGTTTGACGGGGCACTACTCCGGCGTAGGCTTCGGCCGTAGCCACTGCAATCTTCGGAAATACCAGAGCAATATAATTACCGCTAAGGTCTATTGTAATATCTTGAAACTTGTTACCCGTTCCGGTAGCCAGCACAGGCTGATTACGGATAAAGAACGGACAATCGCTGCCCAGTTGGCTAGCGTAGTTTTCTAGCGTTTGAGCATTTAGCCCCAAATCAAATATTTCGTTTAGGCACTGAAGTGCGAAGGAGGCATTGGATGAGCCGCCTCCCAGTCCGCCCCCCATCGGAATAATTTTATGCAGGTGCATTTGCACAGGAGGCAGGTCGAGATCAGCTTGCAGTAGCTGGTAGGCTTTTACACAGAGGTTATCCTTTGGATCTCCCGGAATATCCAATCCTGAACTTGTAAATCGAGGAGAGCCACCAACGTGCTGATCATCAGGACTCCGCTCAGTTTCAATAATTTCCAGAATATCCTTCAGCGGAACCGGTACAAAGCAGGTCTCGAGATTATGGTAGCCGTCTGCCCGTTTGCTTACAATGTGCAAGCCCAGATTAATCTTAGCATTCGGGAAGACAACCATAACTATTTTTGAAACTGATAACTAAAGCGGAAACCAGGTTGGAGGAGGTAAGCTAATACCTTTTACCATCCACCCTTAAACAGCATTCAGCCTCTGTATATTTATTTACTCAGGGCCTCAATAATGTCTTCACTGATTCCGGAAGCGGAAAATCCGCCATCGTGCATCAAGTTCTGCATGGTAACCATGCGGGTAAAATCCGAGAAGAGTGAAACAATGTAGTTAGCGCAATCTTCGGCTGAAGCATTGCCCAGGGGTGACATTTTATCGGCGTAGTCGTAGAACACATCAAAGCCAGAGATACCGGTACCAGCCGTAGTTTTAGTTGGTGATTGGGAGATAGTATTTACTCTCACTTTTTTCAGGCGGGCGAAGCGGGCTCCGTAGCTACGGGCGATAGATTCCAATACAGATTTGGCTTGGGCCATATCGCCGTAATCGGGGAAGGTGCGTTGAGCGGCAATGTAGGTGAGGGCCACGATAGAGCCCCACTCGTTCATCACATCCAGTTTTTCGGCTACTTGCATCACCTTATGAAATGAAAGTCCGGAAATATCTAATGTCTTCAGAAACCAATCATAGTTGAGGTTGCCGTATTCCCGCCCTTTACGCACGTTCGGACTCATACCGATCGAGTGCAATACGAAGTCGAGATTACCTTCCAGTAATTCGGTAGATTCTTTAAAGAGGTTCTCCAAATCTTCTAAAGAAGTGGCATCGGCCGGAATCACCTTAGCATCGCACTGTTCGGCCAACTCATTAATCTTACCCATTCGTAAGGCAACGGGTGCATTGGTCAGCGTGAAGGAAGCGCCTTCTTCTCGAGCTTTTAGTGCTACTTTCCATGCGATAGAGTTTTCGTCTAATGCTCCAAAGATAATACCTCGTTTTCCGGCTAATAAATTGTAACCCATAATCTATAGATCTTGATAGTATAGTATGCTTTCGGTCGGCAAAACTAATATAATACTAGTTGAAAATGAATAGGGAAGAATGGATAATGGATAAATAATTGATAGTCAAAAGGTTGAATGCGGCTTCAGTGAATCTTCCCGCACTCTTAGAAAGGTTTCATCAAGATTACGAACCCGACGGAACTACCACATGCGGAACGGTAGACAAATTCCAGTCGATGACTAGTCCCTTCGCCAGGTCTTCGGCAATAGTTTTTCCATAGAGGTACTCACAGAGATAAAGTGCCGCCTCAAAGGATTTAGCTCCACCAGCCGAGGTAATGAACTTACCATCATGCACAAAGAGCACCTCTTCGCGAACATCCAGTTGCGGAAACATTTTTCGGTAGGTATCAATATCACTCGGGAAGGTAGTGGACACGTGGCCGTTCAGAATCCCCGTTTTAGCCAGCACAAAGGCCCCATCGCAGTGGGAAGTTACGAACATAGCGTCTTCAGCAGTTTCGCGCACAAAATCAAGCATAGCTTTGTCTTCCAGATCGGTATCGAGATGGTGTTCGGCGCTGGGGACTACCAGAATGTCAATGGTCGGAAATTCATCTTTTAGGTAGTCGTAATCCGGTTGTATCCGCATCCCTTCAATGGTGGTTATGGGCTCTGTAGTATTAGCCACCGTAAACACCCGCATGGGCTTGACACCCTCACGAAAAATCGTATGCTGGAAGATATCGTAGGGCGCAGTGAGTTCGGTGTTATATACTCCCTCCATAATCAGAAACGCCACGTTGTAGACATCAGACGACTGACCGGAGCTTTCCGCCGCCTGGGTGGTGTTAACACTCGCTGATTCGGAAGGATTACATCGCATTCCGGAAAAACACAAGGAAAGAATAACCAGGTATTGAACAAGGCTGCGTAGCATAATATATTGAGCGGAGATGATATTTAACCCATTCAAAGGTAGCTAAAAACTGCTATAAAGTTGAGATTGACCCAACCGATAGGTTGTATTAAAAATACAAAGCCCGTAAGCGTAGCCCGTCTACTCGATTATATTCTAATGTAGGAGCCGGAATCTTAACGTAGTTGAGTAGCCAGAACAAACTTCCTATATAAGGGCTATTGATTTTTAGTTTGGTCATGTCAACATCTACCGATAAAAAGTACTGCCGGTAGCGAATCAGGTCGGGCATTTGAATGCCTCTTGACACTTCAGGATTACGAAATTCGGCCAGCATACCGTTGCCGCTGTAGCCTATTGCCAGATTGAGCCAGGTTGGCAACGAAGATGAGCGAAAAATAGATTTTAGGTTGGTCGAGAGCCAGTAGGTATGTCCGTTATAATCCTGAAAGAAACGCTCACCCTGCGTGCTGCCGAGCACCCAGGGTCGGTATTGGGCGTAGTCGGAAGGGGAGTAGGAAAATTTCATACGTACCACTTGGTCGTTGAGCCAGGCTTGTTGGGTTATGAATAGGACTGAACCGGCTGCGTTGGCAATCATATCACCCCACGAGAAGCCGTAGCCTTCGTACAATCCATCAAATATTTCGATAGGAGTTTGCAATACTATCCCTAAAGTACCTCCGTACAGCAGCGACTTCTTATGCGATACTCCCGCCCAGCGCAAAGCGTGGTAGCCTACACTGCTCTGAAAGTAGGCCGTATACATATGGCCAGCTTTATCTAACTGTAGCCAGCCGGCATTATCATTATACCAGTGAAATGGAACCGATTCATGGTTACGGTACCACACAAACTGCAAGTAGGATAACCCCGCTACGTAAAAGGCCGATTCGGCCAGAATAACAGTTCTAAGGCGGCCTTGGTGCAGGGTATCGGGATAGGAAGAAGGTTGAGAAAAAGTTAGACTGGGGAGCAACAGCAAAATTAGCAGTGACCAGTAGTATCGAGAAACCTTCTCAAATTTCATAAATACTGAACGTTAAATTATTCTCAAAATTTCTCTAAAATACGAATGTTAACAATTTGCTAACGTAGGTCTGGAATTTACCCTTTATCTTCCGACTTATAAACCAGCCTACCTATGCCAACTCTACGTTACCTTCTTGGCCTTAGCCTTCCTTTCTTTTTCTTACAATGCTCTTCGGTGGTTCAGGAAGATGAATCGCTGTTGGTAGATACTTCGTTACGCGATAGTTTGAGCGCTCAGCGGCTTACGCTACCCAACGGCTGGTCATTGACTCCCGCCGGGCAATCGTTTCCGCTTGGTGATTTTCCGATGAACATGGCCGTTTCTCACGATCAGCGACTGATGGCAATTACCAATAACGGACAGAGCACTCAGCAGATTTTTTTATTTGATATAGTTGAAAATCAACTGTTAGATAGTATTGAAATCTCTACGGTCTGGCTCGGTATTCACTTCGCGGGTGACGACCAATCGGTATACGTTTCGGGGGGGAACGATAATGTGGTGAAGCAGTACGCCATTCAAGACAATCGTTTAAGCCTGGCCAATTCCATCATTTTCGGTGAACCCTGGCCAAACAAAATTTCCATTGCCGGCATCGACTTGAACGAATCGGCTAATCATCTCTACGCGGTAACTAAAGAAGATAGTGCTCTCTATATTGTCGATTTAGCAACCAAAGAAATACTCAGTAAACATAATCTACCCGCAGAAGCCTACACCTGCCTGTACGATCCGGCTCGTCAACTAGTCTACATCTCGCTATGGGGTGGGGCGCAGGTAGTGGTATTCAATCCGCAGAGCCAGCAGTTCCAGAATCCAATCGCAGTAGAAACCCATCCTAACGATATGATGATGACTCAGGACGGGAAATATCTATTTGTAGCCAATGCCAACGCTAACTCAGTTTCGGTTATTGATCTGGAGACTCAGCAAGTAATAGAAACTATCGCTACCGCCTTATATCCTGATGCTCCGGCTGGTAGTACCTCTAACAGTGTGACGCTTTCCGAAGACGAAGAAACACTATTCATCGCTAACGCTGATAATAATTGTCTGGCGGTGTTTGATGTGGCCGAACCCGGCGAAAGCGAATCACTGGGCTTCATTCCTACGGGTTGGTATCCTACGGCAGCTCGAGTAGCGAATAATCAGATTATGGTGACTAACGGGAAGGGGACTTCTTCGCATCCTAATCCGAACGGGCCCAATCCTTACCAGCGCCGCACTCCCGAAACCCAGTATATTGCCCGCCTGATGCAGGGAACGCTGTCGGTGATTGACTGGCCGAAAGAAAATGAACTGTCTGCCTATTCGGAGATTGTGTACGAAAACACACCCTACACCAAAGAACTGGAGATGAATCCCGAGGGCGAAGCCAACAATCCCATTCCCCAAAAAGTAGGTGATCCGTCTCCGATCAAACACGTATTTTACGTAATCAAAGAGAATCGTACCTACGACCAGGTGCTGGGCGATCTGCCTCAAGGCAACGGTGACTCCTCTATCTGTCTGTTTCCGCGGGAAGTAACCCCCAACCACCATAAATTAGCGGAAGAATTTGTGCTGCTGGATAATTTTTACGTGGATGCCGAAGTGAGTGCCGATGGCCACAACTGGTCAATGGGCGCCTACGCCACTGACTTCGTGGAAAAAACCTGGCCAACCAGTTACGGCGGACGGGGTGGTACCTACGACTACGAAGGCTCGCGGGAGATTGCGTACCCGGACAAGGGTTACATCTGGGATTTCTGTCAGCGAGCGGGTGTAAGCTACCGTAGCTACGGTGAGTTTGTAGACGATGGTGTAGCTCAACTAGAATCTCTGGAGGGAAATATTGATGCCGATTTTCCGGGCTATAATCTTCGTATTATGGATACCACTCGGCTACGTAAGTGGATCGAGGATTTTGATTCACTGGTAGCTGTTGACGCTGTGCCTCAGTTTCAGGTAGTTCGCTTCGGTAATGATCATACGGCGGGTGCCCGACTCGGTTACCCTACTCCCCGGGCGATGGTAGCTGATAACGATCTGGCAATTGGTTTATTCGTAGAGCATATTTCTAACAGCCCAATCTGGAATGAATCAGCTATTTTTATTATAGAAGATGATGCCCAAAATGGCCCGGACCATGTAGATGCCCACCGTTCGGTTCTACTCATTGCTAGTCCGTATACTAAACGAAATGAAGTAGTGAGCACCATGTACTCTACCACTTCGGTGTTACGAACGATGGAGCTAATTTTAGGCTTACCCCCGATGAGTCAGTACGATGCAGCTGCCACCTTCCTGTGGGAATGCTTTACTGAAAATCTAGATGCATCGCCCTTCATCGCTCTTCCCAATCAGATTGCCCTGGATGAGATGAATACGGCTGAAAATGAATTGTCCCGTCGCTCCGAGCGATTTGATTTGAGTGAAGAAGATAACATTCCTGATAATGAATTCAGTGAAGTCATCTGGAAGACAGTACGCGGTATTGATAGCGAAATGCCTGCTCCTCGTAAAAGTGCTTTTGTTCGTATTGCTGAGGCTGAGGAGGAATAGAAATCTCATTGTCGTCTCTTAAACAAATTCATAATAGTAAGATTAATGTTATAACATTGAGTTATCTGTGTCGTACTCGAGGAATAGAAATCGCCTGAACAAATGCATTTTAAGAAAATCAGTGTTTAAACTTTAAATTTTATGTATTTGTCGTTACCTTTTCAGAACAGCCAATCTCGTCGGATAACTCCTCTACCATCTATTATGCGAATTGAAGATCAGATTAAGCAAGCGGCTTTCTCGAGCGAATGGCGTAAGCTGAGAGCAAACTTACTACATACCAGTAGTTGGCTTAGGGGCGAACTAGCTCAGTTTCTAAAACCTTTTGGTATCACTCAGCAGCAGTTTAATATTTTGCGTGTACTGCGCGGCCAGCATCCTCAGGCACTTAGCACTCAACAATTACGCGAGCGGCTGATTGGTCGCATGTCCGATACGTCGCGCTTGGTAGATCGCCTGCAACAAAAGGGACTGGTTTGTAAGGAAGAATGTAGTAAGGACAAACGGCTGGTTGACGTTACCATCACCGAAAAGGGACTAAACCTACTTTACCAGATCGATGATAAAATGCCTATTCTGGATGAAGTAATGCAATCCCTATCCCTGAAGGAGGCGGAGATCTTAAACAAACTACTGGAGCGTCTTCGCCGAAATTCTTAATCAATTAAGAGGTATGCAAGAATTATTCAAACTTCTGATTTTAAGAACTCTATGAATTAGAGTGGCACTACCAACTTTCAATTATCCACTGTCAATTTCCAATTAATCCCATGTCAGTACAAACTCAACTAGATGCCCGAAGGGCTGATTTTAACCAAAAGGCACCGCAAACTACCAAAGAGGCTTACCAACGCGGAATAGATTCGGTAATCAATAGTGGCATTTTGCAGCAAGCCCGGCAGGAGGGCGATACCGCCATCGACTTTACCTTACCCAATGCCCAGGGCCAATCGGTAAGCCTGAAAGAGTATCTACAGAAAGGCCCTGTGGTATTAACCTGGTACCGAGGCGGTTGGTGCCCGTACTGTAATATTACGTTGCGGGCATTGCAGCAATCGCTACCAGCATTTAAGGCCGAAGGAGCCAATCTGTTAGCCCTTACTCCCGAATTACCTGACAAATCGCTTAGCACTCAAGAGAAAAACGAATTAGAGTTTGAAGTACTCACCGATCAGAATAGTGAAATTGCCCGGAAGTACGGCCTAGTGTTTAAACTCACGCCCGAAGTAAGCGAATTATACAAGAAGAACTTCAGCCTGGAAGAATATAATGGAAATGATAGCGATGAACTTCCGCTGGCGGCTACCTATGTAATTGATCAGCAAAAAGTAGTTCAGTATGCCTTTCTGGATGCTGAGTACCGCCACCGGGCTGAGCCTCAGCAGATCATTGAGGTGCTTCAATTCATCTAACAGCTGCAATATCTGCTCCGAGTTTAGTTAAAAACTTTCTGAGACATTATCTACTATCAGTAGTAGACAATGCATTTTGGGGAACTAAGGTGACTAATATTTCTCCAGATGGATATGAAACGAAAAAATAAATCAAGTAGTTAAACTATCTGATTTTATTCCCGTAGTCTTACTCATCATTGGAGATTTATTTTTAAGAAGCAATGGGGATCAAAGGTGGAGCTAGTAACAGATTAAATCAGAAAGGTTATCATTTTCTGTTTTTGATACGGAGAGTTCCTAAGCAAGTTAGATTTACCCCTAGTCGATGGCTACTAAGCTTTTTCATCGGCAGTTGGATACTAGTGATCAGCACACCGGTATCAGCCCAGTGGATTGACGATGCAATCGAGTTTTTCACACTTCATCCCAATCGCCGAAATGTACTTCGGGACAGTAGCCTATATCCTGCCAAAATAGTACTATCACCTGTAGTTATTTATTCACCGGAGACTAGCGTAGGGTTAGGGGTAGGTGCCAAATATCTATTCAAGATGAAAGGTTCCGGTGATGAGACCCGGACATCCAATATGCCGATGTCAGTCATTTATACGCTGGAGAATCAGTTCATTGCTTACTCTGGGTTTGAAATTTTCTCTAATCAAGAGCGATGGATGCTGACGGGGAATCTCCGGTATCAGATATTTCCTCAATTATATTACGGTATTGGCCGCAACACTCCCCGAACTAATGAAGAGGAATACAACTACACCCAAGTACTGATTGAACCCATTTTACTAAAACGGGTGTTTGCACGATACTTATTTCTTGGCGGTGGTATTCGCTATAACCGAATTAGCAACGTGGAGTTAGAGACAGATGGACTATTAGCCAATAACGACTATCCTGGTTCTAATGGATCTACCTCGGTAGGAACCCAGTTAGCTGCGGTGTACGACAGTCGCGATAATTTGCTTAATGCCTACCGAGGTTGGTATCTGGAACTTACTCATGGCTTCTACGGTAAAGTGCTAGGAGGTACTCAGGAATTTCAGCTTACCCGCATAGATCTACGCCATTACTTCCGCCCGTTCCGAAATCGTTCTGATGTGCTAGCTTTCCAGTTTATGAGCCACTTTACCTACGATGGAGCACCCCTGAATGAACTGGCAGCATTGGGCAGCGAAGAAATTATGCGGGGCTATTACGAAGGACGCTATCTAGACCGTAAGCTGATTGCTGCTCAGGTAGAGTACCGGGCAAAATTAGTAGGCCGATTAGGCGGTGTACTTTTCTTAGGCGCGGGCGATGTTGCCCATCAGGTAAAAGACTTTCAACTGAGGAATATGCGGGGTTCGGTAGGCTTTGGCCTGCGGTTTCTATTAGACAAACGAGAAAATCTGAACATCCGAGCCGATTGGGGATTTGGCAACCGTACCAATAACTATTACCTCAATATTGCCGAGGCTTTCTAGAGTATTTTGATATTCAGACCGAGCTACCTACTGCGTGGCGTCCATCAACGCCAGGTAAAATCCATTGACAACTTTATGCCTTTAACATTTAACTCCTTTCCAAAAAAAGCTACCGTACCCCGGACGGAATTATCAGTGGTTTAGTAAAGAGGAGTTAATTAATGTTAAATCATTCCATACAATTTTCTGAATCATCCTAGAAAGGTTACATTAAGAAAACTTGGAATCATAATGAAGTCAGCTTTTACATTATCCATATTGCTACTTGGCCTGGTAATTCTAAGTAAAGGGCAGGAAAATGAAGATCAATCTTCTAGCGTACCAGTTTGGACTGAAGAAGATAGAGAGTATCTATTGGATAATCTTATAAGATCGAAGATAGAATTAGCTGAAGAAACTTCGGGATTGACGAATGAACAGTGGAATTTTAAGGAGAATCCAGATCGTTGGAGCATCAATCAAATAGTGGAACACTTAGCTATTTATGAGCTAATTTTTATAAATGAAATTTCTGTTGCCCTTCAGATAGGAGAGCTTCCACAAATAACTAAATATGCTCCTGACAGTCTTTTTATAAGCCAAGACTCTGAAGGTCTAAAACGAAAGGCGACAACAGACTTTACAAAACCATTTACCTATACTATACCTCTCGGTAACAATGAGGGAAAGAATAATTTGACCTGGTTCCTGAAGATGCGAAACGAGTCAATTGAATTTATAAAGGGAGAGACGAGTAATCTTAGAATTTACTACATAAATTTTGGCCCGAATATCCATCAAAAATATCTGCAAGCTTTTACTCACGTTGATAGGCATCTACGACAGATAAGAAGAGTAAAGACTCACCCTAATTATCCCGGATTATAGTCTCTATTTCTCTCATTTACTAGTTTGTCTGATACATCAATGCACCCTTTGCTGCTTTTGGTCATGTCGTTCATTATATTTCTATAGGTAGAAAAGTACTGCTCAAGAGCAGTGGCTTTATGGATATCCGATGGAAGTTCATTTACACCCTTCTACTAGCTATTATTTTCAATACAATGACAGTATGGAGCTATAAACACCAAGAGTAAGCCACTCAAAGACTAAATTTCACTTATTAACAGAATCCACTACTTGGTTAGATTTTTGTGATAGATCACCCTTATATTGAGGTTTATAGAGGGGGGGTACGCTTTGTCGGTCAGCTTACCTTTACCTAGCATACCCTCTTGTATCTTTCTAAAAAAATCAGAGTAATGAGGCTGAAAATACATCATATCTTTAGCTGGCTTTTATTGCCTATCCTACTTGTTCGTTGTATTGGCACCGATGTGGTAGATGATGCCAACGATATTTTTCCGGTAATTATCCAGTCTCCAGCGCAGAATTCGCTACTGGTGGGTGAAACCCTGATGCTAACTGCCGAACGTCAGACTACTGGCGGCGAAACTATCCCAACTGAATCCTTTACCTGGGCCAGCTCCAATCCGGACGTGGCTTCCGTAAGTCCACAAGGTACGGTAGAGGCAATTACTGCTGGGCAAACTCGTATCACTGCCCTAGTGGGGAACTCTACGAGCGAACCCTGGCTACTCACCGTGGTGGCTAACCAAGAGGAGGTAGCTCAAATATCGGTGACGGCCGAGCGTACAAGTTTGGACGTTGGCGAAACGTTGCAACTAACTGCTATGGCCAGCAATGTGTCGGGCGAGATTATATCCGATCAGCTATTTAGCTGGCAAAGCTCCGACGAAAATGTGGTGACCGTAGATGATGCCGGACTGTTGACGGCTATTGGGAATGGATCAGCGGAAATAGTAGCTCGGATAGATGATATAGAAAGTGCTCCCTTCTCAGTAATCGTTGGGGCGACTGCTCGCATCGGTACTTTTCAAGGGGTTGGTAGTTACGATGCCAAAGGAATGGGCGCTCTCAGTCTGAACGAAGAGGGTGAACTTATTCTCACGACCAGTGATGATTTCGAAACTGAATTTGCGGCGGGGACCTTCTTGTATCTAGCTAACAGCACCTCAGGTGCTACTGTCGCTGCGGAAGGAGTAGAAATTGCTGATATATCTGATAATCTAAGCGGAGCCCAAACCTTCAATGTTAGTGAGATCAACGAAAATATTGAGCTGGATACTTACCGCTACATCATTATTCTTTGTAAACCTTTCCGGATCACTTTTGGCCTAGCCGATTTAGATGCATAGTAACTATGAAATCCATTCGCATATTTTTGCTTATTAGCGTATTCGTTATTCCGTCGGTGGTCTTGGCCGGAGGAGGTTGGACACAGCCCCTCAAATCGGGATACTTCAAATTGGGGCAAAATTTTATCATTGCTAATCGCTTTTATCAGCCCGACGGCGAAATTGTGGATATTACCACCGTTGGCCTTTATACCACCAGTGCTTATTTAGAATATGGGTTCACGGATCGGCTTACCGGCACCCTTTACTTTCCCTTTTTCGTGCGTAGTACGCTGAATGAAGTAGAATATACTTCGGGGCGTCCGTCTGATCCTGGTGACGCTGTGAATAGTATTGGGGATACGGATATTGGCCTCAAGTATGGGCTGTTACAAAACGGCCCGGTGGTGCTGGCGGTAGGTCTCACCTTAGGTTTGCCTCTGGGCGAAACTGAAGGCGGGGAAACTGGACTATTGCAAACCGGTGACGGAGAATTTAATCAACTCCTTACGCTAGAAGCAAGTCGCTCTCTCGGGAATTTCTACGCTACGGCCCTGGTCGGATTTAATAATCGTACTAGGGATTTCTCCGATGAATTTCGGTACGGACTTGAGATCGGTCGCTCTTGGAACAACCGCTGGATTACTCAACTTCGGTTTTATGGCGTAGCATCGTTTATGAACGGAAATGCTGAAGGTGGGGGAGGTAATAGCATTTTTGCTAATAATCTGGAGTTTTTGGCGATTACCCCGGAGGTGGCTTACAACATTCGTGATAATTTCGGGGTTACCATTAATGCTGGGTTTGCGGCTTTCGGGCGGCGAATACTAGCCAACCCTAACTACGGAGTAGGTTTGTTCTACACTTTTTAACTTATCGCATGAAATTCTTACCATTCCTCTTATCCTTAATCTTGCTTAGCCAAACTACTTGGGCACAAGAAGGCATCACCGTTTGCGGTTTGGCCGACAATACTGAATTGTTTGCCTCATTAGCCGACGATCCGACTTTTAGAGCGAAGCACGATCTGGTTTCTTACACTCATGAAAATGCCAAAGGAGAAGAAATCACTTTTGCTACACCTGATGGGCAGGAAGGAACAGCATACTATTTAGAAGCCAAAGGAAATTCTAATCAGTACCTATTGGTTATTCACGAATGGTGGGGACTAAACGATCACATTAAGCGAGAAGCGGAGAAACTACACAAAGACTTAGATAATGTGCACGTGATGGCATTGGATATATACGACGGTAAGGTAGCCACCAGCCGAGAATTGGCTCAGCAGTACATGCAGTCAGTAACTACCGACCGAGCTAGCGCTATTATTAACGGAGCTGTTCAACATGCTGGAGACAATGCCGAAATTGCGACTATTGGCTGGTGCTTCGGGGGCGGCTGGTCATTACGAGCCACTATCTTAGCCGACGAACAAGCAGTGGGCTGTGTCATGTACTACGGAATGCCCGTACAGGAGATGGAAGAAATAAAAGAGATTGAAACTGATGTACTCGGCATTTTTGCTGAATACGACGGCTACATTACTCCGAAAGTAGTAGAAGAATTCGAGCAGCAAATGAAAGAGGCTGACAAAGATATTGAAGTACACATGTACGAGGCTGACCACGGCTTTGCTAACCCCAGCGGTGCCCGTTATGACAAAGACGCCGCCAAAGATGCTTACGACAAAACCTTAGCTTTTCTGAAAGAGCGTTTGTAATCTCCTGCTAAGCCGCTTCCCGTTTCGCTTGAGCAATACGTTCATTCAAGGCTTGAATGATAAGATCTATTTTCTTATGCTGGAAAAAATAGTTGAGTGATCCAAGGAATAAGAATGATTCGCCTAAATACGGATGTTCTTCCAGTAAATGCACTTCGTGTACTCCGTTCAGCGTTTTTAGTTCTACTTTTCGTATTTCATTCAGCGGAATGATGATATCGTGTTTATCCTTTACTAGCAGATGTTCGTCATTCCAGATGACGTTACGGTACCGTTTAAATCTGATGAATGCAACAACTAATAAGACGATGATTGATGCCCATTGAGCTAATAGCGCAACTATTTTTAATAAATCATCTTGTGGATCAGTAAAAAAGAGCCAAGCGAGTCCTATTGTGTATAAAGAAACACCTATAAAAGTGAGAACCTTGAAGGTTATTAGCGAACGGGTACTAATTCGTAAGGGAAATTGCAGTTGTTTAGCCATTAGAGAGTAGTAATGTGCTCTCTAAATTAATTGTATCTATCCTATTTACAAAATACCCTCATCGGCAAAGCTCAGGTAACTCTGATCGGTGAAAATGATATGATCTAGTACGGGTAAATCCAGATGCTTGCCGGCTTCTTTAAGTTTACGGGTAAGATGCAAGTCGGCTTCGCTGGGTTTGAGGTTGCCCGATGGGTGGTTATGCACCAACACAATAGAACTGGCCAGTTTCTCTAAAGCTTCCTTAAAAATAGTTTTGGGGTCAGCTACGGTGCCACTTACTCCGCCTTGGCTCACACAGTGGGTTTTAATCACCATATTGGCGCGGTTGAGCAAGATAACCCAGAACTGTTCTACCGGCTGATCGAGCAGGTAGGGCTGCATAATGCGGTAAGCATCTTCTGAGCTTAGAATCTTCTCTCGCTTTACCGGCTCGCTGGCTTTGCGTCTTCGCCCCAGCTCCAATGCACTCACAATACTAATGGCTTTGGCCTCGCCAATTCCCTCAAACTTTTTCAAGTCCTGCACCGACAGCTTGGCTAACTCATGCAAATTATTATCTACACTGCGTAAGATGTTTTTACCTACATCTACCGCACTCTTATCGCGAGTGCCCGAGCCAATTAAAATAGCGATCAGCTCTGCATCGGTCAGAGCTGATCGGCCTTTTTGTAGTAATTTTTCCCGGGGGCGGTCTTCTTCCGCCCAGCTTAAAATCCCTCGCTCTCTTAGCATTTACATGGGTTTGGTTATTTATTCTAATCCGCCAAAGGCATCAAATCCGAAGGAGAAGTCGAGCCGTACTTCCGGATACGAGATTTGCTCACCGTTAAATTGCTGGGTGTGGGAACTCATATCCAGCTTAATAGCCACTTTGTTAACCGGGCGATACACTACTCCCATCGATAATTTGATAAATCGTCCGTCGTCGGTAATGCCTGCTTCATTATCTCCACCGAAGGCTTTGTTGGCGATCACTTCGGGGTTGGAGAGTTCATCGTAAAATACGTAAGGGACAAACTGGCCAACATTCGACTGAAAGCTGTAGCTTAGGCGGGTATAAAACGTATGGGTAGCGTAATTGGCTTTAGTAATCACATCATCGGTAGTTAGTTCGGCATCTGGCGTGCTAGCGTTGGCTCCCAAAAAACGATCTCGCTGAGTCTGATTAATACCCGCTTCTCGAACCATCGTGAGTACATTCTCAGGATTACGAAGAGCACTATGTTCGGTACGCCAGTAGGCCGACTGAATTAAAAACCGATTAATGCGCTTTTCAACAAATCCGCCGAATACAGCAAACTGATCACCGTCCATCCAAGGCAGAATACCACCCATCGCCGGTCCTTCGCCGAAGCCAACGGTAGAAAGAGCATTTTGGCCATTAATGCTCGAGGAGTAACCTGAGGTACCGACGATAATACCATTCCGGTCCGACTGGTAGCGGAAGTCCCACCCCAGTGGAATAATATCTTGAGGGCTACCCCCTTCGGCCTGCCCGCTGGTTAGTGCGTATGTGAACTTACCCTGGCTTAGCAAACGTTCGCCGTGCAGCATAAGATTGGTAGTACGCGTTAAGAAAAGGTGGTCAGTATCGAAGAGTTCAGGAGGCTCAATTCCCACGAAGGTAGGTATCTGATCCAGTCTTTCATTATACAGGCCAAACCGACGGTACATCTGACCTACCCGAAGCTGCCAGGCATTGGATAGCTTAAAGTTACCGTAAGCTTCCCGTACTTCAATAGCCCTGTCGTTATACGCTAAGTTGAAGAATACTCCAATGTTTTTGGAGAGGTTACCCGAACCGTAAAGATGGAAATTCTGGATCGGGGACCAGGAGAGGGGTTCTGATTCGGTAATAGTTTGACCCTCACCGTTAACTGATGGTACATTAAAAACCTTCTCCACGTTGGCGTTAATGAATCCGTACAACATAAATCGGTCGTCGTATAGCTTAATATCGAGTAACTCCTCCAAAGAGAGATCGAATAAATCCAGTTCTTCGGAATCCTGCTGCTGTTCTTCCTGAGCCCAAAGGGAGGATATACTCCATAGAGTAGCGATGCAGATGGCGGCTAATTTCTTTTGCATGACTAGTGAATGTTTAAGATTTGCCTGCAAAAGAAAGAGTATTATAACGCTAGCAAAACACAGTAAATTTTCGTGATGTAAGGTTGTCAACTTGTTTTAAATGAACGAGCTAAAAATATTCAAGTTGACAAGAAGTATGAATTATGAAATTATCAATCACTAACGATTATATTGCCCCATTTCTTAAAAAGAAAATAGCCTTACGCTCGCGGAGTGTAAGGCTGTTATATATAATGGATGTACTATTATCTAAGATAATTGATTCACGTGTTTGGCCAGATGCGACTTTTGGTGAGCCGCTTTGTTCTTATGGATAATATTCTTCTTGGCTAGCTTATCAATCATTCCGGCTACATCGCGATAAAGCTTTTCGGCTTCAGCTTTGTCGGTAGTATTTTCCAGACGCTTAATGAACGTACGGGTAGTCTTTAGTTGATAGCGGTTACGTAGTCGCCGGGTTTCGCTAGAACGAATTCGTTTAAGTGCTGACTGATGGTTTGCCATAATTTTTAGTATATCTGCTTCTGTTCGCTGGTGAGAACAGAAAAATTTCTGCTTTAGTTTAAAAGGAGTGCAAATTTATAAATATTTCTGAAATAACCCAATCCTAGGAGATGATTAATAGCTGGGAGCTAGGGGCGGGAGCAAGGGGTGAGGAGTATGAAGTAGAGTATAAGTTTTGAATTCGCCAAGCGCCCTGCCCCTCGCTCCTCGCCCCCGCCCATATTTCTCATCTCATATCTCACATTTCATATTTCCATTTTGTACCTTGCGTAGCTAAGCCTGACCGTATATGGATTATTTAGACAGTTTAAACGAACCGCAGCGCGAGGCGGTCATAAACACCGAAGGGCCTAGCCTGATTATTGCCGGAGCCGGCTCGGGAAAAACTAGGGTGCTTACCTATCGTATTGCCTACTTAATACAACATAAGCAAGTTGACCCATTTAGTATTCTCTCACTTACCTTTACCAATAAAGCCGCCAAGGAGATGCGCGATCGCATTGAGCGGGTAGTGGGCACCGAAGCTCGTAATCTCTGGATGGGTACCTTTCACTCGGTGTTTGCCCGCATTCTTCGGGCCGAAGCTGACCGGCTGGGCTACAATCGTAACTTTACTATTTACGATACCGATGATTCTAAGACGCTGATAAAGAGTATCGTGAAGGAGCAGGGGTTGGATGACAAAGTTTATAAACCCAACGTAGTATTCAACCGAATTTCCAGCGCCAAAAACCGTTTGATTTCCTGGCGTTCCTATCAGGATAATCCCTCCATTCGGGCGGAAGATGAGGCAGCGGCTAAACCGCATATGGCAAAATTATACCGGATGTACGCCGAGCGCTGCTTCAAGTCTGATGCTATGGATTTTGATGATTTGCTCTTTAATACCAATGTGCTGTTCCGTGAACATCTGGATGTTCTCAATAAATATCAGCAAAGGTTTCGTTACGTACTAGTGGATGAGTTTCAGGATACGAATGTTTCTCAGTATCTGATTACGAAAAAGTTAGCGGCGGTACGCCGGAATATTGCGGTGGTGGGTGACGATGCCCAAAGTATCTACGCCTTCCGCGGGGCGGATATTCAGAATATTCTCAATTTCCAGAAGGACTTTTCCGAAGCCCAGGTATTTAAGCTGGAGCAAAACTACCGTTCTACCAAAAATATTATCAACGCGGCTAACTCGGTAATTGCCCGCAACAAAGCTCAACTGAAAAAACATATTTGGACGGCCAACGATCAAGGTGAACTGATAGAGGTCATCAAAGCCACATCAGATCAGGAAGAAGGGCGGCTAGTAGCCTATTCTATCTTCGAAACCAAAAACAACGAACACTCCCGCTACCGCGATTTTGTGATTCTGTACCGCACCAATAGTCAATCGCGGGCGATGGAAGAAGCACTGCGTAAGCGTAATATTAAGTATAAAGTAGTTGGGGGGTTGTCGTTTTACCAGCGCCGCGAGATTAAAGACCTCATTGCCTATATGCGCTACGCAATTAATGCGAATGATGAGCAGGCCTTTCGTCGCATTGTGAATTTACCCAAGCGGGGTATTGGACCTACTTCGGTAGATAAAGTAATTGTTACCGCCTACGAACGAGGATATGATTTGTGGGAGGTACTTCAAAAAGCCGAGGAGCTATTTCCTGGTCGTTTAGGTAATGCCTTGGGTCAGTTTACTGACATGATCAAGGGCTTTCAACTAGAAGCGGCTCGTAAAGATGCCTTTGAAGCAGCCTCGCATATTGCCAAAGGGTCGGGACTACTGCGCGAACTGTACGAAGATAAAACCATTGAAGGGTTGAGCCGCTACGAGAACGTACAGGAATTGCTCAATGCTATTAAAGAGTTCGTGGATGATCCCGAAGCAGAGGATAAAAGTTTAAGTGCGTTTTTGCAGGAAGTAGCTTTACTCACCTCTTCTGATCAGGACAAAGACGATGATCCGGATAAAGTTACGTTGATGACTATCCACATGGCGAAGGGACTGGAGTTTCCCTACGTATATGTGGTGGGAATGGAAGAAGACCTGTTTCCTTCTCAGATGATGCTGGCTAGCCGGCAGGATTTAGAAGAGGAGCGGCGCTTGTTCTACGTAGCCATTACTCGTTCTATGAAACGGTTGACTTTATCGTACGCGCTGACGCGCTATCGCTTTGGTCGACTAAAGAATTGTGAGCCTAGCCGTTTTCTGGAAGAGATAGATCCGGCCTACATGATGGTAAACAAAGAGTTAGGAACCCGTTCGCCGGTAGGAGATACCAACCACGCCCGGGTGCTACTTAAAAGTATTCAACGCGATCGTCAGCGGATTCCGACCAACCGAAGTACGTATAAAGCTCCGGCTAACTTTGCCCCGAGCGATACCAGCCAGTTAGCACCCGGTATGAAAGTGGAGCATCCTAAGTCTGGTTTCGGCCGGGCTGAAAATATCGATAATCAGGTGGCTAACCGGAAAGCAAAAGTTATATTTGATGATTTTGGAGAAAAGACACTATTGCTTAGCTTTGCAAAGCTGAAAATTCACGACGAATAGTTCGCTTACCGCGTAACGGTTGCCGCGCAATGATTTTTACACAAAAATCGTTTTTATTCGTTACCAAAGGGAGCACACCTAATCATACACATGGTACACTGCTGTAATTTTTTATTCGCAGTAGCCATATTTCGCTTGTTTTTATTTACAATTTTATGCTAGAATACAATGCCAGTCGGCCTGATATTATTCTTAAGGAATATGGCCGCAATGTTCAGAAACTTGCTAACCACTTAGCTACTATTGAAGATAGGGAAAAGCGCACGCGCTATGCTTACACCCTGATTGAACTCATGCGACAACTTAATCCTGCAGTGCGGGAAAACAATGAGACCACGCAGAAGCTATGGGATGATTTGTTTATCATGACTAATTTTACCCTTGATGTGGAAGCTCCATTTCCTCCACCCGAGGTAGATGTACTTACCCGAAAGCCCAAGCGGGTGCCTTATCATACCGAACCGGTACGCTATCGGCATTACGGTAAAAATCTGGAAAAACTCATTGAGCAGGCAGGTGAACTGGAAGATGAAGAAGAAAAGCGAAATGCGATTATCTACCTGGGTAAACTAATGAAGACCTTCTATGCTACCTGGAACCGCGAAAATATTGACGATGAAATCATCATACGAGATATGAAAAAAATGTCTCGAGGGAAACTGGTGATCTCGGTAGAAGAAGTAAAAGAGAAAAACCTATTTGAAGTTAGCCAACCTAAGAATCGTAGTAATAATAACAATAACAACAAAGGCCGACGCAATAATCGGAGAAAACGATAATTTATGGCATTTTTTAAGATTGAAGGTGGGCAAGCCCTAAAAGGAGAAATTATTCCGCAGGGTGCCAAAAATGAAGCACTACAGATTTTATGCGCTGTATTGCTTACTCCTGAACCGGTTACTATCCACAAAGTACCCAACATTCGTGATGTTAATAAGCTGATAGAACTACTTGCCTCGATGGGAGTGGAAGTAGAAAGGCTAGACGAAGAATCGTATCGATTCACGGCTAAGAATGTGGACATTAGTTACCTGAGTACTCCTGAGTACAAGCAGCAGGCTGCTTCGTTAAGGGGGTCTATTATGATAATGGGGCCGCTACTTGCTCGCTACGGCGAAGCATCTTTACCTAAACCGGGGGGGGATAAGATTGGCCGCCGTCGTTTGGATACCCACTTTCTGGGTTTTGAAAAACTAGGGGCGAAGTTTAACTACGACACCCAAGATAGTTACTACACTATTGATGCTTCCAACCTGCACGGAACGTATATGCTGCTGGACGAAGCTAGTGTAACCGGAACCGCCAATATCGTAATGGCCGCCAGTATGGCCCAGGGCGAAACCACGATCTACAATGCTGCTTGCGAGCCGTATCTACAGCAACTCTGTGGTATGCTAAACCGCATGGGGGCCAAAATTAGTGGAGTGGGTTCTAACTTACTTAAAATTGAGGGGGTTTCTTCACTCAAAGGAACTGAGCATACTATGCTGCCCGACATGATTGAAGTAGGTAGTTTCATTGGGCTGGCGGCCATGACCAGTTCGGATATTACCATTAAAGGTGCTGGAGTACATCAGTTGGGAGTTATTCCCGATACCTTCCGCAAGCTAGGGATTAACTTTGATATAAACGGTGACAATATTCACGTGCATGATAACGATCATTACGAAATTGATACGTTTATCGACGGCTCAATCATGACTATTGCCGATGCCCCCTGGCCCGGTTTAACTCCTGACCTGCTTAGCATCATTTTGGTAGTGGCCACTCAGGCGAAAGGCACTGTGCTAATTCATCAGAAGATGTTTGAAAGTCGCCTGTTCTTTGTAGATAAGCTGATTGACATGGGTGCCCAGATCATTCTCTGCGACCCGCACCGCGCCACAGTAATCGGTCTGGATCGGGTACAACCGTTGCGAGGCTTATCTATGACATCCCCAGACATTAGAGCGGGAGTTTCCCTACTGATTGCAGCACTATCGGCTGAAGGGGAAAGTATTATCTACAATATTGAGCAGATTGACCGGGGCTACCAGAACATTCACCAGCGCTTACAGAATATTGGTGCACCAATTGAACGCTACGATAGCGTGGTATTTAGTAAATAAAAAACACTAGAGCTAACCCTCCATCAACTGAATATCTTTTATCTCCAGTTGTAGCGTAGTTCGGCCTTCGTACTGATTTTCGTTTACAGAGTAAGCCATCTTAAATGGTTGGTTCCCTTGGATCAATTCGTATAAATGCGGCATACGAAAGCCAATGGCACTTAAGGAGTTGCCGCCGTTCTGACAGACTTCTACTTTTAGATGTTGCTCCCGAAGCAATCGGGGTTGGCCAACTATCTGTAGATTTTCACTGACGAATACCGGACGCATATTACCGGGACCAAACGGCGCCATCTGCCGAATAATATTGTACAGCTTGGGTGATACTTCTGATAACGGAATACTTAAATCTATCAGAATCTGGGGCACCTGCTGTACTTCCGAAATACGCTCAGTTACCACCTGCTCAAATCGCTCCTGAAATCTCGGCACATTTTCTACGGGTAGCGTTAAGCCAGCAGCACTAGCGTGTCCGCCAAACTGGTCGAGTAGATCGGAGCAGGCCGCAATGGCATCGTGTACATCAAAACCGTCTACCGAACGGGCTGAACCAGTAGCTTTCTGATTAGACTCGGTTAAAATAATGGTAGGGCGGTAGTACTTTTCGATGCAGCGGGAAGCTACAATGCCTACTACGCCCTTGTGCCAATCCTGATTAAATAACACTGTACTTCGGGCCTGCTTTAGGCGTCGGTCGGTTTCAATCATCGTCAAAGCCTGGTGGGTAATGCTACTGTCAAACTGCCTTCGTTCAGCATTTTTTTGATGCAGTGCGTCCGCGTATTGATAGGCCTTTTCCAAATCATCCTCTAACATGAGTCGAAGCGCGGCATCAGCATGGTCCATCCGTCCGGCAGCATTAATGCGAGGGGCAAATCCGAAGACTACTTTTTCTATCGTTAATGGCGGCTTGACTCCCGCTACTTGAATCAACGCTTGCCAGGTCGGGCGAGGATTGTTATTAATTTCCTGAATTCCGCAGTAAGCTAGTAGGCGGTTTTCGCCGGTAATAGGAACAATATCAGCTCCAATGGCTACTGCTACGAAATCCATTAGTTTGTATAGTGAATCGGTGGGGTGCTTTAACTTTTTGCAAAAACCTTGTAGTAGCTTGAAGCCTACACCGCAGCCACATAGCTCTTTGTACGGATACCGACACCCCTCCTGCTTAGGATTTAAGATTGCGTGGGCAGGTGGTAGCTCATTTCCGGGACGGTGGTGATCACAAATGATACAATCGATGTTCTGCTTACGGGCTTCGTTAATGAGTCGGTTGGCGCGTATGCCACAGTCCAGGGCAATCAGCAGGCTCACTTTATTTTCGGAAGCGTAGCGGATACCTTGTTCGGAGATTCCGTAGCCCTCGCGGTAGCGGTCAGGAATGTAGTAATCTACCTCATCGTAAATTTCTCGTAGAAAATGAAAGACTAAGGCTACCGAGCAGGTACCATCCACATCGTAATCGCCGTACACTAATATCTTCTCGCCCCGTCGCATAGCTAAAATCAGCCGATGCACGGCATGATCCATATCTTTCATCAGAAACGGATCATGAAGCTCGTTTAAATTAGGACGGAAAAATTGCTTAGCCTGATCGAAGGTGCGCACCTCACGCTGGGCCAAAAGGGTGGCTAAGGTAGGAGTAATCCGCACGTCAGCGGCTAGTTGCGCTACTAACTCTTGATCCGGTAGTTCCTGAAAAACCCACTGCTTACGCATGGCTTCCCTTATTGTTTGCTAAAGTTAAACCGGTATTGAATTGAAAAATCGTCTACCTCAAGTGGTAAATCGTCAGCGCCTTGATTCTCAAGATCAATCGCAGTCTCGTCTAAATCCAGGATGAAACTCACCTGCTGACTAGTAAGCTCTTCAAGCTCGAAAACTAATTGACTTGGACCTACTGTACTACCGGTTTGTACTGTAACCTGTTGCTCATCATCGCTGAGTGTCCAACTATTCTCGATAATATCAGACAGATCATTCAGAGTATATTGCCCATTGTCATTAAATACGATGGTAGTGCCAGAAGGAAACAGTACATCAGCCCCTTCTGCTATAGCTTGGTCTACAGATGCAATATCCGGGTTCAGTACTGCTAAGCCCTGAACGGCACTACGGTCAAGAGTTGCTCCTTCAATAGTTACCTGATAGTCTACCAACTCACCCGATTGAATTTCCCAGGTACCGATTAGTAAATCGCGGCGGCTAGGATCTTCTTCATCGCTACAAGCGGCTAATGTGAGGAGGGCACCAAAAAGTAGTAAGCTGACTCGATTGGTAAGTAAGTTCATAAGGCAATCGGATTATTTAGTAAAGGTAAAAATTAAAATTATCTTCCCAACGAAGCAGTTGGTCAGTTCGTCTGTATTGGCTGTGGTTTAATTAAAAAAATAAAGCGCACAACCAAGGTTGATTGCGCGCTTTAGCAAAGAAAATTATGGTGAACTTTTAGTTGACCGATGCGGCGCTAGACGGATTGCTACGTAAATCTTCTAATACATCTTTGATCGGCACTCGCCCGCCATCACGGTAAGGGATAATCCAGGCATCTTTCACTCCCATTGCTCTTAGGTATTTTTTAAACTTATCAGCTTCCCAGTAATCGCGGAAGTTACCCAATGTATACTTCTGCTTGCCATCATCGCCATTTTCCGTAGTGAAGTTCTCACTGGTATCGTAGCTAGACAAATCCTGGTTTTGGTAAGCACCGATCTGTACCCGGAAAACCAGTCCCTGGTTGTATTCAGCGTCGCTACTAGCCATCGGAACATTTTCCTGGGCAGAACTGGCTTCAGCTTTCGCCTGCTGGAGATTTTCTTGCAATCGGCGAACCTGATCTTTCAGTTGTTTTACCTCAGAGTCTTTTTTGTCTAGCTGACCTTTAACGGAAGATAATTCACCTTCCAACTCGCTGGCTTTAGCAGTAAGCTCTTTGGTCTGATCCTGTTGCTTTTGAAAATCAGCCTCGCTCATTTTTTTGAGCTCTTTCAAACGCTTCTTTTTTTCTTTTTTCAAGCGCTTGCGCTCTTTTTTAGATAATTTTTGTGCTACAGCTACCTCCGGCACCGTAGTGATGCTAAACAGAAATAGCGCGATGATACATACGTACTTCATCACATTTATAGTTTAAATTGATAATTGTCTCCTTAGCCCTCAGTCAATAGTCCATAGTTTACAGTTTTGAATCTGTTGACCATAGGTTGGGCGCCGAGCGCTATCGACTGTGGACTTATTGATCCTTCAAACTTCCTACCATATTTTCCGGAATCACCCATTCATCAAACTGTTCGCTTGTAAGTAATTCGAGTTCTATTGCAGCTTTTCGGAGGGTTGTGCCATCTGCGTAGGCTTTCTTAGCGATTTTGGCTGCATTCTCATACCCAATGTGCGGGTTTAGGGCGGTAACTAACATCAGCGAGTTATTTAAGTTCGCCTGAATCACTTCTGTATTGGGTTCGATGCCCACGGCGCAGTTGTCGTTAAACGATTCGCAGGCATCCCCTAGCAGGCGGGCAGAGGTAAGCAAGTTATAAATCATCATGGGCTTAAAGACATTTAACTCAAAATGACCATTCATTCCACCCACCGAAATAGCAGCGTCATTACCGATCACCTGGGCGCAAACCATCGTTAATGCCTCACACTGGGTGGGGTTTACCTTACCGGGCATAATTGATGAACCGGGCTCATTAGCCGGAATTAAGATCTCACCAATGCCGCAACGGGGACCAGAAGCCAGCATTCTGATGTCGTTACCAATTTTCATCAGACTTACAGCCAGTTGCTTCAAGGCTCCCGAGGTTTCTACGATAGCATCATGAGCCGCTAGTGCTTCAAATTTATTTTTAGCAGTGATGAAGGGATGACCACTAAGTTCGGCAATTTTCTGAGCTACCTCTTCGGCATAGCCTTGAGGAGTATTAAGCCCAGTACCCACGGCGGTACCTCCCAAAGCTAACTCAGTCAAATGTGGAAGAGTGTTTTTAACCGCGGTCATCGCATGATCTAACTGCGCTACGTAACCACTAAATTCGTGGCCTAGCTTTAGTGGGGTAGCATCCATAAAGTGTGTTCGGCCAATTTTCACCACATCTCCGAACGATCTCACCTTATCATTTAGTGTATTTCTTAGTTTTTCTGTCTTAGGTAAGGTTTCTTCCACAATCAACTTATAGGCGGCAATATGCATGGCGGTCGGGAAGGTATCATTTGATGACTGCGACTTATTGACGTCGTCATTCGGGTGAATTGTCTTCTTTTCGTCGGTTAAAGAACCTCCCGATAAAACGTGAGCTCGATTAGCAACCACCTCGTTTACGTTCATATTACTTTGAGTGCCCGAACCAGTCTGCCATACAACCAGTGGAAACTGATCGTCTAGTTTTCCAGACAATATTTCATCACATACCTGTGATATGATGTCGGCTTTTTCCGAGGAAAGAACTCCTAATGAAGCATTGGTCTGGGCAGCGGCTTTCTTCAGAATGGCAAAAGCATGGATGATTTCGAGCGGCATATGGGTGGCCTCTCCTCCAATTTTAAAATTTTCTCTGGAGCGTTGGGTTTGGGCTCCCCAGTACTTATCGGCAGGTACCTGCACCTCGCCCATAGTGTCTTTTTCAGTGCGATAGTTACTCATAATTTACTGTTGGTAGTTTTTGTAAATGTGTCAGAACAAATTTAGGAAAAAATACTCTCCGGCTAGTTATACGGATTGATAGAATAGATAGGCTGTAATAAACCGGAATAATCAGCCAAGAAATAACTCCTAATTGGTAATCATACCATTAATTATCAACTTTGTTACTCTGAATAAAAAATATGAGAAAGAAATACAAAAAGCCGGAAAAACGTAACATCGAAGGCACTACCGACTCAACCGATCCCATCCGGTTAAACCGTTATATTGCTAATGCTGGAGTATGCTCGCGCCGAGAGGCTGATAAGCTAATTGAAAGCGGACAAATTACCGTCAATGGCAAAGTAGTCACAGAACTAGGCACTAAAGTGATGCGCTCTGACCGAGTGAAGTATCAGGGTAAAGTACTGAATCCCGAGAAGCTGGTGTATGTACTACTAAACAAACCCAAAGACTTTATTACTACTACCGATGACCCGCAGGAGCGCAGAACCGTAATGCAATTAGTGGCTAACGCCGCCGAAGAACGTATTTTTCCGGTAGGTCGCCTGGATAGGAATACTACTGGGTTATTGCTGCTAACCAATGATGGCGAACTAGCTGAGAGGCTAACTCACCCTTCCTACGAGATTCAAAAACTGTATCAGGTGGATATCAATAAGCCAATTACGGATGAGGATTTTATTAAAATCGAGAATGGCTTGGTATTAGAAGATGGTCCTGCCCCAGTAGATGAAATTGGGATGGTAGGGCCCGAACGAACCAGCCTAGGTGTTTCTATCCATATCGGAAGAAACCGGATTGTCCGTCGCATTTTTGAGCATCTGGGCTACGATGTGATCCGTCTCGATAGAGTAATGTACGCCGGATTGACAAAAAAAGATTTACCTCGCGGCAAGTGGCGTTATCTATCCAAAGCTGAATTGATCAAAATCAAACACATGGGGCGTAAAAAATAAAAAGCTGACCGTTGATGTCAGCTTTGTAATCGTGCAGGCTGTATAAAAAGAAAAGGAGGGTCCGTCGATGCGGATACCCTCTTTTACTACACTACACAACCTAACCTATGTTTT
>ERZ1740058.212-NODE-212-length-50687-cov-6.017064_pt1 | contig 50687 bp, 43 predicted proteins | sample MGYA00581745_ERZ1740058 | MGnify/ENA primary metagenome ERZ1740058 (study PRJEB43018, sample SAMN04849742) | marine metagenome | isolation source: floating plastic debris | place: Pacific Ocean | collected 2008-08-30 | study: EMG produced TPA metagenomics assembly... | reverse complement strand
TCTAATTGATGCTATATAGCAGGTGGTGGATGAAGGCTTTCTGGGTAAGATCTCTCACGTAGAGATGTGCTGCTATTTCCATATGCGGGCTAACGGCAACCCACCGGTTGCGCCGGTTCCCGACTTATTTGATTACGACCTGTGGACCGGTCCGGCTCCGTTGCGTCCTTACGACGGGCTGCCTCATATACGCTGGTGGCGTACGTTTATGGAGTACGGCAATGGAATTGTAGGCGATATGTGCGTACACATGCTGGACACCGTTCGGTGGATGCTGGATTTGGGCTGGCCTCAAGAAATTTCCTCCCAAGGCGGCATTTTTGTGCAGAAAGAAGGTAAATCTAATATTTCCGATACGCAATCAGCCGTATTTGAGTATCCGGAACTAAATTGTGTATGGCAGCATCGCAGTTGGGGAGCTCCGGCTGATCCTGAATACCCCTGGTCGTTCAAACTCTTCGGTGAGCATGGCACCCTGGCCGGTAGCACCATGCAGGCTGACTTCTTCCCTTACGAAAAAGGTGATCCTATTCACTTTGATGTGCTGTACGAGAAAGAGAAATTTCCGGAAGATGTTACCGAAGACCGGATTGAACTAAACGCGGCTCCGGCCACCCGACTGCATATGCTAGACTTTTTGAATGCCATTGAAAACAACAGTAAGCCAGTGGCTGACGTGATGAACGGACACATTTCTACTGCCTCCTGTATCTTAGCTAACGTGTCGATGGCAGTGGAACGTCCGTTAGTATACGATCCCGAAAAAATGATTGTGGTAGATGACGCTGAAGCAACCAAACTATTGCAACGCCCTTATCGTGATCCCTGGAAACACCCGTTACCCGATGAGGTCTAACTCGTACTTATCTTCTCTTGATTTTTTACTTCTATCTAGAATTAATCATTTACCATGAAATATTACCGATTTTTTGTGCTACTCATTTTTTGGGTAGGTATCATCCATCAGAATCAGGCACAAAATAGTGTTACCGCCAAAGGGGCTGAGCTAACTCAGGTAGCGGAAGACTATATCTTTACCGAAGGTCCGGCGGCGGATAAGAAGGGTAACGTATACTTCACTGATCAACCCAATAACCGGATTATGAAATGGGCGACCGACGGAACGCTGTCGGTATTCATGGAAGATGCCGGACGAGCGAATGGACTGTACTTTGATGGAGATGGTAATTTGATTGCCTGTGCCGATGAAAAGAATGAACTCTGGCTGATTGACGAAGGCAAAAATGTAAAGGTGTTAATGGATAGCTACGAGGGCAAAAAGCTGAATGGCCCTAACGATGTATGGGTGCATCCTGACGGAGGAATTTACTTCACTGATCCCTTCTATAAACGTGATTACTGGAACCGAACTGAAAAGGAAATTGAAAGTGAAGATGTCTACTATCTTTCCCCCGACTACCAAACCCTGACCGTAGCAGCCACCGATCTAGTTAGACCGAACGGTATTATTGGCACCTCAGACGGAAGAACACTGTTCGTAGCCGATATCAACGATAAAAAAACCTACCGATACCAGATAGGCTCCGATGGGAAGTTGAGTAAGCGGGAGTTATTCGTAGAGATGGGTTCGGACGGAATGACGTTGGATGCTAAAGGTAACTTATACTTGACTGGTAAAGCCGGAGTAACAGTGTTTAATCCTGAAGGCGAACAAATTGAGCAGATTCCGGTACCCGAAGGTTGGACAGCTAACGTTTGTTTCGGAGGTAAGAACCGTAAAACGTTATTTGTTACCGCTATGAAGTCAGTCTATACCATGAATATGGCGGTTAAGGGTGCAAAATGAACATTTTTCAGTATGCGCTGCCACACTATTCTAAAAAACGCCTAAAGTGTAAGCAATTAAGACTACTTTTTTCTCTCTTTGTTTTCCATTCGCTGTATGTAGCCTCTTCAGTCTATAGCCAGACATTAGCTCCGATACAGTTACTGGTAGATGCTTGCGATACCATTCAGATTGCCGAGGCAGAAAACTACCTATGGACTTCCGGAAACCAGGATGTGGTGATGGTAGACAAAAACGGCGTTGTTTGCGGAGTGAATCCGGGTAGTACTTACGTGGCTGCAGTCTCTAAGAATACTAGTGCAAGTTATCGTACTGAAATAACCGTAGTTGGAAATAGTGGTAGCCGAGAAGTGTCCAGCTCTTCTAGCAAAGAAGCATCGATGTGTAGTACATCAGCTAGCACTTTAGAACAGCTAATATCCCAAGAGGGCTATCAAAAAACTGACTCTAGGTTGAAAGTAGCGGAAAACCAACGACTACTTCTCTGGTCAGATGGTTCCCCATTCATTTTTCTTTCTCAAACATTATGGAGTATGGCGCGTCGATTAACTCGGGAAGAGATTATCGATGTATTGGATATTTGTCAGGCTCAGGGATTCACAGCTATTCAGTTTATTGCTCACGCGCACTACATGGGAGCCAACCGCTACGGAGATATTCCCTTTGAAGATGAAAACTTTGCCTGTCCCCGAATCACCCCGGGCAGTAACCCTGAGGACTCGCTCGAGTACGACTGGTGGGATCATGTTGAGTTTATTGTACAGCAAAGTACGAAGCGAGGTATGGTAGTTTGCTTGTTGCCTACCTGGCGTGAGCAATGGAACCAAAAGAATAATCTGAACGAACACAATGCTTTGACCTACGGGAAGTTTATTGGTGCCCGGTTTCAGCACCTGAATGATTCTATCATCTGGGTGATGGGCGGGGATGCGGCCCCGGATACCAAAGCTAAGCTGAACATCCATCGGGACTTAGCCCGAGGCATTGCGCTGGGGATTAATGGCCAAGAGGATTACGGTAATTTAATAATGACCTACCATACCCACGGCCCCACCATCACTAATAACTACATTTCCGGGGCAGAGCCATTTATGGACTTCAATACCATTCAGTCGGGGCATAGCCTGGATAATCTAGAGGGTATGATGGTGGCTAGCTATTCTTCCCAGAATAAGCCTACAGTAGATTTTGAGCCGCTCTACGATAAAAACGGGCAGTTAATCCACGAAGCTCGTACTACAATTTACTGGGGAATATTTCAGGGAGGGTTCGGCACCTCCTACGGCAACTGGAATATCTGGCACTGTGGTGCTCGAGACGATATTGCCCAGTTTCGAATTCCCGAATCTTTTGAACAAAGCTTTGGTACGCAAATCAGACATATAGGCCAACTGCTGCATAGTCATCCTATGGAATTGAGAGTGCCAAAACCAGATTTACTGGTAAATAATGGTACTGGAGGAGCTTACCGAATACTGGCCATGTCAGCCACTGATAGCACTTATGCCTACGTATATTCACCCACGGGAGCTTCTTTTAAGGTTGATCTGGGCCTTCTCAAAAACAAGAAGCTACGTTATCAGTGGTTTAATCCTCGTTCTGGCACGATAGAAAGAAAAGGGACATTCATTCGAGAAAACGAAGCCCAAACTTTCCATCCTCCGAGCCAGGGAGAACCTTTCACTGGTCACGATTGGGTATTGATTCTGGATTAATAGTTTTTAACCAAAGATCTAACCCGAGGCTGCCATAAACTCGATTACGGTTACTGTTGATCGCGCAGAAACTCAAAACCCACTCGCTTGCCGGTGCGGATCGCAGACAGTCCACTGGCCTGCATCTTGTCTTTTACGGTAAGCTGTTTGCTAACTTCCATCGGAGGTACGAATAAGTCAAAGTCAATAGCGTGAACTATAGCAGTTTCGGCAATCTGGTAGAGGGTTTCTTCATCGATAGGTTTGCGCGAGAAGGAGTTGTACATAAAGGCAAGTTCCTTGCGCCCTTCTACAAAAAAATGTTGCTCCTTATTGATAAAAATCCGACCAATCAAGTACCCAACGTCCGAGAGTCGGTTGTATCGCAACGAATCGGACAGAAAGTTATAAACCAGAATCATTCCGCAGTAAGCACGGGTAGGATCCTGCTTTACATATTCTGAATTGTGCACGAAATATTCGGGATTGAAATTGAACACATTAGTGTGCATCATAAACACTAAGGTATCTCCGGAAAACTTTAGAAGGGATTCATAATCGCCTTGGGGACGGTAGGTTACTTCTACCAGACTGTCTTCACCCATAGCCTCTGTAGTACGTTCGGCAATATTGTGCAGCACTCCGTTAAGCTGGTGAAATACTTTCTTAGTCTGAAGAAAGATTTCTTGTTTTAATTCTCCTTTTTCTTGTAAGGCCTTAATAATTCGGTCGTCGGTTTGTGTCATAGTAGGTTTGGTTATAGTAAAAAAAGACTGAATTTGGGGAAAATGTTTGATGAATAGTGTTTTGGTGTTTGAGCGACCGTCGCCCGGTATTAAAGTTTTATAGTATTTTTATCACCCTAACATTGCGCGGCAACCGCCCTAACACCCTAACATTATGCTATACCGACCACTGTTCTTTTTTTGCTTACTGCTTTCCGCTTGCCAACCCAACCCCGAGTCTTCTGAAGAAGATAGCTCAGCGGATCTACCTCATGTTGTTTATATTTTGGCGGATGATTTGGGGTGGGGCGATATTTCGGTACAGAATCCGGAATCTAAGATTCAAACCCCTAATATTGATCGCTTGGCTCAGGAGGGCATGCGCTTCACCGATATGCACACTCCTTCTTCGGTTTGTACACCCACCCGCTACGGTATCTTGACGGGTGAATATGCCTGGCGAAGTCGGCTTAAGCGAGGGGTGCTGTTTGGTTATGATTTACCGTTGATTCCGGAAAATAAGACTACGGTAGCTGATTTAATGCAGCGAAACGGCTACTACACGGCGGGAGTAGGGAAGTGGCACCTGGGTTTACCTTTCCCGGTGCAGGAAGGTTCTGATTACCTTCAGCGACATCAGGATTCAGTAACGACACTAGGAACTTCGGAGGATGTAGCATTCCTGGAGACTTTTGAAGCGGGTGGCCCCACCGATTTGGGGTTTGATGAGTACTACGGAATTCCGGCTTCGCTGGATATGGCGCCCTACGGCTACATCGAGAATAGCGGTTGGGAAACACTTCCTACCGACAGCGTAGCCGCGGAAGTACGTAGTCCGGATTACGATAAAGGATTTTGGCGGGGAGGGGAAGCCTCACCCGAATTTGACCACCGGCAGGTACTCCCGAAAATTACCGAACGGGCGGTGAAGGTTATTAATGAGCACGGTCAGAGCCGGACTAACCAGCCGCTGTTTTTATATTTTCCGCTTACCGCACCGCATACGCCCTGGTTGCCTACCGAAGAATTCAGAGGCAAAAGTCAGGCAGGAAAGTACGGTGACTTTGTGGTGATGGTTGATGACGTAGTGGGGCAGGTAATGCAGGCGTTGGAAGAGCAGGAGATGGCGGATAATACCCTAATCATTTTTACCAGTGACAACGGTGCCCATCTTGACCACGTAGGTGATGAGTACGAACACTCCGGTAACGCCGACTGGCGAGGACAGAAAGCCGATATTCACGAGGGTGGGCACCGGGTGCCCTTTATTGCCAGGTGGCCTAATCATATTCCGGCTAATCAAACGAGTAGTGCTTTGGGATGCCTCACCGACCTGATGGCTACCGCTGCTGCCACCGTGGGCGACTCATTAGCCAATGAAGTTGGGGTAGATAGCTATAATCTGCTTCCGGTGATGCTGGGCGAGCAGCCAGAGTCAGCTCGGGAGGTGGTGGTACATCATTCTTTAGACGGTATGTTCTCAGTTCGCCAGGGCGACTGGAAACTAATTGTTGGACGAGGCTCCGGTGGCTTTACCCAACCCCGTCGGGAAGAAGTTGCGGAAGGCGAGCCTACCGGTCAACTTTATAATCTGGCTAACGATCCTAGTGAGCAGAATAACCTATTTGTCGAAGAACCGGAGAAGTTGGAAGAACTAATGGCGTTTCTAGATCAATATCAAACAGAAGGGCGTAGCCGCTAATATTTTGATGGTTCCTGTATTACTAGTACCGTGAGGCTTAGATTTCTTCCTGATTCAATAGAAAGCTTATACCAGTTGGGACACATGAAAACATCACAAGGAAACCTTATGGCCTTGCCCAATGACTAAAATGGAGATTTGAAGCTCCTGATCTTCTACTCTTTTTTCAGGTAGGTTAATGGAAATAGTATAGGTTTCGTTTTTGTTGAGTTCAATTCCTGAAGCTAACCAAATAGAAGGAGGTCTTTTTTCGTCCAGATTAAATTCAAATTGATCTTTCGTGTAATCTACCATTACAGGTTTACCCTGGCTTTCATTTCGAATAGTAATACTAGCACCTGCAAATTGATGATCTACTAGCAATTCAAAGGACTGAAATTGATCCTCCTCATGATAGTCATAATAGTTGGAGTGGGCAGAAGGAAAAAAAATAAGTATTCGATAGCGATCATTGGCCTTTTGGGGAATAAAGGTGTACTTGAGTTCTTGTGGAGAGCTCTGTAACTGTATAGTATCACTTATATTTACGGTCTCCAGCAACCCCCACTTAGAAATGGCATTTTTCTGACCTGATTTATCTGGTTGATCACAGGCAGTAGCAAAAACCGATAACATAATAAATAGAAAGAATTTGTTTATCATAATAGTACCCTTTTACCCCTCTCTCTATGGCGCGTTTGCAACGCAATTACCTTCTCTGTCATATAACTCTAAGCAATTTTATCGTGTACTAGGGGCGATCATTTTCTAGTATCAGTAGACATAGAATAAGGCGCATCTTCTGGTTGAATTCCTCGCGACTCGTTAGGGGTATCGCTCATAGTAAGGTTCAGCGTACCCCCTTGCAGGATAGTTTCGTGGGTGAGATAGTTTTTGGTGTAGGTCTCGTCATTTAGCCTGGCTTCTTGGATGTAAGGCCTTTCTGGTTGATTGCCTTCAGCAGAAACTACCCAGCTTTTGCCGTTGGGTAATTGTAAAGTTACCTTTTCAAAAAGTGGACTACCCAGTACGTATTGATTACTGCCCGGACATACCGGGTACATGCCTAGGGCAGAGAACACGTACCAGGCGGAGGTTTGGCCGTTATCTTCGTCGCCACAGTAGCCGTCGGACTGGGGGTTGTAGAGCTTATCCATAATCATGCGGACGTGCTGCTGGATTTTCCAGGGCTGACCGGCGTAAGCGTAGAGGTAGGGCATGTGCTGGATGGGCTGATTACCGTGGGCGTACTGCCCGGTATTCACAATCTGCATCTCCCGAATTTCGTGGATGGTAAAGCCGTAGTACGAATCATCGTAGATGGGGGGCATCACAAAGACCGAATCCAGCATGTCGGCAAATGCCTCCTTTCCGCCCATTAGTTCGGCTAAGCCGTGCACGTCCTGGAAGACCGACCAGGTGTAGTGCCAGCTATTACCTTCGGTAAAGGCATCGCCCCACTTGAATGGATTGAAGGGAGCCTGAAATTCCCCGTTTTCCAGTTTGCCGCGCATCAGCTTGGTTTCTTCATCGAACAGCTTACGGTAGTTCTGCGCTCGTTGGCGATACAGATTTATTTCACTCGCTGGCTTGCCCAAGGCTTCGGCTAGTTCAGCAATGCAATAATCAGCGTAGGCGTATTCCAGCGAGCGGGCGGCATTTTCGTTGATGTCCACATCGTAGGGCACGTAGCCTAAATCATTGTAGTACTCGTGGCCGTAACGTCCTACTGATTTTACCGGGCCAACTCCGGTGGTATTTTTAATGATCGCTTCATACAGTGTTTCAATATCGTAACCGCGAATTCCTTTGAGGTATGCATCGGCAATGAGTGAGGCCGAATTGGACCCGATCATTACGCTACGGTGACCGGGACTAGCCCATTCGGGCAGCCAGCCACTTTCCTGGTAGGTATTCACCAGTCCGCGCATAATCTTAGCATCCAACTCAGGATACATCAACGAGAAGAAGGGAAACACCGCCCGGAAGGTATCCCAGAAACCATTGTCGGTATACAAGTAACCCGGCAATACCTCGCCATTGTAAGGGCTGTAGTGTACGGTATCTTGCTCCGCGGTAATTTCGTGCAACGGTCGGGGAAACAGTAAGGTGCGGTAGAGGCAGGAGTAAAAGGTTTTTCGTTGGTCGTCGGTGCCGCCCTCTACCCGGATTTTGCTTAACTCACTCTCCCAGATTTGCTGGCTCTCGGTGCGTATTGCTTCAAAGGTACGATTACCAATTTCCCGTTCCAGGTTGATTTGAGCCTGTTCTGCACTAATAAAAGATGAGGCTACCTTTACCTGCACCACCTCACCTTTAGCCGTAGCAAAACCTACGATGGCTCCAGTATGATCACCCGTAGCTTCAGTGCCTTCTTGCATCACCGAGTCTTGCCAGGTATAGGTTATTGTGAAATCGTGGTCGAACTCAAGGACGAAGTAGTTATGAAAATTCTCGGGCACGCCGCCGTGGTTGTTACGACAGTAGCCCACAATCTTGCGTTCTTCCGGGATAATCTGCACCTGCGAGCCTTTGTTATAGGCATCCAGCAAGATAAAGGCCGAATCGGTTTCGGGAAAGGTGAAGCGGAAGAAAGCAGCCCGTTCGGTGGGAGTTACTTCCGCATTAACGTCATAATCCGCCAGATAAACCTGGTAGTAGTGAGGCCTAGCAGTTTCGGCTTTATGGGAGAACCAGGAGGCGCGTTTTTCTTCGTCGAATACCGGAGTGCCCGTCATTGCAAACAGGGAAAAGGCGGCGTAATCGTTTAGCCAGGGACTAGGCTGATGGGTTTGTTTTATTCCCCGGATTTTGTAGGCATCGTAGGCGTACATCCAACCGTCGCCGTTAGGGGCGGTTTGAGGCGACCAGAAATTCATGCCCCAGGGCCGGGCAATGGCCGGATAGGTATTACCATTGGAGAGCGAAAATTCCGAATCGGTGCCCATCAATGGATTTACGTAGTCGGTTAGTTGAGTGGGTTGGGCTTGAGTGGTAAAAGCAATCCAGAAGCAGAAGTAGGTTAGGCAGATGTATTTCATGGTAGGCTTTGATAAAAAATTTTGGGCAAGGTCTAAGTATTTTTCCGATTTAGCGACTAACAGCATAAAAGAAACCAAAATAAGTGGCTTTGGAGCAGGAATTTATCCGACTTATTAAAGAAAACGAGCGAATTCTTCAGAAAATCTGCAACCTGTACTGCCGGGAAGCAGCGGATCAGGAAGATTTATACCAAGACATCGTAATCCAACTTTGGGAAGCCTTTCCCCGGTTCAATCAACAAGCGAAAGTAAGCACCTGGCTCTACCGCATTGCCCTGAATACCGCCATAACGCGCTACCGCAAAGTAAAAAAGCACCCCCGAACCGAGGGAATTACTGATCGGATATCCAGTGCAGTTAGCCCTGTTTCAGATTCGCTGAACGAAACCAACAGGCAGTTGTATGCCGCAATAGAAAGCCTGACCAAGGTGGAGAAAGCTATCACGCTGCTCTACATGGAAGGTGCCAAGTATCAAGAGATAGCCGAGGTCATCGGCATTAGTGAGTCTAACGTGGGCTTCAAGCTTAATAGAATAAAAAAGAAACTTCGTACTACATTACAGATCAAAGAGCTATGAACATCAATGAACTAAAACAGAACTGGGAAGCCCTGTACGGCGAACCAAGTAACGTGCACAACGAAGCGGACATTCGGCGGTTGATTGCTAGTGGAACGTCCGAGGAAGTTTCGCAAATAAATCGCAAGCTATTTAGAGACATGCTAATTACCGGAGTAGCCACGATAGTAAGCGTAGTAGGAGTGATTTTTTTCTACGTCCGCTATGATCCGGTTGAACAACCCTGGATAGACATCTCCAAACTGATTCCGATTCAACTGTTAGCCTTTAGCATATTTCTCGCGCTGTTTTTCTTCGGTTACGCCGAATATAGAATAGTGAATCGGAAGTTTACAGCAAATTCACTTCGCAACTTTTTATCAGCTACAGTAAGGAAGAACAAAACCTATTACTGGATTTTTACCACATCATTTTCCGTACTACTGTTCACGGTCTACTTACTGGAGATTAACTACTTTGTAAATCCTCATGATACCACAGCGTATTTATTTACCACCTCCGGAGCGCTTACATTGACCGGAGTAAGTTACCTGGCGATGAGATATTACTACCGAAGTCATTTTGCCACTCATTTTCAACGTCTGGAGGATTATCAGAATGAACTTAGCAGCTAATTACTCATTTCTAACCGAGAGTTTGTAGGCCGTGGTGGTTCGGTAGGTTTCCCCAGGACGAAGCACTACGGAGGGGTAATCAGGTTGGTTAGGCGAGTCGGGAAAGTGTTCAGTTTCCAGACAGAGCGCCGAACGTTTGCCATAACTTACGCTCCCTTTTCCCACGGCTGAGCCGTCCAGGAAGTTACCCGAATACAACTGGACGCCGGGTTCGGTAGTAAATACCTCCATAAAGCGTTTAGACTTGGGGTCAAACACTGTAGCCGCTAGCGATAACTCATTTTCGGAGCCGTTCAGTACCCAGCAGTGGTCGTAGCCTTTACCGTTAATAATCTGCGGATGATCCGCATCAATGCGTTCACCTACCACTGTAGGATCAGTAAAGTCAAACGGGGTACCCTCCACCACTGTCAGATCACCTAAGGGAATCAGGGTCTCGTCTACCGGCACAAAACGATCGGCATTAATCGTCAGCACATGGTCTAAAATAGTAGTGGAAGGATCGCCCGAAAGGTTAAAGTAAGAGTGGTTGGTAAGGTTGACGATGGTGGGCTTATCGGTGGTAGCTTCGTAATCAATCCGAAGGGTGTTATCTTCCTGTAGGGTGTAAGTGACCTTAGTTTCCAGCGTTCCGGGGTAGCCTTCCTCGCCGTCGGGACTAGTGTAGCGGAGAATAAGTTGGGGGCCGTTATCAGAAGTGGCAGTGTCAGCCTGCCAAACTACTTTATCAAAGCCCTTCAGCCCACCGTGCAAATGGTTTTCTCCGTTATTCTGTGCCAGAGAATAGGTTTCACCGTCCAAGGTAAATTCGCCGCTAGCAATACGATTTCCGTAACGGCCTACCAGCGCGCCGAAGAAGGAAGGTCTAGTGCGGTAGCCCTCCATATCGCTGTAGCCCAGTACCACATCACCTAGGTTTCCTTCTGCATCAGGCACCCGCCAGGCAGTAATTACCCCACCGTAGTTAGTAATATCCACTTCGGTATCAGCGTTGGTGAGGGTGTATAAATCTACGGAAGCTCCATCGGTGGTAGTGCCAAATGGTTTTTTGGATATAGTGGAAGTAGGCATAGTTTCGGTAGTTTCTTCTTGTTGGGTAGGAGAACTCTGGCAGGCCGCCAGACCCAGCAGCCAGATCAGGCAAATAATTCTCATTAGGGATAGTTTTAGGTTTGAATGTAAAGTATACAAGACGATAGCACAATTGCAACTATCAGAGAGAAGCATTCCTCAATTATCCACTATTTTGGTTTTATAGCATCGTTTGCCCGACAGATACTCAATGGGCCAAGATTTGTCGTGCGCCTGACATTTCAAAGGTTTCTGTTCACCCCGATAGGGTTTGATTTTTCACTCCTTACTCGGTAGATTAACTTTTCTAGCAATCTGTCAGTTAGCTATCTTTAGGCTCGACAATATGAGGCAAAGCTGTCTTTTTCTCTCTCTGCTGATTCTGCTGATATCCCAAATCCCAGTTTTTGGTCAGGTAAATGATCTGACGATCACGGCTGTTGAGTTTTCAGGGCTTAAAAAGGCTAATGAAGCCTACTTGCGTAATTTTGTGGAAACCGCGGTAGGCCAACCTTTTCGTCCAACCCAAGTTCAGGAAGATCGACAGCAACTAATTCGCATTCCTGGGATAGGAAATGTTACCATACTTGTCGACACGATAGCGGATGAGCGGGTGAGTCTTGAGTTTGCTGTTGATGAGCAGCGTACGCTCTTGCCTATTGTTGGCTTGGGAGGTGTTACCGATAACTTCTGGTTTCAGCTAGGTTTGGCAGAATATAACTTCAGGGGAAGGGGGCAAACTTTGCTGGGCTATTTTATGAGTAACAACGGTATTCCTAACGGACAGATTTATTATCGCAACGAAAGAGTGAAAGGCCAACCCTGGGGCTATGCCATTGATATTCGGAGAATAGGTGCCCCTGAGCCTTTATTTTTTCCTGAAGCCACGGTGAACTATCTCTACACGAACACCAGTAGCGGAATCACCGGTATTCGTCATATTGGGTTTAATAACAAAATAGAATTAGGAGCTAACTTCTTTCTAGAAGAGTACATTAAAGATGAGGAAAGAGAATTTTCGCCACTACCCGGACCTGATCAATTGAGTCTGCGAAAGTTGCTGGTGAGATTAAGCTACGAGACAAATCATCTGGTGTACGATTACTTTTACCGAGGTGGTTCATACTGGCGAGCGATAGGGCAATCCGTGTATACTTTTAAAGATAACTCTCGCTTCTTTAGTTTATTCTTTGAGGGCATTCGGTACTGGCGGCCTTACCGAACGGCCAATATTGCAGTTCGTTTATAAACAGGGATTGCCACCAATAATGATTCCCCCTTTGCTCCCTTTGTGTTGGATAGTCAGGTCAATATTCGAGGATCAGGCAATCGGGTAGACCGGGGTACGGCCCAGGTAGTTGTCAATGCCGAATATCGACAAACAGTGTTTCAATTTTCTCAATTAGCGGGGCAAGTTGTTGGCTTTGCCGATACTGGTACCTGGCGAAAACCCGGTGGGGAGCTGCAGGACTTAGTAAGTCGTAAAAACCTCCGTCAGTTTGTAGGGGTAGGAGTACGCCTGATTAATCAAAAAGTATTTGGGGCAGTGCTTCGTTTCGATTATGGTTTTGATGTATTCAATCCGGGAGAGCGAGGAGCGGTCATTGGTGTAGGGCAATATTTTTAATCGGTGATATTACTAATTGTACTGTAACTGCTAAATTCAGTGACCAATTTGGTACTGCTACTAAGCCCATTGATCCAAAGCTAGATGGTCTAAAGGATAATGGCGGCTTCACCGACACCTATGCCTTATTACTGGGTAGTCCAGCTATTGATAAAGGTTCAAACGCCGACTCCACTGCTTGTGAGCTTTAGGACCGCGGAATATGAATAGTCTCAGCCACGAGCCTTTTCGTTTTAAAACAAGAACAAACATTGAATTCCCCCCTAAAGTTATACTGACATTGCTCTTATACGTAATAATTAATTAGCCAACGTAAACAAAACTTTTACTATGACCATGAACCGACGAGACTTTACCCGCACCCTAGCCGCCGGAGCTAGCTTTTCTGCATTCCCTTTCGCCAATTCTTTCGCTGAGCGACCCTTTCAAGAAAAGAGACTAGGAGTAGCGCTGGTGGGACTAGGCGGTTACAGTAGCGGTCAATTAGGACCTGCTTTGCAAGAAACTGAAAATTGTTATTTGGCTGGAGTAGTTACAGGCACTTCCGAAAAGGAGAAAATTTGGGCTGATAAATACGGCATATCTAAAGAAAATATTTACAACTATGATAATTACGATCAGATTGCGGACAATGAGGACATCGATATTATCTACATAGTACTACCTAACTCTATGCATGCTGAGTACACCATCCGGGCAGCGGAAGCTGGTAAACACGTGATTTGTGAAAAACCGATGGCGATGAACGTAGAAGAGTGTCGCCAGATGATTGATGCCTGCGAGAAAGCTGGAGTGAAATTATCCATTGGCTATCGGCTACACTTTGAACCTTTCAATCAAAAAGTAATGGACATGGCTGAAGAGAAAGCGATGGGTAAAATTAACTTTATCCGCTGTGGAGCCGGCTACCGCATGGGCGATAACTGGGATCAGTGGCGGCTGCAAAAAGACCTGGCGGGCACTGGAGCCTTGGGCAATATGGGGGTGTACGCCATTCAAGGCGCACTATACGCCGTGGGAGAAAATCCGATTTATGTGCGGGCACAGGAGTTTAAAACCATACCCGAAAAATTTGATGAAACCGATGAGACAGTTACGTTTCAGTTTGAGTTTCCGAGTGGGGCGGTGGCCAACTGCGAAACCAGCCATAATGCCAGTATGAACTACCTGTACGTATCGGCCGACGACGGCTGGATTCAGCTTGACCCTTACTCGCAGTACGGTGGCCTTAAAGGAAAGACGAGCGAAGGGCCGCTTAACTTCCCTCAAGTGAATCAGCAAGCCCGACAGATGGACGATTTTGCGGCCTGTATTCTAAATAATACCCAGACTCCCGTACCCGGTGAGATGGGACTACGCGATATGCAAATCATTGATGGCATCCTTAGCTCCATTGATTCTGGTGGAGAGAAAGTGCAACTAGAGAATTTAGCATTTTAGAGAAACTAGAGCTTTCCTAAGCGTTCAGCGAAATACTCTTGCCAAGATGGGGGTAGGTAGGGGTCATCAGCGGCAAGCGTCAGACCTTCCTGATCGGTTTTGTCAAAAGCGTACAGCCGGACAATATCTACTACGGTTAGTGGGGAATCCGACTCTTGTAGTAAGGTTAGCTCATCTCCGGTTTTAACTAGTCCTTCTTTCGCTACTGAGAAGTAAACACCGGGTTGGCGGCGCTCCAGAAAGTACTTCACCATTTTTGGGTCACCAAAGCGGATACCTAGCTTAAAGCAGGGCATACGGGGCTGGGTAACTTGTAATTCGCACTCGCCGGCCCGAAAGTGGTCACCAATATGGATCTCTCGTTCGTCTAGGCCCACTATGGTCAGGTTTTCGCCAAAGACCCCTAACGGATAATCAAATTGCGGAAAATCGATTTTCCAGCCAGCGTAATGTTGGTAGGGGTATGCGTAAACTGCTTTTTCCGTCCCACCGTGTACTCGTAAATCCGCCTGCCGGTCACCATTTAGATTAGTGCGCCGAACCATCGTAGGTTCGGAAACGGGAGCTTTGAAGATACCAGTGCTAACCTCTTTCCCCTGGTACATTACCGTTTGGGGTAGCCCTACATTCACTGAAATAATTTGCATGCGTAGTAGGTGCTGGCCGAATTAGAACAAGCTCGCTTCTCGGGCTAAGCCTTTGGGGTTCTCAATACGGATTTTACGGCCTTTAGTAGTTAGTAACCCATCCTCCTTAAACTCGTGCAGCAGCCTGATTAAGGTTTCAGTGGCGGTGCCAACCATATTGGCTAAATCTTCGCGGGTAAGGTTAATCTCAATAGGCCCCTGCTCCATGTAATCCATGCCGTAGGTGTCTTTCAGTTTAAGCAGTGTAATGGCTAAACGCTCGCGTACGGTGCGTTGGGCTTGCTGGGTAAGGCTTCCGTTCATGACGCCCAGTTCGTGGCATACCTGCTTCAGTATGCGCTGACTTAACTCAGACGATTGATTCATTGCCTCCAGGAAACTCTGGCGGGGCAAAAAACAAATCGTACAGTCTTCCAAAGTCTCAGCCGATACGCTGTAAGGTTCTTCGGCAATCAGGGCTTTGTAGCCTAATAAGCCACCCTTACCAGCTACGTTAACAATCTGTTCTTTTCCGTCGTAGCCTAGCTTATACACTTTTACCTTACCGGCGTTGATACAGAAAACTCCTAAAGGGCGGGTGCCTTCGTGGAATAGTATCTGTCCTTTGCGATATAAGGTGCAGGATTTGCTATCGGATATTTCACTCAGTTGAGCTTTACAGAGAGTAGAAAACATTGAGTTTTCCCGTGATTTGCAGGCTTCGCAGCCAAATTCGGGATGTAGTTTAGTGCGGGGCATGATTAGTAGTCGTCAGTTCAATTACAAATTCTTCAATTTGTTTGAAAGATACAAGTAACTGGCTATTTAAAACGGTAATGCTTAGTCGCTAGTTCAATAATCAAATTGACTCAATTCTTTGTAATGACGAATAAACTCTATTTTTTCCTGTTTATTATATTCTTACTATTGGTGAGTTATGTTATTCCGGCCCGGTGGCGTTTCAATCTTGAATCAGGTGTAGTTTTCGGCGGATACAACAACATACGGATGCCCAGCAACGGGGGTGCTTTCTCTGTACTGATGCGGTTATACGCCTAAACAGTGAGGCACAAGCCGAAGCAAAAACCAATGTGGGGGCTGTCTCCTTGATCAACTTCCGGGCGGAGTAGTTTTCCAAGGATCAGTTTTCTGTTTGGCTTCTCCGCCGGAACGGGTGGAGGATGTACTGTTGGCTGCTTACCTATACCCTAACCGTTGGGTAACGTTAAAAGCTGATTATCGCCTATTAAAAGGTAGCGCTGATAAAGATGAAGTGTAAACAACACCTTGCATTATGCTGTCATTGGGGTGATTATCAACTTTTAAGCTGGTTCTGAAGCCGAACATCTACCCACGGTTGTCGTAGGTTCTTAAAAAAGAATAGACGATGCTAGTTACCACTACATCCACCTTACAAGACAAAACTATTACCGATCATCTCGGACTCGTTTTGGGCGAAGCCATTATTGGAGCTAATGTGTTTCGGGATTTTTTTGCGGGTATTCGCGACATTGTGGGCGGCCGTTCCGGCTCCTACGAACGGGCGTTACGAAATGCTAAGGACATTGCACTGCGCGAAATGCAGGAGGAAGCGGAGAAAATGGGCGCCAATGCCGTCATCGGGGTAGACCTGGATTACGAAACTGTAGGTAAGGAATCCAGTATGCTGATGGTAACCGCTAGCGGTACGGCTGTAATCTTTCGCTAGATTACACTTGGCTAGAGCAGCGCAACGCGGCAAACACCAGGTTCTCTACGTACTCATAAACCTGATCGTGTAACCCTTCTTTATTCCGATCTACTTCAGTAAGGGAAGGGAGATGTAGGGCGAAGTATGGCTGCTGGTGCGAAGCTTCCAGCACCGTGCTGATCAGGGCATGGGGATAAGGATATTCGGGGTTTACTTCCTTAGCAATAGCCGCAATACGCTTACACAAATCTTTATAGCCCCGGAATAATCCTTCTTTATTATCTTCATCCACTTGCTTGGTGAGGTAGGTCTTATTCGATTCGGCTACCACAATCCGGTACAGCGCAGTTTCGTCAATGTTAGCAAAAGCTGGATCAAATTCGGCCTCGTTGCAGATGGCTTTCAGAGCCACTTTCAGTTTTTCTTCGGGATCTTGTAAATGGTTAGTACGGTAATCAATAAGGTACTCCATCCACTTCCAGTACCAGGCAATCAGGTAAATAAGCAGTTTGTGCTTATTCTCAAAGTAACGATAAATAGATGCTTCGGTAGAGTTAATCTCGTTAGCGAGTTTTTTGAAGGTAAACTGCTCGAACCCCAGTTCATCTATCATCTTAATGCTATTGCTAATGATTTTAGAACCTAATTCAGTATGCTGCGGGTCACGGGTAAAGTACCGATCGCTAAGACGTAGTGAAACCATATTTCTTAAATGTGGCGCAAAGGTAGTAAATAAGTAATACTTCCAAAACGAAAAGTGATAATTCCATAGACCGAAGTCTAAAGTTGGAAACAGTTACTGCTGAGAACAAAGTGGGAAGGTTATAGTTTAAAATTCAGAGTTCTGAGTTTGGAAACAGGAAGAGAGAAAATAGTAAGAATAGACACCAACGACACTGTGGACTATCAACTTGAACAGACTCCAGGGTGAATACACCATCTTCATTGGTATAGGTGCCTTCGCTACTGCTTTACAGGGGTATGTTAGTGCAAGCTACGGACTTATCTTGGCTGGTAACGCTTCTCTGAATAGCGACTGATTACCCTAGCACTGTGATGGTGGCCAGCAACAGTTCGAGAGTAACTGATATTCTTTTTTGTAGCTTCAGGTTATGGATAGGCTGAATACTAAAAATGCAGAGTGGTATCTGGCACACTTTAAACGGCTATGCCAGCAAAGCGAGCGGATAGAAACGATTTATTCACCATTAAATCGGCATATTGCACGGCTTCACGCTCGCTGCATAAAGTTAGCCCAAAATATAGATACTCGCCCCGCCCGGATGTTTCTGCGGAAGTACCACGAAGATGCCGACCGCTGCGAAATAGTCGGCAAGATAGTCTATGCCGGAGTGTACGGCGACGAACGGGCGCAAGCCATTGACTATCTGGAAGATCTGACGAATCTCATCCGTCATATTGACCAACATCGCGCTAACAAGAACAACCGATAGTCTAGATTACTAAGCGCGGGAAGGTACGGAGATACCTACGCTTTCCAGCAACTGTGGCTCATCGCGTAGAGCGAAGCGGGCAGCGTAGCGAAAATCGTTCATCCAGGCTTTCAGTTCGCTTAGGGCCTGGTTGCGTTGCTGAGTGCCGTGCTGGGCTTTTCCCTTGTGGGCAATTTGCCGACTTCGAGCGTCTACCAAGGCCTGCACCATCGCGTACATTTGCTCAATTTCTTCCGGGCTTACGCCGTAGGTAGCGATTACTGAGCTGTCTTTTACCAGCGTACCGTAAAAAGCCTCAGCCCGGTCGATAAAGCCGGTGATGGAGCTAGTGTCGTCCTTCAGCTTTAGCTTGAGGATCATGGAGCGGTTGCCATCGTAAGCAATTAGGGCCAGCTTACGGTGCTTACGGTAGCGGGTTTTCACCTGGGCTAGCTCTTCGTAAAACGCATCGGTGCTATCGTAGTAGGCGCCGTACTGGTCTTCCTGCGCGGTATCTAGCAAGCGGAATTTCTCCAACAGGCTGTTGCCTTCCTGCATGCGCTTTTGGTTAAACCCGAAGCTGCTCATGCGCTTCTGAATTTCGTCGTTAGCTAACGTATTGGTAATGGCCACTCGGGCCTCAGCAAATTGCTCCTGAATAGTCATTGTGGTCTATGGTTAATGAGGGGTAAAATTACTAGATGAAAGCACTACAAACGAACCCACTGCCACCGCTACGGTACATATGTAGGATATTAAATGCTTCTGTATTAGGGCGATGATGAGTAGAAAAAGACTGCTGACTACCCTAAAATTTGGGAGATGGACTAAATAGTGGCTACCAATCCAATAAAGTACATGAAAGTCACTTCAAGAGGGCATAAAAATCCATTTCCTTACCCGAAGATCACTTGGTGACTTTCTTTAGGTTTATTCTCCTACACGAAACTTACTTCAGAAGACTATAAAAGTGTATTTTCGAAGTAAAAACTCGCCGGTGATGCTCACCCACTTACGCTATGCGGTCCCGGATTTATTCCCAGATCTAATCCCGTGCTTTCTCACTGTTGGTTATTTCTTTTTGGATTGCAAACGCCTTGTCACCCGATCCGAAAGAGCAAGGAGGCGAGTTATTGTCAATTACGTTACTTTTTATATATTTAAATTCAGACTTACATGCTAATACAAGTAATCTTACAATTATAGATTTCAAAGATGAAATAATTCAGCTCGGGGAGCGAGTGGAAAAAATGCGTCCTAACCTATCTACAGAAGAGGCCACAAAGAATGCTTTAATCATGCCATTTATCAATTGTTTAGGGTATGACGTTTTCAACCCTATGGAGGTAGTACCCGAATTTGTGGCAGATATTGGTATTAAAAAGGGTGAGAAAGTAGACTATGCAATAATGAGGAATACTCAACCTATCATATTGGTTGAGTGTAAGACTATTGATACCAAGCTAGACCCTCACAGCACTCAACTTTTTAGATATTTTCATACTACAAAAGCAAAATTTGCGATACTGACAGATGGTAAAGAATATAAATTCTATACCGATTTAGTAGATGCCAACAAGATGGATGAAAAGCCTTTTTTGGTATTTGACATAACCAAAATTAAAGACAGTACTATTGAGGAATTAAAGAAGTTTCACAAATCGTATTTTGATGTTGAAGAAATTATAAGTACTGCAAGCGAGCTTAAATACACTAATGAACTTAAGGCTTTGATGAGTTCGGAATTAAAAAACCCTTCTGAATCATTTGTAAAATATTTTGTGTCACAGATCTATTCTGGCAGAGCAACCGAGAAGATAGTTAATCAGTTTACGGGCATCGTTAAGAAGTCACTTAATCAATGGATTAATGAGATAATCAGCGATAAGTTTCAGTCCGCTTTAGATAAAGAAAAAAGTGAAGTTGAAGATCATAAAGACGTCGTTGAGGAGGCAACTTCCGAAAACGGAAGTGACATTCAGACTACTGAAGAGGAAATGGAGGGCTTTTACATTATTAAGGCGATACTGAGGGAGAAAGTAGATGTCGATAGAATTCATTATCGAGACACCAAAAGTTATTTTGGCGTTTTGTTGGATGATAATAACCGTAAGCCTTTGTGTAGATTGAGATTCAATGCTCAAAGTGTAAAGTACATTGGTATCATTGACAAAGACAAAAAAGAAACTAAAGAGGAGATCGAAACAGTAGATGATATTTATCAATTTCGGGATAGACTTCATGAAACCCTTGATAGTTATCTGAGCGATGAGACGTGAGTTTTTTCATGGCGGGTGGGCTGTCCACGAATGGTGCGACACTGCTGTGGCAAGTGAGTTGGAAGGCCCTGGCACGCGTTGGCTTGTGCGAAGTTGCGGAAGCAGTGTTTCATTTGTGGCATCCTTTTCTTTTCGTCCTTTTCTTTTGGATGAGCAAAAGAAAAGGACAGAGCGGGAGTAGATATCAAGCTAAAGGACAACCATTTTTTGCACTAATGCTTTCAAGAAAGCAAACCTGTACTTTCTCCCAGGTGGATTACAAATCCACTAGTATCTAACTTCCGAATGAAATACGCTTCGGCACCCGATCTGAAAGAGAAAAGGGGTAGCTTAGATAGCCTCTTAGAAGTCGATAAAGCTAGTAATGCTGCTAAAACGTAAAGCCATTAAATATGTATTGTCTGCAATTAATATTCGACCGAAGGTTCCTGTTGATTGTCCCGATAAACTTTTTTACCTCAAGTGAAAAATTCTGTTCTTCATAACCCAGTAAAAACTACTAAAGAGCTAACGAAATCCAGATACATCATAAGTTAAAAAAGCATTCGTTAACAGTTTATGATGCTAAGGGTAGCTTTTTTTTCTGCTTTCTTTCTATATCCGTTTGTAACTCTTTCTCAGCACCAGGATAGTCTGATATACTGGTTAGACAATAGCAGTGTAGAATTAACGATAGAACCCCTGATAAACATCCAGGTCTTACCCGAAGACGTATTCTCTGGTAAAAGAATTGTTTTGGCAGGAGAAGCAACTCACGGAACACTAGAGTTCGCGCAAATTAAATTTGAGCTATTCAAGTATTTAGTTGAAAAATTTGATTTCAGCTACTTTTTAGTAGAAGCAGACTTCGCCAAAAGTCTGGCTATCAATGAATATGTTGGTGGAGGTAATGGTGATCCTAAACAGCTACTATCAGAGCTAGGCTACTTTCATATCGCTAATTCTGAAGGGCTGCGTTTGGTTCAATGGATGCATCAATATAATTCGGATAAAAAGGAAAAAGACAAGATTCAATTCTACGGTATAGACTGCCAAGAAAGTACCACAGCATTAGCAATGCTTAAAGAATTCTTTCTCAACACCAATTCGGAATTTTATCGCCAGATAAAAAATGTTGATCTGCTTGAACCAACACTTAAGTATGGTGCTAAAACAGTAGATTTAGATACGATCAACATCATTCAAAGTGAACTAAAGACAAACAAGCAGATCTATTGGCATAATTCATCTATTGATGAGTGGAACTTGATGGTAAAACTTGCTGATATTCTCTATCAGTCGCATCAGATCAACAATGGTCCAATAGGCTATCTATCGAGAGAGAAATTTAGTGCAGCGAATATAGATTGGATTCTAACGAGCAGTATCAGAAATAAGAAAAAAGTTAAAACCAAATTTAGTAAGGCAATGATATGGGCGCATAATGCTCATGTTAACTATACAGTGATAACCAATGCAGCAACAGGAAAAACGGGTAATTCATTAGGTTCTCACTTAAAGAAAAAATACAAAAACCAAGTATACTCAATCGGTTTTGATTTTAATCAGGGAAGTTTTTATGCTAAAGAAATACTGGCCGATACTATTGTAGGTAAGGTTTTCACAGTACCAGAAGCTCCAGCAACTACTTTTTCGTATCTTTTATCGAGAATAGCGAAACCTGCACTCTTTATAGACTTTAATGGTATTAGAAACGAGTCTCTCCGTACTTATCTTACTACCACCAAAGTAAAATGCAGAGATGTTTCGGCCGTCTTTAGCGATAGCTACCCTCTTGGTAGACAGTTTAGAAACTACCTGCTACCAGAACGGTTCGACGGGTTTATATTCGTGGATAGTACTCACCCACTATATCCACTCAATTAATTATTACCTTATCAGAAACATCTTCAAAATACTATTAATGAGTTACTGATACCAATATTGAATGGTTGGTGCGCTTTCACAGTAGGTTTCCATGAAAAATCCCCCTACCCCCGCGCTACGGTGGCTCTTTTTCCAACTCACGATTACCCATAAATATTTTGCGTCAAGAAGCCCGATCTAACCTGTTTAACCGATTGTTCTCGAGCGATTTTGTTCAACCGACCTCGTCATTCCGAGATTTTCTGTAGTGCAACGGGGGCCGCCCCGCGGAAGAAAATACCGCGCCACGGTGGCTCGGAATCTTCTGCTACCAAGGAGGAGATTCCAGCTCTACGCGTCGCTACGGCTGGAATGACGGTAAAAAAGAAGATCATCGCTGACTTATGGGTAATTGTAAGTTCACCAAGGGGGAGGTAGACGGGTAAGGTTAAGTCATGCAAAACTATTCGTGATAATCACTATTGTATTTATGTTAAGTATTGATTCAAAATTTATTTGCGAAGCAAGTAGGATTAATAGGAAATATGGATTAGATTCTATAAATGAAAACATCACTTTTACACTTATGAAAAAAGTCGCTTTATCACTCACATTATTTATGTTTTCTGCTACCGCTTTTTCTCAAACTGGCTTTGGCATCAAAGTGGGCGGAATGATCTCTACTAAGACAGTAGGCGACCTCAATCGTAATCTGGAACTTACAAAAGCTTCTTATTTGGGAGGGGTATTTTATAGCATCCCCTTTAGTGAACAATTAGGATTGCAACTGGAACTTCTCAACGCAAACAAAGGAATCAGTGAACCAGATCAGTTTCTTATTAGAGAAGACCCGCAATACCATAACCTACCTGTCATGCTGCAATATGCGATCACCAAACGTTTTGGTGTAGAGATAGGACCGGAAATAGGATATTTATTGGAACAAAAACAGATCTTCAGGTCTGGGACTCAACCGGGTAGTCCAGCACAAAAAAGCTTCGATATGGCGGTTAACCTGGGCGTGAATTACGCGTTGGTGGAAAAAGTATTTCTCAGTTTACGCTATAACGTTGGCATCTACGATACGATCAAGCCTTTCAACGAATTCTTTCCGGATAGACTTCCTCAGGAAGATCCATTCACAGGAAACCGAACGCTACAATTTAGCCTAGGCTATCGTATCAGTCAGTAAATCAAAATAACAAGCTAGTTACGCAGCTCAAATCTCCCTTTCTTTCCTTCAGGTACGGACGCTAGATTACAAAATGACAACCGCGCTGATGTCATACAGTGTACTTTACGATGAAAAGTAGCGTACTACCCAGCGTGCAAATCTCTCTGCCTTCACTTCGCCAACTGCGATGACACTTCAGCGGCTAGTTGGGCTACATCAGCATTTCGTTTCATCCCCCGAATTTGGTAGATTTCTGTTTCAGACTGCATTACGTAGTGCTCATCGCGCATTCGATGAAAACTAACCGGATTAGACTTATTAAATAAATACCTGTCGGTTAATTTCGCCATGTTGGAAACTCTCATCTTAGACACCACAGTGGGAAGCTGAAAGTCCCACATCTTAACGAAACCGGATAGCTCATGATCCTCACTTTCTGCTATGTAAGCAAAGACCTCATCTTTTAGTACTATGCGGTCAATCCGCTCAGGCTCGGCAAACGTATAAATTAAGCCATTTTTTACTACCTCAAATTCATTGGTCAGGATATTGAACCGCAGCGGCAGATGAGAAACCTTATTGAAACCATCATGGTACACCGTTCCCACAATAAATTCACCGTAGAGATAAGGAGAGCCGCTCACTACATCGGTCTGGGAGAATTTGCTGTTGTCGGTTAATCCAGCCTCGCCACCCCCAAAAATATTAGCGGAATAAGGTTGGAGCGTTTGCGCGAAAGAAGCTACCCATGCTAAACAAAAGAAAAGCGTTAGCGAGAATATCCAAGATTTGATCATAAGGAAAGGGGTTATACTACCGGTAGTAAGTTACTCTATTTAACCTGCTTTTCATAGGAATGGTTACGGCTCGTTGGGGTCATCTTATTGACATATTTTCCAGCGAAGATCATAAAAAGAAAAGGACAATACATTTCCAACTATCATGTGGGGTACTAACCATCTTTACCAAACTGCTATGTGTTAGCATACTCTCATTTACTTGCCAGTAGAGTATAAACTTACCAATAGTTGGCTTCCGGACGATCAGCGCACCGATGACCCCCGCTCAGCGCCCATTCGGGGTGTAGGAGTGAAGTGATGGTTTGATTTTTTCGTATATTTTTTTGACTTATATCCACTTATGGGCTAATCCTTTCCGCACACGAACTGAAAGCCACCACTTACTCAAACAGCCTGTTAGATTAAGATGAGCCGCCGTATCTTGCTAGTAAATAAATTATCACTCTAAATGTTAACCACAATGAGTAAGCGCAAATTACATCTGGATGACCTAAAGGTCGAGAGCTTTGTTACCTCATTTTGAGAAGGAGGCAGCCCAAACCATTCAAGGAGGAATTAGAGTTTTTGAAAGAACTTATCTCCGCGATACAGCCGAACCCTCTCGCTGCGATGTGGCCTGCCTTCCGCCTAAGAGCAAAGGTTGTTTTAGCGAAGCGGCTGGACAATGCACCGAAATTGTAAAAGTGATTTAGTCCGTAAGCAGCTAGCCAGGAACAATGAAACCTCTTTAATGCAAGAGGTTTTTTGTTATTTGGCTTTCGGGAGGCGCTCACTTAGGCACCTAATCTGCAAGAGCAGAAAGGGAATAATTAGAGAGATAGTATAAACTACCTACCGGTTCATTTACCAAGCTGTGATGAAACTTCAGCCGCCAGTCGAGCGATGTTAGCGGTTCGTTTCAAACCAGGTATCTTAATAGCCTCGCCTTCTATTTCGGATTGCATTAGATAATGCTCGTCCCGCATCGGAAGAATAAAAACCGGATTGGTGTAATCAAATAAATACCCGTGGTACGTTTGCTCTACTATGTAATTCCTCATTTTGGTCACCACCGTCGGAAACTGAAAGTTCCACATCTTGACAAATCCAGATAGCTCATGACCTTCACTCTCGTTAATATAGGTAAATACATTGCCTTCCAGTAGAATCCGGTCAATTAGCTCGGGCTCAGCGAATGTATAAATTAAGCTATCCTTTAAAGCTTCAAATTCATTTTTCAAGATATTAAACCGCAGCGGCAGGTGAGAAACTTCGGTGAAGCCATTGAAGTATATTGTTCCCACAATAAATTCATCGTAGAGGTAAGGTGAGCCGCGCACTACATCTATCTGGGAAAACTTACTATCATCGACAAACGCTGCATAGGGCAATAGTTCCTGGGCGCCTAAGATATTACCAGAATAGGGCCGAAGCGTTTGCGCGAAAGAAGCTACAGATACCAGACAAAGAGACAGTGCGAATAATAATACCTTAGCATGAACCATAAAGCAACAATTTATGCGACCTGAAGTAATTTACTTTATTAAACTTGATTTTCATAGTAATGGTTACTGACCATTTGTGCTATCTTTCTGACATATTTTCTAACAAAGGCCAGCAAAGAAATGATGAAGCCGGAAAAATCGTACCGCATATGGTTTAGCAACCGCAATGGAAGTACCCTGCTATGCCAAGGGCTAGAACAAACCGGAATTGCCGGTAAACCCGGTGAATATTTCAACTTAATGGAATCTACCTCCCTTTGTGAAAAGTATGGTGTTCAAACCTACGAAGATCTTAAGTACAAACTCTGGGAATTGGGAACATCAGCTAACGGAGTATTTGGCATAAAACACACTAACCCTAGCGGACACCGAGCAATTTTCGATGAGATAAGAAGGTTAAGGGGAATCAGTGAAGGTGCTAACATTACTACAGAAGAGCTGTTGGCCGATCTCTTTCCTAACTGTAAGCATATTTACCTTACGCGAAGAAATAAGGTGCGGCAGGCGGTTTCGTGGTGGAAAGCAATTCAAGACAACGTCTGGCATCTGGAAGCAGGTCAGGAGCATAGAAATGATGAAACCTTCTACGAGCAAAACTACAACTTTGCTGCCCTGAGCCACCTGTTTACCGAAGCTACACTCAGGGAGTGCGATATACAGGAACATTTCTCCACCTATAAAATTCAGCCGCTAACGTTGGTATACGAAGATTTTGTGGTTGACTTCGGAGGCACCCTTCGGCAGATAGTTGATTACTTAGAGATTGAATACGACAAGTTGTCGGCAACAGATATGTTTTACGTCCGAACGGCCAATGCCCACTCAGAAAAGTGGGTACAACGTTTTAGAGCAGAGTTACAACAAGGTTGGGATAATAAAATATGGTAGCTTCTGGCAGAGAGCTTACCCATTCCGGTTTAAGGGGTTGCAACTTTTCAAGTTGTTTGTTTTAGAAGCTGTTTGATCTGATGAGGGCACTTTACTTTGCATCCGATAGTAAGTCAAACCTTTTATCTATCTTGCCCCAAATTTTAACTAGTCCATTATGATCCTAAGAATTCTACTGCTTACCCTATTCGTTTCTTGCCACTGCCAATTGATATTCGGTCAGTCTCCCGAAGATACCTTTGTCTACGGTGATCTTCTGCCCGATGCTCCCGACCTGGCCGCTCGGGGTGATTATTCGGTGGGAGTGCAGACGATTGACTTGGTACACAAAGACCAGATTGACATTCTAAATTACGGCCAGGGACAGGATTCTTTGTATGATCGCAAGTTGCGCGTAGAGGTTTGGTATCCGGCTCAACTAGCTAGGGGCCAAGAAGAAAAGGTGGTTTACGATGAGGTGATGGGCAACGCTAATTCACCTGACCGACCTATTATCCCATTCACTTTCCCGGGGCGAGCAAGCCGGAATGCTAAACCTGATCGTAAGGAAACGCCCTATCCGTTGGTGATCGTATCCCATGGATACACTGGTTCCCGACTATTGTTTACGTATTTAACCGAGAATCTGGCCTCCAAGGGCTACGTAGTAGTATCTATCGATCATACCGAATCAACCTTCAGGGATGCCGGTGGCTTTACCAGTACCCTGCTAAATCGCTCACTGGACGTGCTCCTCGTACTAAACGAAATGGCTCGACTCAACGAAGACAACGGCTCTTTTCTGGCTGGGTTGGTCAATACAGACCTAACTGCCCTGATCGGGTATTCTATGGGAGGCTACGGAGTGATTAATGTGGCTGGGGCCGGGTATAGCCCTCAGATAGGCGAGTTTTTCCGCAATAATGCTGGTGGTAGTCGAGCCTTGGAACAGCGCATAACCGGAAATCCTGATTTTGAAGCCTCTATTGATCCCCGGATCAAAGCGGTAGTAGCGATGGCGCCCTGGGGCATGGAACGGGGAGTATGGAATAGTGAGGGGCTAGCCGGACTAAAAGTGCCAACCTTCTTCATTGCGGGTAGTGAAGACGATATCTCCGGTTACCAGAAGGGTATCAAAGCTATTTACGATGGAGCGGTAAATGCTGACCGGTATCTGCTTACCTATTTACGCGCTCGCCACAACATTGCCCCCAATCCGCCACCCCCTGAGGCACTAGCAGCGGGTCTGCATCTGGACGAATACCTTCGCTACGCCGATTCGGTTTGGGATCAGCGACGGATCAATAATGTCAACCAGCACTTTATCACCGCCTTTCTGGGAATGCATCTGAAGGGCAGCAAAAGCTATCAATCCTACCTCAAAACAGAAGAAAACACTGAAGAGGAAGGCTATCCCGGCTTCAAACCCCGAACCTGGGTGGGTATAGAATTGCAGCACACATCGCCTGAATAATCAGGCACTTAAACTAAGGTTGCTTATTCCACTTTTCGTCCTGGAGTCCAGGGGGCACCAGCCTTCTCTAGCGTATTTTCGTAGGAAGCTAAATCGGTAGCGAAGGCTTCATAATCTTCAAGAAAGCCGGTGAAGCTGCTTTGGGCAATTTCTAGGTTTCTCCGTTGGGTTTCGGTGGGCATCTGACTGGTCTCCCAGTGGCCGTAGATCACAATGGAGACCCGGCTCATGATTGAGGGCGAAGTCGATTCATTCCTACTCTGCCGAACGCGATCACCGGTTAAGCGAGTACGTAAATCAGTCAGATCATTACCGAGAGCTTTTAACTGCTGAAACAGTTCCGGACTGGTATCGGGTGTTTTAAGTAGAGCTGCGTTCAGATAGCGTAACTTTTCGTCGGCCTCACTCAGCTTATTGTTTACTCCGGAAATTCTGCGGGAAAGCTCGCTGGTTTCCTGTTGAAATTCGGCAATCGCCTGATAGTCAGTGTTCTGATCAGCATGAGGTAGGGGCTTAACCGTAAACTCTTGAGCTGATCCCTGCGCTTGCAGGCTTCCATTATCAACCACGTATAACTGCACGCTGTATTTACCGGGAGCCGCCATTGGTCCTTGGGGATCCCCAGCCCAGGGCGGCTTAAAAGCAGGTTCACTTAGTTGGATAGGATCGGGAGCCGGCAGCCTCAAATCCCAATTAGTTCGGTGTACTCCTTTCTTCGCCGTTCCTTCTATCCAGCGAACTGCCTCTCCGCTTTCATTGCTTACTAACAACAGTACTCGAGGCTCATCTTCCTGGGCTTCTTCGCTAAGCTTTTCCCAACCCGGAAAAGGAACGCTAGCCTTTTGTTTTTCCAGAGTAGATTCCGTTTGCTCTCGCACGGCTTGGGCGGTTTGGGGAAGATCATGCAGATAATAAGTGAACAGAGCACCAAACGGTGGGTTTTCGGTTCTGAAACTGGTTGACCCAGCCGAAGGCATTCCCTCGGCCTGCATCGGAACATTGGGAATGTACCACCAGGCATCACGCACGGGAAAGAGCGTATTCGTCTGTTGGCTAACTGCTTGACTCATCGCCCTCAGCGGAGAATAATCATCCAGAACGTAGATTCCTCTTCCGAACGAACCCCCAACTAAGTCATTATCCCGAGGGTGTAACTCTATGTCTCTAAAGGGGATATTGGGCACTCCGCCCTCCAGTTTTATCCAGTTGGAGCCTTTATTCGGAGAAAAGTAGATGCCGTACTCGGTTCCAATAAATAAAAGGTTTTCGTCTACGTGGTCTTGCTTGAGCGACCATACGATGGTGCTGGGGGGCATATCGGCCACAATAGATTTCCAGGATTTTCCCCGGTCTTCGCTTATGAAGAGATAGGGACGATAATCGCCTAGCTTGTGGGCATCGGCACTGGCAAAAACGGTGTTAGGGTTATGCGGTGAGGCTTCCACATCATTGATAAACGCCAGTTCCGGCACTTCGGGCAGGGCCCTACTTTGGCGCCAATTCTGTCCTCCGTTTTCACTCACCTGAATCAACCCATCGTCCGAACCAGTATAGAGTAACCCTTCTACCAGCGGAGACTCGGAAATAGAAGTGAGGGTAGCGTACTTAGACATGGCTCCGTTGTCGTAGAGCGCATCCACGCTGGGAACCCGGTCAATCATCTCCAACTCGTAGCGATTACGGTTGGTCGTCAGATCCCCACTGATCGGCTCCCAGGAGTTACCCTGATCCCGGCTGCGCCACAGCCGCTGCGACCCAAAATACAGTGTTTTATTATCGTGAGGGCTAATGAGAATGGGGCTATCCCAGTTAAATCTCTCCGGTGGATCATTGGGTGCGGGCTGAGGCTGGATATTAAGCACCTCCTCGGTTTCTCGGTTGAGCCGGTGAAGTAAACCTTGCTGAATTTCCACGTAGACGATATTGGGGTCTTCCGGATCGAAGGCGGCATCGTAGCCGTCGGCACCCAGAGGCACATACCAGTCCTGATTGCGCACTCCCTCGGCGTTGGTGGTTCGTGAGGGGCCAATCAGCGTACCTAAATCCTGGGCGCCCGCCACAATATCATAGAAGGGTTCGGAGTTATCCAGTGCAATTTTATAGAACTGAGAGATAGGAAGGTTCGGAAAATGACGCCAGGTGGTACCCTCATCAAAAGTCTCATATAACCCACCGTCCGTACCGGCTAGTAGGTGCTGGTCGTTATCGGGATCAATCCACAGGGCGTGGTTATCGCTATGCTTTTCCCTACCGGTGCCCAGATAGTTAAAGCTTTTACCACCGTCGCGAGTAACGTGGAGGAATACATCCATTTGGTAGATTAGGTCGGGATTGGTCGGGGATGCTTCAATTTCCTGGTAGTAGTGAGGGCCGGTTCCGCCCGAGATATAGCTGTTGCGCTTTTTCCAACTTTCTCCTTTATCGGTCGATCGGTAGAATCCTTTGTTTTCATCGTTGGCCTCAATGGTAGCGTATACCAACTGAGGGTCAGCTGGAGTAACCGTCAGACCGATCTTACCCATATCACTCTTAGGTAAGCCGGTAGTAATCTTCTTCCAGGTTTCCCCATTATCGGTCGATTTGTAAATGCCTGATTGAGGTCCTCCGGCCAGTAAAGACCAGGTATGTCGTCGGCGTTGGTAGGCGGCCGCGTAGAGAATATCGGGATTGGAGGGATCAAATTCTACGTCAGTCACGCCGGTGTTCTCATCAATCTGTAGCGTCTGCTCCCAGGTTTTTCCACCATCATTGGATTTAAATAAGCCCCGTTGGCCCCCCGAAGACCATAGCGGTCCTTCCGCCGCCACGAAAATCACATCGCTATTACGAGGATCGATCAGAATTTTGCCAATGTGCTCAGAGTCAGCTAGTCCCATCTGTTGCCAGGTGGCCCCGGCATCAACGCTTCGGTAGACTCCATCGCCCCAGCCCACGTGACGGCCACTCACATTCTCACCCGTGCCTACCCAAACCACACTGGGGTTGTTAGGGTCAATAGTCACGGTACCGATGGAATAAGAAGGTTGAGAATCGAAAACCGGTGTCCAGGTAATGCCTTGATTATTGGTCTTCCACAATCCACCCGAGCCTACGGCGATAAACCAGTTGTTGGGATTATGCGGGTTTACGGCTATATCAGCGATTCGACCACCCATTACGGCCGGACCAATAGCCCGAAATTCCAGACTATTCGCTGCTTCCTTTATGGATTCTATATCGGTAGACTGCGCCCATGTTCTGTAGTCGCTAAGCAAGCAGAGAGTTAGCAATATCAGTATTGTAGCGGTTGTGATCTTACGCATGGGTAGCTCTTTTATGAGGTTGGCTAGGTTATTAGATTAGAATGCAACCTCCAAATAAAGCAATAGCTGGTTAAAATGGTATCTATTCCCAGGAAATTTACCGATTGATTATTCAGAACCCTAAGTAAGTTAATCAACCAAAAGCTGTCTATCGTGTAGCCAACGGAAAATTAACTTATCTACCGGGCCCACCTCGGGTAGGTGAGCGTAAGTAAACCAAGCCATTTCTGCAATCTCGGCGGCAGCCTTCAACTGACCTTCATAATCAGCAAAGTAGCACTGCATTCGTACTTCTACTCCTTCCGGCTGGCCGTGGGCCTGAGCCTGGAACGTACCGGCCGGTTGAAGCGATTTTGGAATGAGGCGAACACTCAGTTCTTCTGCTATTTCGCGAAGGAGCGCCTGTTCGTCGGTTTCTCCAGCTTCCCGTTTCCCGCCAGGAATGTAGAAGGTGTCTTTGTTCCGGCTTCGGGTCATCAGTATTTTACCGTCTTGTAGAAAGATCCAGGCTAATTTATCAATCATGGGTATGGGTTAGTAAGGTGAAGCTACACTAAGGTAAACATAAAAAACTCTATGCTAGGGGAAAGTATCAATCGGAGACCTTACAAAACAGCCTTCACTTTTCTGACAAAAATCTGTATCTTATTGTTACATACCGCTCGTGGGGATTGACTAACGCTAAAACTATCGCTATGTCCCGACAACCTACGCTTTCTGATTCCAACCGACAGCTGGCCGATGGTATTTTGAAAAAATTAATGCGGGAGCCCGAAAAGTTCGGTCAGCCGGATATCCACACCCTACTGAACGTAAGCGAAGCTAACCCTGATGAACCTTTTAGCTCCGATGAACTGATTGATACCACTGATCTTCGGCGGCTGATGCTTCGGATTTTTGATCAGAACGAAAACTTTAAGTTTGATAATGCTAATACCGGCTACCTTAATCTGCTGAATAATTTCAGTCAGGGGAAGCGGCACCGAAAGTTTTTCAAAAGAATTCGGACTAATACTAACGTGAAACGCATTGTAGCCGAGGGTGATTCTTGGTTTGAGCATCCAATTGTCAAGGATGTTATCGACTGGCTGAATAAGTTAGGAAAGGATGATTATGCGATATATAGTCTGGCCCGCGGGGGCGATTTTCTGACTAACATTCTGGAGGAACGGGAATATATCACGGAGCTTTCGTTATATCGTCCCGAGGTGTTTCTACTAAGTGCGGGTGGGATAGAGCTAGTGAACGGCCGACGGGTAGCCCTGATGATTGATCGGGAGAGCACCTACGTAACCGAAGAGTACCAGCAAACCCACCCTCTGATTCGCGACGTACTGATCCGGGGTGATCTCAGCGAAGAGCATCAGCGTACGCTACTGCGCGGATTATCTTTTTTAACCAAAGAGCATTTTGTATTACTGTCGGTGCTGGAGTTGAGCTACAAGTATCTGATTAAGCAACTGCGTAAGAAGTTTACCGAGCTTACCATTATCACCCACGGCTATGATTACACGGTTCCTTCCTTCCAACGGGGGCCCGGCGTAGTGAAGTATTTGGTGAATTTAATCGGTGGTAACGGCCAGCACTTTAAAGAGCCTATGATGATTCGGGGTATTACCGATGAGCAGGAGCAACGCTCTATTAGCTTCGCTATGATTCATCTGTTTAACGAGATGATGATCAAGATTGCTAACGATCCTATTTTCGGCCCTAATATTTACCACATTGATTGTCGGGGCTATGCGCAGGATAGCGACTGGCACGACGAACTGCATCTTAGACCCCGCAGTATTAGGCGAGTGGCCGAAACCTACCTGGAGGCGATCAAAAACGGCAGTCAGGATCAAAAAGTATTTAAAGTGCGGCCTACTAGCGCTCACGTGGATTAATTAGTCAATGAGGTTTACTGTTTGGATACTATTTTTTGTCCAAACCCTAATGCTCAGTTTAGCCAACCGTAGGAGTGTGGGAAGTCAAAGTTGGTAAAAATCTAAACTAAATTTTGATTGAGATTACAGTCAGCCAGGTATTAGAGTTTCCTAAAGAAGCTATTTTTAGGGTGCTGCAAAACTACGGCGAGTACCCAACATGGTGGCCAATGACGGTTCGTATCCCTTTCAACACTAACGATTACTTTGAATTCTCTCCCCTTCCCAGCCTCAGTATTGGGCAAGAAGAATCCTGGGTAGTAGAAAACACTGAGGTTGAGCTAAGCTACCGCAAAGGTCCGTTTCGGGGTACGGGCACCTGGTGCCTGGAAGAAGCTAACGGCCAGTGCACTGAACTCTCTTACGAGGTGCGGCTTAAACCAGTAAACTGGTTGATAAAGCTGGTTGCTCAAACATCCTTCTTTCGCAGTAAGCACCGTCGGGATATTCTGAAAATCATCTCGGCTTTAGAGAAGTATATATCCGATACTTAGCACCTAAAAAAATCATCCAATATTAACCCCAAGCTATGAATACGGCAAATCATTACCATCAGCCTGACCTGCTGGAGTCTATCCTAAGTAAATTGAAGGAACTAGGTCTGGATCAAAAGCCCATTACGCGGCAACACCTGGCAGCGATGGATGAGTTTCACTTACAGGGATCGGCCGTGTCTGAAGAATTGGCAGGGCGGTTAGACCTAACTTCAGATAGTACGGTACTGGATGTAGGTTGTGGTATTGGCGGTCCCTGCCGGATGCTGGCTGATGATTTTGGCTGTACCGTAACTGGAATTGATTATACCGAGGAGTACGTTCGAGCAGCCCGGGCTTTAACTCAAATAGTGAGGTTAACCGATAAAGTTGAATTTCAGCAAGCAAACGCATTACAACTACCTTTTGAAGATGAAACCTTTGGAGTAGTCTGGACCCAGCACGCACAGATGAATATTGCCGATAAAGCAAAATTCTACTCGGAAATTCAGCGGGTGCTACAACCCGGAGGCAAGTTCGTTTACTACGATATATTTGGCACTAATGAGGGAGAAGTCTACTATCCGGTGCCCTGGGCTGAAGTGCCCGAAAACAGCCATCTGATCATCCATGAATCAGTAGCCGGGTATTTTCCCGATGAGTACTACCAACTGGAGTACTCCAAAGATCATACGCCCAACGCCACTGACTTTCTTTCGGGCGTACTAGAAAAGATCCGCTCGGGCGAAGCGCCTCAACTAGGATTAAATCTGCTGATGCGGGAATCAACTGGGAAAAAACTTGGTAACTTACTGAGGTGCCTCCGCGAAGGAAAAGTAGAAGTGTACGCGGGAGTTTACCTAAAAAAATAGCCAGGCTGTTTACTCACTGAGAGGTTCTATGTAAGTTGTACAGTATGGCGATAACCTCTACAAATCTCTTATTTTTTCAGCTAGTGATTGGTTCCGTTAATGCTGTATCCGCTGAGTCATTAGTGGACTCCACTCTTTCCGAAATTCTTATTGACTCGGGCTACGTGGAAGTGGACGGTAGCAAATTACGATACGTAGTAGAAGGTAAGGGAATTCCCTGTTTGATGATTGGTTTTCGGTATACTATCCTCGCACATTTTCTCCGGAGTTGAGAAATCACCTCAAAATATACTTTGTAGACTTAAAGTGGTTTGCCGCCGGCTACCAGCCGGAAAATCTGGATACGGTCGATATCGCATCCATTGTGGGGGATGTAGAGCAGATTAGAACTAAATTAGGTTTGGAGCAGCCACTCATTATGGGCCACAGCATCCACGGCACCATTGCTACCGAATATGTGAAAAAATACGGGGATAAAGTATCTGGACTCGTCGTTATCGGATCACCCACCCAGTGGGGGAACGAAGCTTATACTAAACAGGCCGATGCTCTGTGGCAAACGGCTTCCGCTGAACGGAAAACCCTACAGGAAGAAAACTGGGAAAAGTGAGTGAATTGGATCGGCTCACTGGTCAGCAGGAGGCGGCAGCTCGCTACAATAATATGTCTCCGCAGTACTGGTATAATCCTCGGTACGACGCCAGTTGGCTTTGGGATGGTATGACCGTCCACTCGGAAGTCACCCAGCATTTATTCAGTGGCGTTTTTCGTGATTACGATATGTTTGAGCCAGCGATATCTATTTCGGTGCCGATGTTGGTGGTGATGGGCAAGCACGACTACGTGATTCCTTATACCCTGTGGCAGAATCGTTACCCCAGCATTGACGATTTAACGTTAGAAATTTTTGAAAAAAGCGGTCATACTCCTCAGCTAGAGCAATCTGAACATTTCAACCAAAAACTGATTAGCTGGATTAACGCCAAATTCAAGTAGATGCACTCTTCCATGAACCGACGCCAATTTATTAAAACATCCGCCGCAGCTGGAGCCGCCATGATTTACGGACGGCTTCCTCCCAAGTACACCAAATCCCACGTGCTTACATTGAGCTTTGACGATGGTTTTAAAAAATCATTCTACCGTATTACTGAGATCCACCAAGAATACGGTTTGCTGGCCTGCCTCAATGTAATTGCCACCGGGCATCTGAAAGAATATCCCATTCAAGACGATTGGATAAAAAAGGACATGCTAGGGGATTTCGATGACTGGAATACCCTGAAAAGCCAGGGGCATGAAGTGATGCCTCATACCTGGCAACATCTGAATCTGACTAAAATACCGTTGGAACAGGCGAAGCAGAATATTGATAAGTGCCTAAGCTTCTTTGCTGAAAACCTGGAAGGGTACCAAGCTAATGAGACAGTCTACAATTTTGCCTATAATGCTTCCACTCCCGAGCTGGACAATTACGTATTAGAGCGAGTGCCCGCTCTGAGAACCGGCGGTTGGTTGGTATTGAAAGATAGCATGGCTAACCCACTGCCGATAGCATCGCCAATCAGTTTAGGCTGCTGGGGGCACGGCCCGGATTATTGCGATCAGTACATCGACCAAGAGGTTAATAAGTTTCTTACATCTGAGGGTGACTGGCTAATACTTAATCTCCACGGACTGGATGGTGAAGGCTGGGGACCGCTAAGCACTAATTACCTGGATTCACTACTAAAACGTCTCGTTAAAATCGATCATTTGGGGGTGCTACCGACCGCTGAAGTTTTGAAGAAGTTTTCTTAGCCTATTATCTGCCCGGTCTAATTCTTTGCTACTTGTACCTAATCGCTTTATTTTTCGTTGGTATTGATTAACTTCACGAGCTTTAATTCGGATTCTATGGCGTCTAAAAAATTTTTCCTCTGGGTAGTTATCAGTTTGCTGTTTACCAACATCATTGCCGCCCAGGCTCCGAAAAAGCTCATGGCCAGCGAGATTCAACTAGCCCTGAAAAAACTGAATGTACTGGGAAGTGCTCTGTATCTGGCCGCCCATCCCGACGATGAGAATCAGGTAGTAATTGGTTATATGTCGCAGGTAGAGCTGTTGAATACCGGCTATCTGTCTCTGACTCGAGGTGACGGTGGGCAAAACCTCATTGGTTCGGAAATTCGCGAGCGGCTGGGGATTGTTCGTTCCCAGGAGTTAATTCAGGCCCGAAGCGTAGATGGCAGTCAACAGTTCTTTACCCGGGCCATTGACTTTGGCTACTCCAAAAACTCCGACGAAACCCTGCGGCTCTGGGATCGGGAGCAAATTCTGGGCGATGTGGTGTGGATGATCCGGCAATTCCGTCCCGATATTATCATCAACCGCTTCCCACCCGACTCTCGGGCGGGGCACGGCCACCATACCACCTCCGCCATTCTGGCTGCTGAAGCATTCGATCTGGCAGGCAATCCTAATCATTATCCCGACCAGCTTGAATACGTAGAACCCTGGCAGCCCACCCGTCTGATGCTGAACGAAACCAGTTGGTTTACCGATAAAATAGACTCCATCGCGGCAGTAAACGATTCCATTCTGGCCGTAGATATGGGAGTGTACTTACCGCTGTTAGGTAAATCCGTACCCGAAATTGCCGCTTTGAGTCGGAGTAAGCACGAATCGCAGGGCTTTGGCTCAACCGGAGCTAGAGGCACCCGGGTAGAGTATCTCCGGCACGTGAAGGGCAAAATGGCGAAAGATCATCCGTTAGATGGTATACCGACGACATGGGCTCGGATTGAAGGAGGTGAAAAAGTGGGAGAACTGCTTCAGCAGGCCTATCAGAATTTTAATCCCGAACAGCCCTCGGCTATAGTCCCCACCCTATTGGAAGCCTCAGCAGCCCTAGACCAATTACCTGATGGACATTGGAAACAGGTAAAGCGAAGAGAACTGGATAAGGTGCTGCAAGCTTGCCTGGGCCTATACGCGGAAGTACGCAGTGGTACTAACGTCCTGGTTCGCCGGTTTAGAGGCCAACGAACCCGGCCGGGTGTAGCCGAATACTCAGCTATCCCGGGCGATAGCGTAACGCTAAACTTTGAGGTGGTGCAACGCGCTCCAGAAGTGGATGTACGGCTCAAGGAAATAAAAGTGGCTCGCATCGGCTACGATACACTAATCAATAATACCTTGCAGGATAATCAGTTGGTAGAGTTTAGTAAAACTGTAAAGTTACCCGATAACCTTCCCTACACCGAGCCTTACTGGCTGCAGGCTGAAAATGACGGCTTTACCTTTACGGTGAATGATCAAACTCTAATTGGCCGCGATGAAAATCCTTCATTGTTGGAAGCCGATTTTTCACTGACGGTTAATGGACAACCGCTAAACCTTACTACAGCTGTCATTTACAAGCGAAATGATCCCCGTAAAGGCGAAATGTATAGACCGTTTGTTATCATCCCTCCCGTATTGGTTAGCCTTCCCGAAGACGTGTACGTGTTTGCTGCCTCGGAGCCGCAAACTGTGGTAGCTACCGTTGAGGCGGGTCGCTCCGGAATACAAGGAAAGGTATCTTTGGAAGTGCCATCCGGTTGGTCAGTGGAACCTGCGCAGCAGGAATACGATATTACTCTTAAAGGGCAGGAGCAGGAGTTTTCCTTCACGGTAACCCCACCCCTAGGGGCCAGTACGGGGGTGGTACGAGCGGTGGCCGAATACGATGGTCAAACTTACGATCAGAGCATGCTCACTATTGAGTACGAACATATTCCTACCCAAACGCTGTTGCCGACGGCCACGGCCAACCTGGTTAAACTGGATATTCGCAAGGAAGGAAACCTGATCGGTTACGTGATGGGTGCTGGCGATGATGTACCTAAAGCCCTGGAACAACTAGGCTATGAGGTTGAACTACTGGAAGAAGATAATATCCGGACTCCCTATCTCTCTAACTTTGACGCGATAATTATTGGCATTCGAGCCTACAATACGGTAGGCTGGCTACGTTACCGCAATGAGCAACTACACAAATACGTAATGCAGGGCGGTACGCTGATTACCCAGTATAATACCAGCTCCCGGCTGGTTACCCAGGATTTGGCCCCTTACGAAATGAAGCTTTCTCGCGACCGGGTATCGGATGAAACCGCTGAAGTGCGTATTCTGGCTCCCACTCACCCGGTGCTTAATACACCTAATGAAATAACCCAGGAAGATTTTTCCGGATGGGTGCAGGAGCGCGGATTATACTTCCCTAACGAGTGGAACGAGCAATTTACGCCCATTCTCTCTATGAACGACCCGGGCGAAGACGAAAAGAAAGGTAGCCTGCTGGTAGCTCCTTACGGTGACGGTTACTACATCTACACCGGTCTTTCTTTCTTCCGCGAACTTCCCGCTGGAGTACCTGGAGCTTACCGGCTGCTTACCAACCTCATCTCTCTTGGCCAGGAAGAACCCGTAGAACGGGGGAATGAATAGTTTCTCTTGTGTTCGTGTGTTCAAGTGTTTATGGTAAATAGTAAAAGTAAAATGGCGCCCAAACTGGCTCACCGCTACATGAATACACGAATACTTGAATACAAGACAAAACACGCCAGAACCTTACACCCTCACATTGATGTATTTCACTAACTGGGAGACGTAAAGTGAGGCTAAAAAATAATAAAAACGGTAGCGGGAATAACGATATAGACCCGCTGAATGATTTTTACGAACTGGGCAATAACACTGCAGACCCTCCGAATTATTCCCCCTAACTGGAGAAGAGCGTTTCTGACTCGCTGAGGGTCTTTCCGCTAACCGAGAACGACATTGCAGCCCCGTAGGATGGCTCCGGCTAACCGAAATAACCCAAATCAGCATACTTACTAACAAAATAATAACTATTGATGAAATTATGTTATTATTTTAATCAAAATCTTTTTGTGTTAGAGACAATTTGACCCCTATTTATTACGTACTAAATAAGTATAGTCGAGCTGAAGCTTGCGGAATACCAACTATTGTCTACATCAATCTATCACTGACCATGAAACCTCTCATTCACCTCCGGAATACCTTATTCGGTTATTTCTTTTCTCTATTCTGCTCTTTTGTAATTGTCCTATTCTCGGTGGCTTGTCAGGCGCAAAGTGCTGAAGAATTTGCGTTTAATCTGGATTTTGAAAACGCTAATGCCGAGGGTGATTTTCCCGAAGGATGTATGAAATGGGGACCGGGTGGCTACTCTATGCATTTGGATAGTAACACTGCTCATTCGGGTAAGTACTCCGTAGCCATCTATCCGGAAGAAACTGAAAACCAATCGTTTGGTAGTATCTCGCATCCCATCCCGGCGAATTACCGCGGCAGTGAAATTGTGCTGGAGGGGTATATGAAGCTGGAAGATGTAGAAGGGGGTTTTGCGGGTTTGTTACTCCGCATTGATGGGGAAGATGGAGTGCTAGGATTTGATAATATGCAGCAACGAAACATCCAGGGAACGCAAGACTGGACAAAACATACCATTACCTTGCCGTACCCCGAAGGCGCGGCGAAGATTTACGTGGCAGGTATTCTTACCGGCAATGGAAAAGCCTGGTTTGATGATTTTACCCTTTCTATCGATGGTACCGATGTGCAGCAATTAGAACCAGTAGAAAAACCGAAGTCATTAGCTGCTCAGGATGATGAGTTTGACAAAGGTTCCAATATCAAGCTGGAGAACCTAAACGATACTCAGGTTCAGAACCTATATACGCTGGGCAAGGTCTGGGGATTGGTAAAGTACCACCATCCCGAAATAGCCCAGGGCAACGTTAACTGGGATTATGAACTCATCCGAATTCTACCGGAGGTAATTAAAGCTTCTAACCAAGAGGAAGCCCAGCAGGCGATGACTGCCTGGATTCAGAATCTAGGCGAAGTAGCTGCTACAGACGAGCGTGTAGCCCCTGATTCTTTATCGGTTAAACTAACCCCAGATACGGACTGGGTTACTAATGATGACTTGCTTATTGATGAACTGCAAGCTTCGCTAACCGAGATCAAGAATGCTGAGCCATTTAAGGAACACTACTATATTGGTTTCGCTCCGAACGTTGGTAACCCAAAGTTTAAGAATGAAGCTAAATATGCTCAGATTGATTTTGCGGACGATGGCTTTACGCTGTTAAGTCTTTTCCGCTATTGGAATATGATTGAGTACTTTTTCCCGAATCGGCACCTGATGGATGAAGACTGGGATGCGGTACTGCGGGATTTTATTCCCCGGATGATAGCGGTAGAAGATGAGCTATCGTATAAACTTACGCTATTAGAACTAATTGGAAAGATTCAGGATACCCACGCTAACATCTGGCAGCGAGACGATGTGTTGCGGAAATTCTGGGGAGAGAATACGGTTCCGTTAGAACTATCCTGGGTGGAAGATCAGGTGGTCATTACCAAGGTGTATCCCGGCTTTGACGGACTGGAAGCATTGGCAGCGGGAGACATTATCACCGCAGTGAACGACACTAGCGTAGAAACGCTAATTGCTGAGAAAAGTCAGTACTCACCCGCCTCAAACCGTCCGACCCAACTGCGAGACGTGATGCGAAAAATGCTACGTACCAATCAAGGTGCATTGAGTTTAACCGTTCAAAATAAAGGGGAAATCAGTGTGCCTACAACTCCCAACGGTAGTTCTAAGCTACGAAATGCTCAGGTCAAACCGGATTCGCACCGTATGCTGGAAGATTCAATCGGATATATCTATCCCGGTAGCCTCGCGCAGGGAGAGATCAACGAGGTTATGGAGAAGTTTATGGATACCCAAGGGCTCATTATTGACTTGCGCTGTTATCCTTCCGACTTTATTGTATTTAGTCTGGGGCAATATTTAATGCCTGAGCCTACAGAATTTGTAATTTTCTCAGGAGGTAGTTTACAGTCACCAGGTTTATTTACCTATAGTCCCGTGTTAAGGGTTGGGCAAGAAAGGGAGAATTACTATCGGGGAAAAGTAGTCATTTTGATTAACGAGGTCACCCAAAGTCAGGCTGAATACACTACTATGGCCTTACGAGTAGCTCCTGATGCAACAGTGATTGGTAGCACTACTGCCGGAGCGGATGGTAATGTATCTGAAATCTATCTTCCCGGAAATGTTCGCACCATGATTTCTGGTATTGGAGTATACAATCCTGACCGTACTGAAACTCAGCGAGTCGGTATTATCCCCGATATTGAATTATCTCCTACAATAGAAGGCATCAAGGCGGGTGAGGATGAACTATTAGAGAAAGCTAAGGAATTGATACTTGGGTAAACTGAAAGACAAAAAGTACATCAGCATGAAGCTAAAGCATATTTGCGTATATTGAGTGAGCATTTTCTCGCTAGTATTAACGCTTATTTGCTATGAATCATCCTCGTAGAAACTTCCTGAAAAAATCGGCTATTGGTTTAGGAGCCGTAGGAGCACTACCGGTTACAGGAACCTCCGCTGCACCTTCTAACTCTAGTTTATCGGATCGGCTTCCTCGTGAAGTGTGGATTGCTACGCTTACTCAGGATGGCATTGAAGGTAATTCGCTTCAGGAGATCATTGATCGGGCAATAGCTAAGATGGAATTTGTGCTACCTCAGCAACCGGACATTATCTGCCTGCCCGAAACCTTTCAAACGGCGAAATACCGCGGCAAACTATCCGTAACGGAAGTAGCCCGACAGTGGGAAGGCCCGCTTACGGAAGCGATGAGCAATTTTGCCAAGCAGCACAGTTGCCACTTAATTGCCCCCATTCACACGCTGGATAATGGAAAGGTATACAATGCAGCGGTGGTGTTTGACCGTGAAGGAAAGCGAATAGGAGAGTACCGCAAAGTTCGCACCACCGAAGATGAAATGGGCCAGGGAGTATCTCCCGGAACTCCCGATCCGCCGGTGTTCAAAACCGATTTTGGGACGATTGGTATTCAGATTTGCTTCGATGTAGAGTGGATGGAAGGCTGGCGGCAGTTGCGGCAAAAAGGAGCCGAGATTGTTTTCTGGCCATCAGCCTTTGGCGGTGGAAAAAAGATCAATACGATGGCTTGGTTAAATAAATACTGCGTAGTGTCTAGCACCTGGAAAGGAACCACTAAAATTTGCGATATTACCGGTGAGGAAGTAGCAGGAAGTGGTAGCTACAACAGATGGGGGGTATGTGCGCCGGTAAATCTGGAGAAAGCCTTTCTGCATTCCTGGCCTTATAGTCGACAGTTTCCTGCTATTCAGGCCAAGTACGGTCGTAAGGTGCGTATCTACACTTTGCACGAAGAAGAATTCTCCATCATAGAAAGCTGCTCACCTGACATAAAAGTGGCCGATATTCTGGAGGAGTTTAATCTCAAGACCTACGAAGAACATATACAGTCGGCAGCCGAGGTACACGACCGCTACTGGAATAGCTGATTGTATCCTATTTGGTTAGTACAGCCAGCATATTTCCGATATTTTTATCGATAGGCTCATAGTACTCAACCTTACTAAAGCCGATTTGATCTGCCAGCAGCTCTAGACTCTTGTGATCGAAGAGAATTAAATGTTCGTACGCTTTTAAAGCTCCCCAGTGCTCCTTTTCCTCCTTAGCTTCCTTACTGTGATTATCAGGAGTTTGGGCTAAAAATATACCGCCCTTCTTCAAAATTCTGAACACGTTGTTGAAATCATCTCGAGGGTTCTGGAGGTGTTCCACAACATCGATAGCGGTAACTACATCGAAGTATTCATCCTCAACCTGGCTACTTACCTTGGAGAAATTTTCGGAATAGATATTATTGCGGTACTGCCTAAATTTACGTTTAAACTGATCCATAAGTACCGGTACGATCTCAATGCCGTAGGGTATAAATCCTCGGTTGATTGCCTGTGTTAATAGAAAGCCTTTATTGCAACCAATATCCATCATCTTTTTTCCGGGCTCGCTAACGTATTGGTTAACAATGTCCATGATTTGAGAGGTGGTCTTCATCTTTTCTTCGTAAATCTTGAAGTCTTCCAGCCGCCTGAACGGTGAGACTAACTTTCTCCGAAGATTCTTTAGCTTACCACCATCGTAAGCTGCATATATTTGCTCTTCGGTCGGATTCTCTTTTAGGTAGATTAAATTGCAATTCTGACATTGAACATATTCAAATACCTTCCAATAGCTATAGTGCTTTGAAGGACCTTGACATACAAAGCAGTCGTTCGTCATTCTATTATTTTGTTTGCTGTTTGTTGACTCGAAAGTATCACCCACCCGAAAGTGATTAAGTGTAGACTTCCTCTCTATGTATTATGGGAATACCTGTCTTTCTAAATCACCTGCAAAGGAAATAGAAATATGGATAGTTACCCAACCAATTATTAATTTCCACAAATTTATCTTCAGGAAATTGCTCAGAGTTTATAAGAATTGTTCTGAACCAAAAAAAGGGATATACTCACCTCAGCACCTAGAAGTACATTATGATGCTGTCTAAAGGCGCGACTTCTACTGGAATAGCTAATAAGCTCAGTAGAATTTGTATTTTAGTTGCTACTACACAACAACAGTAGCGTATGCCTTATTTCTTTCATCCTGTTTCTATATATGTAGTTCTGATCTTGACCATGTCCTTAGGGTGTACCGTAGAAGAGAAATTTAGTAGCACGTCTATTGAAGAAGTGGCTGGAAATGACGAAGTAGCGGCTTATATGCAAGCGTTTGAAGGCCGGGGTGATCTGGCCGATAACTCCCAGCCTACTCCTGCCTCAAAAGCCTTGACTACCTTTCGTCATCCCGATGACCTTAAGCTGGAATTGGTACTATCCGAGCCGGATATTCATCAGCCGTTAGATATTAGTTTTGATCATCGGGGCCGATTATGGGTGGTACAGTACAATCAATATCCTTATCCGGAAGGAGTGAAGGTAACCGGAGTAGACCACCACTTACGTCTCACTTTTGATCAAGTTCCGGCCCCACCTCCGGAAGGAGTGAGAGGCGTGGATAAAATCACTTTTTTTGAAGATACCAATGGCGACGGATCCTACGATAAAGCTACGGATGCCATCAGCGGCCTGAACATTACGACGGGAGTTACGCTGGGGCGAAAGAAAATCTGGGTGCTTAGTCCCCCGTACCTACTAGCGTATCCCGATCCTGATGAAGATGGACTGCCGGATGGTGAGCCGGAGGTAGCCTTGGAGGGCTTTGGACTGGAAGATACCCATGCAGTAGCCAACAGTTTGCGTTGGGGCCCAGATGGCTGGCTCTACGGTGCCCAGGGTAGTACTACCACCGCTAACGTTAGCTCAGCCACGACCAAAAATGTGTCCTTTCTGGGGCAGACCATTTGGCGGTTTCACCCGGAAACGCAGGTTTTTGAGATTTTTGCGGAAGGAGGTGGTAATACCTTTGATGTGGAAATTGATGAGAAGGGACGAATCTTTTCCGGAGATAACGGAATCGACCGGGGTATGTACTACAAGCAGGGTGCCTACTACCAGAAAAACTGGGGTAAGCACGGTGCTTTGACCAATGCTTATGCCTTCGGGTACTTACCCAATATGGAGCTGGAAGGAGAGAAGAAACGATTTACCCACGCCTGGATTAAGTACGATGGCGGCAGTTTGCCCGATCGCTATCAGGGCGATATTCTTGCGATTAATCCGCTACAAAGCTATCTGCAACTCACCCGGCTGGAGACAGTTGGTTCCACTTTCCGGAATGTGGATGAAGAGCGCATTCTGGAAACGGAAGACCACTGGTTCCGACCGGTAGATATTAAGACCGGACCCGATGGGGCTGTCTACATTGCCGACTGGTACGATAGCCGACTATCCCACGTTGACCCCCGCGATACCTGGCATAAATCCAGCGGGAGAATTTACCGGCTAACCAACAGTAAGGCTTCAGCTCCTCTACCTGCTTTTAATCTTAGCGATTACACTGCCGATCAACTCATCGAGTTGCTCGCTCATGAGAACAAATGGTTTCGGCAGCAGGCCCTTCAGCAGTTCGGGGATAGGAAAGACTCGGCGGTTATCCCTAAGCTCACCTCGTTACTGCAATCTGATGACGGTCAACTGGCATTGGAAGTACTTTGGGCTATCAATCTAAGTGGAGGCTTTACTAATGGTTTAGCCAGGCGAACCCTTCAGCACACTGACCCCTTCGTCAGAATGTGGAGCGTTCGTCTTCTAGGAGATACCAGACAAGTCTCCCCGGAAATCGCAAAGCAACTTGCCGAGTTGGCAGAACGAGAAAGTCATCCAGAAGTAAGAAGCCAGTTGGCGGCTAGTGCCATGCGGTTACCACCCGAATCTGCTATTCCGATCATCCACGGGCTACTGGCCCATGAGGAAGATATTGATGATCGGGATAATCCTATGCTGATCTGGTGGGCAGTGGAAGCCCAGGCTGAACAGGATAGAGAAGCAGTGCTGTCTCTGTTAGAAGATCAGGCGCTATGGTCAAACCCTATGGTTCAAGAAGTACTTTTACCTCGGGTAATGCAGCGCTACGTAATGGCTCAGAAGCCGGAGAATATGCGGGTCGTGGCCGGTCTACTCACTATGGCTCCGGAAAATGATCTGGCGAAACCTTTGCTAGATGGATTGCAGGAAGGTCTTCGTGGTCAGGATATCAATAGTTTACCAGCTTACGTTCTGGAAGCCTTACAGCCCTACCAAAGCTTGTTCGGAGAAGCTCCGTTAGCATTGGAGCTACAACAGGGCAAACCTGAGGTCGTTAATCAGGTGTTGGGTATCATTCCTGACCAGAGCGCATCTAGGCAGCAACGTTTATCCTACATTCGTATTTTGGGAGAAACCGACCAACCGAAGGCTATTCCGGTGCTGCTGGAGGTGGCACAGAGCGAACAATCCTCAGGAGCGATTAAACAGGCGGCCATCCAGGCACTACAGCGTTACGATGACCCTGACATTGGTGCCCAACTAATTCAGGCCTACCCCGATAAGCTACGAGCCGACCCCGATGTGCGGATGGCGGCTTTACAACTGTTCGCTAGTCGCCCCGCCTGGACACAAAGACTTTTCACGGCCATCGAAGAAACCAAACAGATTAGCCTGAATGATGTGCCGCCGCAACTGGTTGCCCAGTTTCGACTGTTAAACGACCCAGCAATTACTGCCACCGTAGACCGTATTTGGAAGGAAACCCAACTAGCTTCCTCCTTCGACAAAACTCAGCAAGTTGCTCAGGTAGTAAACGTACTAAAAGCCAATACCGGGAACGCCGTTGCCGGACAAACTATCTACCAGAGCCGCTGCGGAAGTTGTCATCAGTTATTCGGTGAAGGAGGCCATTCAGGACCTGATCTGACCGGCTACGACCGCCGAAATGTAGACGAATTGCTGCTGAATATTGTTGACCCCAACGCCAGTATCCGGGAAGGTTACGTGAACTACCATCTGACAACCCAGGATGGACGCACCCTGGTTGGAACTATCCGGGAGCAAAGCGGAAACACCACTACCATTCAGCCCTTCGGAGGGGAGGAGATAACATTGTCTAACGATCAAATCCTGCATATGCAGGCTCAGCCTACGTCACTAATGCCTGAACGCTTGCTTGATGGCTTAACCGAGCAACAACTTAGCGACCTATTCGCCTACATTCAGCGAGAGGATTGATACTGAAGTTATTGATTATACTTCATTTAAAGTCACCCCGAGCCCACTTTTCCTGAAGAGCAATATACTTCTCTCGCGGTTGGCAACTGCGCCAGTTAATCCCGTGCTGATTGCAGACCCGGATGTGAAATATTAGTCCGATGAGCGGATGGCCGATGATGAAAATCAAACTGTAGGGACCAATCCAATAGATCAGTAGGGCCGAAACGCCCAGATAAAACAACAGCTTACCCGCCTGCTTCCAGCGCGGACGCACAAACCGCCCGGTATGCAGATAACCAGCTACCCAAAGGACTAGGGCTAGTAGAAAATAGGTTGCATGTGATACCATTGGTATAGTAAAGTGGCTCCAATAATTCAAGGACTCTATTTGCTAAAATGCTTATCCGCAAAATCCAGGTACTGTTGCCAGTCGTAGGAGTTGATGTCGTGGCCGCCGTGGCGGATGTGATAGCCGATGGTACCCATGACGGGCTTATCTATGTTAGGCATTTCAGAAACTGGCAAGCCCTCTTTCCCTAGTAATTTATACACTGGGGTGGCGTGGTAGGCGGAAAGAAATTCCCCTCGGGGGTCCGCCCACTGGTCTTCTTCGGCTGAGGCTACGTAAAGCGGGCGGGGTGCGATCAGGGCAAGTAGCATATGCTGATCTACCGGCAAAGCCGATTCGTTCTGGTTGTACTGATTGAAGTTATCGCAAAACCAATGGGGAAAGGAGTGGTTGATCCGCCCTACGGTTTCGCCGTACGCCCGACGGGAAAGAGCTGCTCCACCGCAACCGGAGTTGTTAGAGATTACCATCCCAAAGCGTTCATCCTGGGCACCGGCCCAGAGTGCAGCTTTACCCAAGCGGGAGTGACCAATTACCGCTACCTGATCACCAGCAATAGCTTCTTCAGTTTGCAGATGATCCAATGCTCGGCTTAGCCCCCAGGCCCAGGCACCGATAGTTCCCCATTCGTCATCCGCTGGTTGGCTTTGTCCGTTCTTGTAAAACAGCGAGTGTACGCCATCCTGAAAGTCGTTTTTATCGGGATCAATATCACCACAGTAGACGGTAGCCAGGGCGTAGCCCCGGTCAATAATCATCTCTACCGGCCAGCGGGAAGAACGAACCCCCCGCGAGGCTTCGGTGGCCCGATGGTCAACGATCCCGTAATTCTCATTAGCGCGCATCCACTGGTCGGATAAAGTGATGTCAGGGTCCGACGAAGTACTATGGTTTCCGTAGAAATTCAGCCCTAAGAAGGCCGGAACTGGCTGTTCGGCTTGGTTAGGCATAAACAGCAGAATATCCAGATAGGGTCGGGAATCTTCGTCGGTGAAATATACCCTGATTTCTTTACGGGTAGCCTTTCCGTCTAACGCACCCTCATCGCTCGCCAGCACTTTCTTTCTCAAATCCAGCGATTGTTCGGGAGTTTTCCCGTAGACCTGAGAGGAAAATAGTTGTAAAATCTCACTCCTTCGCTGTGTCCAGTCTGACTGGTTTTTTACCTTTTTGCCGTTTTCAAAGGTCAGCAGCTCAGGCAAGGTATACTCAGGAACCTGATCTTCGTCGTAATTGGGGGTAAAGTCAGGCTGAGCGGCAACCTGAAAACGAATAGTGATGAACAGACATAGTAAGGCTGGAACAACAGGGAGGTTCATATCGGCTAAATAGGTTGTGTTGCCCAATTTAGCAAAAGAACTGATTTCCTACTATCTTAATTGGGATATACAGCTTGTCTATTCTGTAAGTACTTTCGGCCAGTTCTGGTTAGCCTGCTGAATAAAATTCGCCTGGTTGGCTTCCCAGTCAGCCTGCACTTTTTTGTTGTAGTTGAGGTACAGTTTACCATCTACAATCTTCCAGGCTTCGGGATCGATTTTAGCGGTATATCCGTTGGCTACCGCGTAGGCGCAGTAACCACCGTACTGGGGCGCGTATTGCTCAGGGTTGGCTTCAAACGCCTGGACATTTTCTGCCGAGGCGAAGTACCAGGTTGCACCTTTCCATTCGTAAGTATGTTCATCGCTGCCTTTCACCGGTTTTTGATCGGTGAAGTAGGCTACGGGGTCGTAACCTTGGATGGCTCCCTTGCGGGTAGCGTAAACTTCACCCTTCTGGGCGCAGGAAGATAATGTTATCAGAATCAGAGGAATAATTGCAAAGTATCGTTTCATAAGTGATCATGGTTAGCTGACTCGGGTAAGTCGAGCCAGATACTGTTGAGTTTCATCTTCATAAATACGTTGTACTTCCCAGCCGGATTGTCGGCTAGCTTGCCAAAGGGTATCAAAATCTATGTATAACCAGGAAAACCACTCACCGTATTGCTCGCGATATTCGTATTGAAACTGTACTTCGCCGTAATAATAATCCTTCGGTTGAGGCTTTCCGTCAAACAGGTAAGAAATGTCGCTGGAATCAAAAAGCAGTTGCCCTTCCGGCTGGATGAATTTCTTGGCCCACTCTAGGAACCTTGAGAGCTTGGATAAACTACCTACCAGACCAATTCCGTTCATCAGCAAAAGCATGGTATCTACCGGAGGGCCTTCATATTCTTCGTAGGGTGCAGCCAGGTACTGTTTGACTCCCCGGGCCTCCATTATTTCGCAGGCAAAAAGTGACTGCTCGACAGCTAGCGCTTGTAAGCCATTTTCCTGCAAAGCTAAAACGTGGGAGCCTACTCCCGCCCCAATATCCAGTACTGTGCCTCGGCAAAGTGACAGAGCGTATTGCTCTAAGGTGGGAAAGTCTTCCGGCTCCCGAAAGAACCAGTCAACCGGCATCTCTTCTCGGGTGCCATAACTGGTATGTACCCAAAGCTCTTCGGTAGGTCTACCGTAAAAGAAATCGTTTAAGGCTTGACCATAGACATCAGAAGGTTGAAGCATGAACTGAGAGGGGTTACTGTTGAATTTTTTCTAAGGAGGTAAATTGCAAAAAAATGCCATCGAGCACCCGCTCGATGGCAAAAAATTACTGCTGGCATAACCAACCCCAAATACAGATTAAAAAATTCATCCCCTGCAAAAAATCGTATGGCAACAAAAAAATGGTATCGCCTCAGCAGGATATACAATTAAGGTAGGAAATTCGTTGGCTAATACCTAACAATTAGGTAGTTATGACCATGAAATTAAGGGTTTAAGTATAAGTGCAGATGAGTTATTTATAAGCTATATTGAAAAAATCCTGTTGTAAAAGATAAAAAAGAACATAATTATTCTGGCACTAAATGATTAGTGTAGCCGGCATTAATTAGTGTCTGATAGGCCTGCATCACCTCCGCGGGAACTGGCATGGGAATTTGGAAGCCTTCCTGGGCGTATACCCACAGCCGCTGTAAATCACCAACCATCAGGTGGGTCACCATCTCACGATTGATCTCGGGGTGTGAGCTTTCGCAGTATTCATCAAAGCTAAGCAGGGGAGATGTAACCCGGCACTCTTTATTAGGCCAGTGTTTTTTAAAAGTAGCGTAAGCCCGCCGTTCCATGTAGGGCTTTTGTACTACAATAAACGACTGAAGCTGGTTAAACAGGCCTCGATCACGTA
>ERZ1740058.211-NODE-211-length-50806-cov-13.027467_pt1 | contig 50806 bp, 40 predicted proteins | sample MGYA00581745_ERZ1740058 | MGnify/ENA primary metagenome ERZ1740058 (study PRJEB43018, sample SAMN04849742) | marine metagenome | isolation source: floating plastic debris | place: Pacific Ocean | collected 2008-08-30 | study: EMG produced TPA metagenomics... | reverse complement strand
CTGCGGTTAGGGCATCGAAGTCATCTAAGGATTCTGCGGTTGGGGGTGCGAGGTCGTCCAAAGATTCTGCTGTCGGGGGAGCGAAGTCGTCCAAGGATTCTGCGGTTGGGGGTGCGAGGTCATCAGAGAGCTCTGGTACTGTGGAATCGAGATCGTCTGAGGATTCTGGTGCCGTGGGGTCGAAAGGCGGCATATCGGCGATCGCCGACAGCAGCTCATCAGATAGCTCGGCATCTGGGTTGGACTCTGGCTCTGGCGCCAGCGTGCGGCGGCCGATTAGGGCAACCGGATTAGCTGGGAGGTTGGAAGCGGCATCCTCAGGCGATGTCTCTGACTCAGCAATAGGCGCGATCGACAAGTCAGGTCCAGGTTCAGGAGTGATTTCCAGTTTGCTCTGGGGCGATCGCCAAGGCTCCGGTGTGGATGGTGGGCGATCGTCAAAGATATCTGGAGAAACGGGGGGGCGTTCGTCAGCATCATCCGCTGACGGGGTGCCGAGGGCAATGGGAATCGCTTCGTTGATGCCGCCTAAAGACTCTGCCTTATCAAAGCAGTCCCGAGCTTCCGCATCTCGCCCCATTTTCTGCAGGGCTCGGCCTTTTCCTTGCCAAGCGGCAGCCAAATTTGAATTAAGCTCAATGGCTTTATCAAACGAGAACAGGGCTTCATCCAACTGTTCCGTCTGGACTAAAGCATTGCCTTTGCCAATCCAAGCGGCGGCGTCTTCCACATTCATTTCCAGGGCGCGGTCAAGACTTTGCAGCGCTTCTTGTGGGCGGCCCAGGTTGGCTAAAGCTGTGCCGCGACGGGCCAATCCACGAGCGATTACGGCGCCAGCGCCGATTACCGTAGTGCCGGTTGCTAAGGCTTTCAGCCGCTCGATATCGGCCATTTCAATTGCTTTGTTGAAGCGATCTAGGGCCGCCTGATAGCGACCAGCATTTCCCAAACTGACGCCTTCAGCTAGGGTTTGTTTCGCTTTAGCAAGCGATTTGTCCAGAGAGTCCGCTGCTTCCTCTGCTGTTAAACCGGCCACCAGATCGGGGGACTGGGCCGCGATCATGCTATCTGTATCAGCCAAGTCCTCGGTGGAAAAATCCTCGGCAGAAAAATCGTTGGCGGTAAAATCGTTGGCCGCTCCGGTCGTCGTCCAGTCTTCTGGGGCCTCCGCATCAGCCTCAGGCAGCAGTCCCGCAACATCGTCTTCTGGCAAATCAGCTTCTTCTTGACGGAAGCTGCGGAGTAAATTCAACAGCAAAATCGCCAGCACTGCGATCGGCAGCAGCCATAAAACCTGGGGCGGTAGTTCCTGAATGCGGTCCCAAAGGCCCTGCAGTTCCGAGATGAATCCCGCGTCCTCACCGGTTGAAGAAGCTCCAGACTCGGGTATCGGAATAATTTCGCCGGTGCTGTCCCGCAGCTGGGGTGCTGCCCCCGTACTCACAACTAACTGCTGACCGTCGGGAGTAAACATCAGATCATCGACGGGCGCGTCAGTATCCGTCAGCGGTGGCCCCACTGGCTCGCCCGTACCGGATAAATACTGCAGCGCGCCCGTCTCATCGCCGATCGCGACGCTAGTGCCATCGGGATTAATGGCGATCGCGTTCACCGGCCCAGGCCCAGACAGGGGCTCACCTACGGGAGCTCCCGTGGCATCCCACTGGCGGATGGTACCGTCGGCGCCACCCGAAAAAAAGCTGCCATCCGGCTTGAGAGAGAGGGCTTGTACGCTGCCCAGGTGCCCAGTCAGAGGTTCCCCCTGGGGCGAGCCGTCTGCCACGTTCCAACGGCGAATGGTGCCATCTTCAGAAGCGGTAATTAAGGTAGAACCGTCAGGGCTAACGGCGATCTCACGTACGGCTCCAGTATGCCCCGTAATGGGTTCTCCGACTGGGTTGCCAGTGCTGTCCCAGCGCTGTAAGATGCCATCGCTACTAGCACTGATAAAGCTACCGTCGGGCTGCGTGCTCAGGCTAGTTACCGGCCCATTCCCCGAGTTGATCGGCTCGCCAACGGGGGTGCCCACAGCGTCCCAGAAGTGCAGCGTCCCGTCGGCGCCGCCGCTAATTAGGCGTTGTCCATCGCTGCTGAAAGCCAGAGCTGTGACCGGGCCGGTGTGAGCCGGCACCGGCGTCCCCGCCTCAGTGCCGTTGGCCTGCCAAAAGTTCAGATTGCCCCGGCGATCGCCCGTCACAAAACCAGCTCCGCTGGGGCGCATCGCGGATACAGTGTCAGGCAAATCAGCCACTGCGACATCAGCAGCTTCCGCGGCTTTGGCTTCAGCGACGGCCTCTTGCCCTTCCGCCGCGGTCGCCAGTGCTAAAAACGCTTCGACCTCAGGCGGTAGCGGTTCGCTGTCGAGATAAATATAGCTGCGGGGCTGAGAATAGGGATATTGTGGATTGTCGGGCAGGGTGTCGTGCATGGCAATCACTCGGACATTATCCTGACCGATGACCTGACTGGCGATCGCATAGCTGATGCCGTTGTCGCCCAGCGCTTCCACCACATCGGCGGTGCTGTCAGCGGTTACTGTGGTCACGTTATCACCAGTGCTGAGGTCGCCCCCAAAAATTTCGTAATCTCCCAGAGAGGCGCGGGTGTCACTTTCGGCGGGACGATCCACCAGGCGAATTGGCAAGTCGGGGCCGCCCAGTTCGCTCCAGTTGGTCACAATACCCCGAAAAATATTGACGAAATCTTCTGCCTCTAACTGCCCCGTAAAGGGATTATTTGTGCCCACAATAATCGCAATTTTTTCGCGACTGACGGCAACAGCGGTCAGCCCTTGGGCGCGCTGTTCATCACTTAAATTGCGGCCAACAGCCGCTAGCTTTGCCGTACCCGCCTGCACATTCTGCAGGGCAGTTTCGGCGGGCTGTTCAACGACGGTGACGTTGGCTGTGGGATAGTCTTGCTGAAACGCCTGCACCAGCGATTGCGTGATGGCTGCCATGCTAGGCGAGCCCTCAATCGTCAAGCTGGTATCTGGGGGCAGCGGTTCACTGGGGGCTTCAAAGGAAGGCGCGGGCGGCGGCGCTGATTCTGTTGGCGCTGGCAGCGCCTCAGTTGCCTCCTCAGGACTATCAGTCGCCTGGGTTAGCCAGCCGGAGCGCACATTCGCCAGTGCCGGTGGAGCCAAACAGGCCGCTACCAACAGCAGCAGCAATAATGAGCGATTCCGCACTTTGTCCATTCCCAAAACTCCTCGCCAGCAATTCACGGCTAGCTGGTTATCGGTTCTCTCCGATCAACTATTGACCAGAGTTTCCGATAAGGATACTAAGGATATGAGATTTCGAGTGCCCAAAATTTGCAATCTTTCGTACCTCGGGCTGCCAGTGACATCAGCGGGGCGGCTCCAGAGGGTGGTTGCTACCTGTTGGCTCACATCTTCAAAGTGGGCTACAGAGCTGACGGGGCAAAAGCAGTCTAGCCGCAAGTCCAACATATTTTAAGGGAAGAAATGGGCTAATTTGAGGAAGCGCATATCAGGAACGCGAACAAAATTAATCGGAGCCAGCGAGAAGTATGGGGCAAAATTGGCGAGTTAAATGGATGGTCACTGCTGGGCTGACGGGGCTGGGCACTGGACTAATCGCGATCGCTGCCCCCCGGACTGGGGGTTGGGCCAGTGAAGCAGCTCCCAACTTGCGCCCGGCGATGGTTTGTCCGGAAGCACTGGATGTGCTGACGGCAGGACTGCTGCGCGACGTACCGAGTTATGCTAACCGGGTCGCTCGCCGGGCTTTGGGCACGACGCCCGAAGATACGGGATTTGGTACCGTCATCCTGGCCGGACAGGCGGAGCTAGAGCCTTTACCGGTGGAGACACTATCATCTACGGCAGTGTCCGCTGAGGCGACCGAGCAGGTCTTTTTCACCACCCTCGAACGCCGCTACCTCAACAATAGAGCCATCACCTTAGAACAATACCACTGGCTATTTTTGGTGCGCGACGCCGGGGCCTGGCGGCTAACGCTAATGTTTTCGCGGACGGCAGCCGATGACAGCGCTACCCGTCCGCCAACGCCCCCTCAAGAAAGCAGTAATAGCATTATTGGTCAGGCAATCCGGCTCTGGCTGCGCGACTGTCGGGCAGGAGCGCTGTATCCCATTGAGCCGATCCCCGCAGAAATTGGGCGATAGAGCGTGTCACGCTGCTGCGCGGGCCGCCCTAAATCAGCGATCGCCCCGCGTAGTGTTTCAACCGTCATGCAGGTGCCGCCCTGGGCCCCAGCCATTGACGTAATGTGCTCTTCCATCAGCGTGCCGCCAATGTCGTCGCAGCCCCAACTGAGAGCCGTTTTAGCCCCCGCCAATCCCAACTTGACCCAGCTTGGTTGGTGATGGGCAATCCAATTGCCCAGATAGAGTCGAGAAACGGCGGTAAGGTGCAGAATATCGGTCAGCACGGGCTGGTCACGCCCCACTCGCCGCCGCAGGAATTGCGGGGCCGTTTGGCCAACAAATGGCAGCAGGATAAACTCTGTGATGCGAGCGGGCCAGTTCTGTGCGATCGCTCGCTGCTGGAGCCGTCGCAGCTTTTCCAGATGTGTAATCTGCTGCGCTGGGGTTTCAATGTGTCCGCACAGCATCGTACTGGTGGTCGACAATCCCAACTGGTGGGCTAACCCGACAATTTCCAGCCAAGTCTCACTGTTGATTTTTTCAGGGCACAGGACCCGTCGCACAGGATTGTCCAGGACCTCTGCCGCAGTGCCGGGCAGCGAGCCCACCCCCGCCGCCTGGAGGGCCATAATGACGTCAGCGTAGCTTAGACCGTCTTCCCGGGCGATGAACTGCACCTCTTGGGGAGAAAAGGCGTGGAGGTGTAAATTTGGCCAGGCGTCTTTGATGTTGCGAATCAACCGTACATAGTATTGCAAACTGCTGCCATCGACTTTGGCTGTGGGGTTGAGTCCCCCCTGCATGCAAATCTCGGTGGCGCCTCGGGCCACTGCTTCATTGGCTTTTTCAAGCATGGCTCCCCAGTCCAGCCAAAACGCCCCGTCGTCAGTTGCGGCATCGCGACGAAAGGCGCAAAAGCTACAGTGCTGCTCACAGATATTAGTGAAGTTGAGATTGCGGTTGACGACGTAGGTGACAGTGTCGCCAACCTGGCGGTGTCGTAGCGCATCGGCTGTGGCCTGAATCGCAGCGATCGCGTCGGGGGCTTGAGTTGACAGCAGTGCCAGCCCTTCAGCGGGCAGCAGATCTTCACCTGTCAGGGCACGTTCGAGAATCTTGTCCAGCGAATGAGTCATATACGGCGGCGGCAGCGTAATCAGTTCTATGAGTATCCTCTCTTATTGTGAAGGAGAAGCCTGATTTCGCGTCAACAGCTGCGATCGCCATGATTTAAAGTCTGGTCGTTGGCCCCAGCCAAGCGGGCAAAAAATGGCTGCCCTTGAAGATGCGTGGAGCAGTGGCCACATATCTCGGCAAGCTGAACATCGTCCAGTCATCGCCGGGCGCCAGAATCTCTATCCAACAGTTGCTGCCGTCTGCCTTTACAATGTCAACAAGGTTGTTGCTGGTTTACAGTACAAAAATGATGCTGAAATCGACTACTCGCCACGTTTTTATCTATGCGGCTGAGATTGTTAACGATGAGCTGGTGCCCAGCGATTCGGTTTTAACCTTGGATGTCGACCCCGATAACGAGTTTATTTGGAGTGATGAAGCCCTACAAAAGGTGAATGCTGAGTTTGAGCGACTGGTGGCTGAAGCCGGCGGCACCGAGCTAACTGACTACAATCTGCGGCGCATCGGCTCGGATTTGGAAAATTTCATCAAGCAGCAGTTACAGGCAGGAGAAATCAGCTACAACCTGAAGAGCCGAGCCCTAAACTACAGCATGGGACTGCCGCGAGTGGTACCAGAAGCTAATGAGTAACGTCAGCGGCTAAGCATGCCCATATTGCTGGGTGCATAAACCTAGATGTCTAGACTTTCAAAGGGTGCATCGCCGGCAGTCCATGACATATTCTTAGACTTGACTTGGATCGATAGTTCTACCGCTAGCGTTTGATGATAGGGCGATCGTCGCGTATGCCTCCTTCGCAATTGCCACCTCTGCATCGTTATTTGTGGGCCCAAAGCGCGGGTGCCTCGCCGCTGCCGGCGGGCAGCTATCTGGCGGAGCGTTATTGGGTCGTTGAATATCCGCTACTGCAGGACATGCAGCCACAGATTCCGCCGCCGCCGTTGGCCGACGTGCCGCCATTGGCGGAACCCTATCTAGCCCTGTCGCCGTTTTCCATTGCGATTCCCCGGCCGTTTACGCAAGTGGCCCATCCCCAGAATGGTGAGCCGCTGCTGCTGCTGGAAGAGGTGCCGCTGCGATCGCCCGCCGGTGGTCAAGTCGACCCCACGCTGCTGCCGACGTTGGCGGCTGCTTGGCCCCAAGCCAGCTCCATGCAGCAGTTGGCCTGGCTCTGGCGGCTGGCTAAACTTTGGCAGCCCTGCCAGGATTATCACGTCGCCCACTGTTTGATGGACGAACAGCAAGTTCGGGTAGACGGTGAGGACGTTCGCTTACTAACGCTGCAGGTAAGGGATCCCGCTCCCACCCTTATTGACTTGGGCAAACAGTGGCGTCATTGGGTAGTAACGGCGGCAGCGCCGATTCGAGACTATCTGGCGCAGCTAACTGATCAACTGATTGCCGGCCAAGGCCACAGCCGTGGGCTGGTACATTCTTTGGTAAACGCCATTGAACACCATGCCAGTCAGCAAAGCGTGCAGGTGCAGCTGGCAGCTTATTCAGATCAGGGGCCAACCCGCAATCGCAATGAAGATGCGTGTTTCCCTCCCAGTGGCACAGTGCACACAATGCTATTGCCCGCGACCACCGGCCAGCGTCATCCCCCAGCGCCCCTGGTGGTCGTGTGCGATGGCGTAGGCGGCCATCAGGGCGGCGATGTGGCGTCTCATAGCGCGATCGCCGAAGTCACCCGCCAGCTATCGCCGCTGCTGGAGCAAGATCGCATTTCCCATCGGGAAGTCGTTACGGCTCTGAGGCAGGCAATTCTCACCGCCAATCAAGTCATTAGTGAGCGCAACGACGCTGATCAGCGGCAGGACCGCAATCGCATGGGCACGACGATTGTGATGGCGCTGGTTTATGGGGGACGGCTGTATGTGGCTCATTTGGGCGATAGCCGGGCCTATCGGGTGCGATCGCACAATTTTCGCCAGCTTACCCTGGATGATGATGTGGCTGTGCGAGAAATGCGATTGGGCCTGGGACTCTATCAAGATGCGCTGCAGCATCCCGGTTCGGGAGCGCTGGTGCAGGCCCTGGGAATGGCCAATGCCAGCCATCTGCACCCAACGGTCAAGCTGTTTCCCATCGCCGATGACAGCTTGATTTTGCTGTGTTCCGACGGGTTAAGCGACCACGAATTAATAGAAAAGCTGTGGTCAACAGAACTGTTGCCCGCACTGTGGGGCGATCGCGATGTGGCCAGCACTGCCCAACGCTTGATTACGCTGGCCAATGACCACAATGGTCATGACAACGTGACGGTGGGACTGTTGCGGCTCAGTCCGCGCCCCGCCGCCACCCTGGCGCCAGTCCCCGTACAGTTTGTGGACCATTTGCAGGCCGATGTTGGCGAGCCGGCGGCGGCAGCGGTTGTGGCGTCGCCGACAGTCCGCGCCACAACCCGACTGCCGGCCGCGGCGCCAGGGCGCTCCCCAAACCTGCCGCTGCTGATAGCCGGCATTTTTGTTGCCGGCGTCGTCGGTGTTGGCGGAGCCATCGGGTGGCAATGGTGGCAGCAGCAGTCCAGCGCGACTCGCCCGGCTGACCCGGCTGAGCCGAATGGCGAAATTCTATCGCCCTCTGCCACTCCGCCCGGCGCCCGCGATGCCTCCCGCGACGACTTATCGGTAGGCGACTATCTGCAGGTCAGGCAACTACCCGATCCGTCAGCCGCAGCGACGGTGATTACCACATCCTCGCCCCCGGCACCGGCACCGCCAGAGGCTGTGGACTTGCCCAAACGGCTGCTAGCGGTGGGCAGCGTGGTGCAAATTAGTAGCCGTCAGCAAACCCCCGATGGCGAGCTTTGGGTGAGACTGCAGGTTTGCTCGGCAGTCTCCTCGCTGCCTGCCGCCGCAGCGGCTCCCACCATTTCGGAGAATCCAACGGCAACGGCAGAGAGTCCTGGAGATCGCTCCCTAACTCCTGCCATACCGGGCGATCAGGGCTGGTTAACTCAAGCCGATATGGCCATTTTTGCCGAGCGATTACTTGACACATCTAGCACTCAACAGGGATTGTGTATTGACTAACTGATTTGCAAGGGCATCTATCTGGAAGGAGATTTTCGAAAAATTTTTCGGAAACATCGATGACTTAGAGTGCTAAATGGCAGTGCATGACGCTCTGCTACGGTTTTGCCGAGATATTGTTGCCGCTCTGGGCGATCGCCGGCAGAATCCTATAGCCCTCCACCGGCAATCAGTCTTTGCCGTAAATTTTCTAGCTGCCTTTTCTATCTTGCAGATGGTCAGCCTGAGGTTCCGTCTACCTACTCCGTTTGTTTTTGACCACAGCGATTGTCAATGTCAGAGCCTATTTGCCTGCGTATTGCCATCGAACGTCTTGCTAATGCTAAGACCCCTCACTATGCGATTTGGGTGGTCAACGCACCCTATCCGAGTGGCTATGTCCACCATGATCGCCCTTGGACAGACGAGCTCAATCAGCTCTGGCAAAGCTGGCTAGAGCTGTTTTCTCTGCGGGGGCTGCCGCCGGTGCCCCACTTGACCTCGACGGCTATTCCCAAAATGGCTACGCCGGAGTTAATGAAGTCCGCTGACGGCAGCAAACAGAGCTATTCTGGCCGGTTAATGCAGACGCTCGGGGTCCGGCTGTGGCAGTGGCTATTTGACGGCGCCATTAAAGGCAGCCTCGATCAGAGTCTGGGGATTGCGATGGGCCAGGGCAATCCCCTCTGTCTATGCCTGGATATTCGCGATCCCAATTTGATTGGCCTGCCGTGGGAAATTATGCAGCCTCAAACGGGGCGGCAGGCCATGTCGCTGAACGACCATATTCGCTTTAGCCGCACCACAAGCGACGTTGATCCCCTAGCTAACACTAGTCTTGATCAAGATTTGAAGATTTTGCTGGTGTTGGGGGAACCCGGCGTGCCGGATGACCGCAACTCCGCTGACGTACTGCAGCTCGAAACTGAAGCGAATTTGCTCAAGCGGGTGCTTACTGGGGAAGCCACGTCTGGCTTAAGCTCACGGATTGCAGTGCCGTGCCAGGTGGATGTCCTAGTGCGTCCCCGTGCCGGTGAGCTGCTCAAAACTTTGGATAAGGGCAGATACAACGTTTTTTTCTACGCCGGCCATGGCGTTCCTGCCCCAGATGGCGGTCTCATTTATTTGCGAACTGAGTCCACCTTGAACGGGACAGAACTGGCCCAAGTGCTGCTGCACAATCAGGTAAAGCTGGCGGTCTTCAACACCTGCTGGGGAGCGCGTCCCGATCAGCAGCAACAGCGCCCAATTGCCCGCAGTAGCCTGGCGGAGGTGCTGCTGCATCATGGAGTACCGGCGGTGATTGCGATGCGCGATGCGATCGCTGACGATGAAGCCCTGAGCTTTATCCAGGTGTTTGCTCAAGCACTGGCGGAGCGCCATCCCGTAGACAGAGCAATGGCCATTGCCCGCCAGCATCTGCTCACCCTTTACAAATTCAATCAGCCCGCCTGGACGCTGCCGGTACTATATCGACACCCCGATTTTGATAGTCAGGTTTTATCAGATCAAAATGTCGATATTACTCGTCTGCCCGGAGATGCCTGCCCCAACAGCGCGATCGCCATGCTTCGCGCCGTCGATGAACCCCATTTGATCTGGTACCTTTACGGCGGCACCCTGCGCATTGGTCGTCGTCCTGAAAACGACATCGTCATTCCCGAACCTTGGGTTTCGGGCAATCACGCGGAAATTTTTTGTCGCCAAACTAGCAGAGAATCCGCAGCGATCGCGGCCTACCATCTCCGGGATGACTCTCGCTATGGCACTTTTTGCAATCAAGGCCAAGGTTGGCAGCACATTCACCATCAAGAAGTGAATGTGCGGTCTGGCACCCATTTGCGATTTGGTAGTCCCCAGGGTCGCCTGATGGAGTTCATCATCGAAAATTAAGAATAAACCCCTATTTAGCTAATTCCACGGAAAATTTATTAGATGTCAGTGGCAAATTTAACTAGAGCTGTGATTTCGTTACTGGGAATTTAAGCCATTTAGCCTCAAACCTGATAAGCACAGGGGCTGCAGCAAAAGCCAGCAGCCAGCAGCCAGTAACCAGACGTAAAGCCATTGCTGAATAGGGATTGTAGCGACTAAAGATGACCAAACTCAATGGCGATTTGCGATGGAGCATGTGTTCCACGCTCCCAGCTCTTTCGATGGGGTAAACGCAGTCAGTGACAAGAACTGGTCGCACCCCACAGCGATCGCGCCGGTCAATACGATATTGTTTAAACCTGCAATGAAGACTTTTGTTTTCTACAGCAGTAACTTTATTTTATTCTGTGCGGAACCCTGGCAGGCCGATTTGTAGTTATCGGTGTCAATTCAAAAACTGGCCTATCTGCCAGCCGCGCCAATGTTGTTTACAGCGTTTTCCAAGCTAGTTGAGACGGGAACAGTATCTCAAGCCCTTGGTCTAAGGTCATTGGGCATTTCTCACTAGACGCAGAAATGCTGCATCTCGGTGCATTTCTTACTAAGAGCACAACTATGAACGAGCCAACAAAACCCAATCTGTCCGTCGATACTCAGCAACTGACTGAGCTGGAACTGCTGCATGCGTTGCTGTCTGAGGACATCAGCTATCCGTGGAATCCGTATAGCCCGGCTACAGCTGAGTATCTTGATCGGCTGGAGTCTGGGACCGATGCCGACTTTGAAGATGACAGTGTGATGACCTCGCAGTGGACCCAAGTGTCTAATTTGGCAGCGGCACTGTGGGCTCCCAGTGACGGACAGGTGGGTCTTGCCGAAATGTTGGCTCAAAAATTTGGCGCTCGCATGCCCAGTCATCTGCTCACACAGCTAGCCACGCAGGTGCAAACAGCGGCAGATAGCGGACAGGTATTGATCGATCAGTTAGTCCAATCAGCACAGTCAGTTTTGACCGGCTGGAGCGTAGATGATTTACAGGTGATGGCTCGGCCAGCGCTGGCTATGCGTAGCAGCCAAGGGAACTCCTTAGAAGCCATGGTAGAGACGATTCGCCCAGTTGATTGGGATGAGCTAACGGACGTGGAGCAGGCTCGCTTGGCCCTAGCGATCGCCCGCTATGCTTTGGCCAAACTCGACACTGACAGCCAAAGCTAATTAATCTCCCTACCAAAATTTTTCCGCCCGACGGTTCATCACAACTGTTCACAAGCCCCCTCCAGCCCTCCTGCTCCCGCCGTCATGTATGCTGCCTGTGGCACTCAAAAGCCCCCCAAAGTCACGGTTGGATGTTGCCCTGCCACGCATCAGGATCTTGTAGCGGCCCTACCGGGTTAGCCAAATGCGCTTCCAGCAGCGGCACATTTAGCCGTCCTTGCTCATATAGAAGCTGCTGCAGCCGCAACTTGAAGTAACCGTCACGATAATTCAGTTGCTCAGCAATAATCAGCGCTTCTTGGTAAGCGGCGATCGCATTGTCAGGCAGATCCTGCGATTCAAAAAACTGGCCGATTTGGTCAAAAGTCTGCATCATGCCGTAACCGTTGTAGGAGAGTCGCTCCACGGCTAGACGCTGCTGGTACAGATACAGCACATCTTCCGACTGGCCCTCGGCTAGGTAGATGTCGGCCAAATCGCGCAGGGCTTCGCTGGCGACATCTGTTTGCCCCTGGGCCAGCGCTACCGAATAGGTGGTGGAGTAGAAGGTTTGGGCCTGGGGTAGACTGCCCAACTCACGAAAATTGCGGGCGATCGCCAGCGTCAGCGACGGTATCGGTTGGGGCTGGACAACCTGCTCATATTTGCGCAGCAGTTGCCGCTGATAGTCAATCGCCTGCCGCAGTTGGGCCGCATCTTCATAGTTGCGAATCGCCCCTTTGAGATACTCAATTTCCTGCAGCTCATCGTTGCCTTCCAGTAACGCCAACAAAGCGGCATAGGTTTGCCCCGCTACTTCGAACCGAAACCAGCTTTCTCGGAGGCTGGCCAGACGCTCCAGCAGCCGCTGCTGCTCATCGCGATCGCTCGCCTGCATCGCCCGTTCAATCAGCGTTTCATAAACGGCGACGGCAGCGTCAACATCCCTCAGCGTTTCAAATCCCGCCACTAAAGCTTCCAATAGTGCTTGATCGGGCTGCGCTTGACTGAACAAATCTGCCTGAATCTGTCGCAGCCGCAGGGTAATTAACTGCACCTCATCGGCCCGGGAGTTTTCCCACATGCGGAGTCCAATGCGCTGAACGGCAGCGAGTTCTTTTTCATAGCCCAAAATGCGCCGTAGCCGCAGCTCGCGCATCCAGAGGGCAAACGCATCCGCCTCCTGGCCGGCTAGATAAAGGCTCTCGGCTTCGATTGCCAGCTCATCGAGTTCAACCTCTAAGGCCACCTGCTCTAGCGGACTTAGGGGCCGTGATACGGGCAGTTCTGGCAACAGCGGGTCGCGGGGTTCTGTCTGCTCCGGGTCGGAGAGAAACTCTTCAATTAGTACGGGCGACAGTTGAGCCCAGACCAGTAGGGGCATAGCCGCCCAGCTAGTGAGCGTGAGGGCGATCGCGATGAGCCAGCGGTGCCAGCGAGCAAGAGAATTTAGAGCCATAGCGTTGGGGGCAGCTTGATCTTTCGTTAACAGTGTCGGCTTCCCCAACAGAAAGGGGAAGCAATTGCGGTAGTCTTGATCTTGCAGTTTTTCTGCACCATATCAATATTTAACCCAGACGCCTTTCACAAGCCAACTTTCCATGACTTCAACGGTCTCCACACCCACTGCCACTGCCACCCGAACCATTCGCATCGGTTCTCGCAAGAGCCAACTGGCCCTTGTTCAAACCTATTGGGTGCGGGACGAATTGCAGAAGCAGTTTCCCGAGTTGGCCTTTGAAGTAACGACGATGGACACTCAGGGTGACAAAGTGCTGGATGTGTCCCTTTCCAAAATTGGCGATAAAGGCCTGTTTACTCAAGAGCTTGAAGATGGCATGCTGCAGGGCCATATTGACTTCGCCGTGCATTCCCTAAAAGACTTGCCCACACGTCTGCCGGCTGGTCTAACGCTGGGCTGCATTACCAAGCGCGAAGATCCCGCCGATGCCCTCGTTGTTCACGCACGGCACCAGGATAAACAACTTGAAACCCTGCCCGCTGGTGCCATCATCGGCACGTCTTCACTGCGGCGGCTGGCGCAGCTGCGGCATCACTTTCCCGAGCTTGCTTTCAAAGATATTCGCGGCAACCTCAACACCCGCCTGCGCAAGCTCGACGAAGGACAGTACGATGCGATTATTCTGGCGGTAGCGGGCCTGGAGCGCCTGGGAATGGGCGATCGCATTCACCAACAAATTCCCGCTGAAATCTCTCTCCATGCGGTAGGCCAGGGGGCCTTGGGCATTGAATGCCGCGAGGGCGATAATGACATCTTGGCCGTGATTAAAACCCTGGAGCACAGCCCGACGGCCTATCGCTGTTTGGCTGAGCGAGCTTTTTTGCGCGAACTGGAGGGTGGATGCCAGGTACCCATTGGCGTCAATACGGTTTTGGCCGGTGACACCTTGACCCTGACCGGTTTGGTGGCGAGCCTAGATGGTCAAACGCTAATTAAGGAGCAAATTCAAGGCACCCCTGATGAAGCTGAACCGATGGGGACGGCCTTGGCAAAAACAGTGCGCGGCCAGGGTGCCCAGGCGATTTTGGATGAAATCAACGCGACTAATCGTTCGTAGAGTTTTTTTCGCATTGCCATGACGAAACGGCCCCGTGAAGAGCTGGCATTGACGTCTGATGAAGCGGTGGAGCTGACTCCGGCGGTAGTAAACCGGGTGGAAGAAGGATTGGCGGCAGCCCGTCATCCACAGGCTCAACGCCATACGGCAGCGGCCCTAGCCAATATGGCCGCGATCGCTCAGGGGCAGGATGATCCCAGAGTCAGCGGGCGGTTTCGACGCTGGCTGCTGCGGCGATTTATTCGACTGTTTTTTCGCATTCGCGTTGTCAACTCGGAAAATATTCCTGATGAGCCGGTGGTGCTAGTCGCTAATCATCTAAGCCACCTCGACCCATTTTTAATCTTGGCCGTCGTGCCGCCCCGCCCTTACTACTACATTTTGGGCGATGCCCGCACGCTCTATAACAAGCGTTGGAAGCGCTGGGTCGTGGGCAATGCCGGGGGCGTGATTCCGCTACAGCGCTGGTGGAAAGAAGAGATTGCCGTGATGCAGCAGGCTGAATCGGGCGATCGCTCCGATCTCCAACCCCTCGCTAACGCCATTAAAACCGACGTGCCCAACGGCAGTTCCATCCAACAAATGCGCCAGATTGACCAAGCCGTACAGGCCATCTTGCAGCGTGGTGACGGCATTATGCTCTTTCCTGAAGGCCGCTTGGGCAGCCAGGAGGGCCAACTACACTTGCCGTTGAAGCGGGGCACGGTGATCTATGCGATGCGTTCCGGGGTGCCGATTGTGCCGGTGGCGATCGCGGGCACCCACAGCCTATTTTTTCGCAAACAGCTCACTCTCCGCTTCGGTCGACCGCTGTCTTTGCCTCAGCAAGATCGCCCTAAACGCCTCGCCATTGACCAAGCTCTCAGTCAGGTCGAAGCCGCGCTGGCAAACCTGCTAGACCCGAACTACCACGAGCCCATTGGAGTCAAACTCCTGCAGACCTGGCTGAATCGGCTTTTTTGGTAAGGCTCAAGCTGAATTTTGGATTGGGATTTTTGATGTTTTCAAGTTTGCATTCTGAGCTACGGCAAAAGGCAGAGGCTAGCAGCAAAAACCCTGTCACGCAAAGGTTATGGCAGTCGAGATGACGGGCTGTAATGGTAATTTACTACGTGAGATCAAGCTGTCCGGCTGGCGTTCCCAAATCAAGGCCCGACAAAAAACTTGGTAAGGCAATAAAGATAGCGATTGTCATCGCTGAATTCTGCCGGGTTATTCTGGAAATCTGCCAGGTAATTTATCCTGCGGGAAGACTTTTGGGAGACGAGAAGCGGTGTTATCTTTATTGCCCCCTCTGGAAATTCTGAAAGCCCCGCCGTCAATGCAGTAGATTACCAATTGCGGTGTCGTATTCGGTGTAGGATTTCACCCCGGTCAGGGTTTCCAGCAGTTGACCATCTTTGAAGAACATGACAGCGGGAATGCCCTGTAGGCCAAAGCGTTTAGAAATTTGGCGGTTAGCGTCAAAATCGATCTTGGTAACGTTGACGCGATCGCGATATTCTGCGGCAAGCTTATCAATGGATGGCGTTACTTGCTTACAAGAACCACACCAAGTCGCCATACAATCCACAACCAATCGAGATTGGCCATAAATGAGCGTATCCAGTTCTGCTTCATCTTGAATCAATGGGGCCGCACCAGCGTTTTCTTGGTTTAAGCGTCCCAAGGTTGCACTGACTTCTTTAAAGGGGAGATTGGCATTGATGGTTTTAAGCTGATCTTGCTGTTGATAGTAGGTCAACAACGGTTCTACATCAGTTTGAAATTGTTCTACGCGACGACGAAGAGCTGGAGCGGGCTCGGTTTGGCTGGGATCAGCAGCTAGCCGATTGAGCAGAATTCCCGTCATGGCCTTGAGGTAAACCACCGTTGGCGCCGCCTGTCCCATTGCAGACCACCACTCACCAAGGCCCTGCGCCTGCGCCAAGGTCTGAGGAAACCCTCCTAGTATCCAGCCTTTGAGCATGGCGTCGGGCTGCTCAAGTCGCCGCTGCACTAGCTTAGTGACTAAGTCATCTGGCGCAGGCTTTCCGGACCCAAAATAAGGTAAAACCTGGCGACCTAGAGAACTACCAGCAGCGATCGCGTCTTGCCAAAGTTCATCGAGATCAATCCGAGGCATTTGCCAGCGCTCTGCCAATATCGCCGTATGCTCCGAACCTTTGACGCCGGGAGGTGCAAGCAGAATAAATTGTTTTGTTTTCATGGCGCAGTCACAAGTACCGCTGCAAAAAAATCATCATTGATTTAGAGGATACGTCCACCGATTTCAGTCATGCCATAAGGAAACCTAAAATCTTGCTATCAACCGCTCAAACTGTCTCTGTGAAAGCGGTTTGACGGCAATAGTCAATGATAGCAATGCAAAGAAATGATAAGCGACAGAAATTTGTTTAGAGCCATAATTGTTCTCAACATCAGTTAGGAGCTTTGAATCATTCAGCGGTTCGACAACGGCATAACGAAGCTTCCTAAGATTTGAGGGTAGGTTTAATTGTGCACATCCACATAGTGTTTCATAGTGTTTCATCATTTAGTGATGAAACACTATGTGGATGCCTGATAATGAATGAATATTTCAAATAGCCGAAAACTAAACCAAACGAGGAAGGTATAAAAAATTCAAATAATATTAGACAAGAGCTATCGAATTTCGCCAAAAATTTTACCACTCACGAGTCTTAAATGCTGCACCTCAAACAAGGTATAGCTCCTACAATAGATAAGCAAAATCGCTCTGAATTGGATATCTTAAAATATAAATAAACTAACAAATAGTATTTGAAGCAGACGCATATCATGCCCAAAGCATTAAATACGATAATCTAACTAAACTAGAATATATAATAACTCGTCTGTTATCTGAAGCAATTTAAAGACAAGGATTTAAGATCATTCTCTTTCCTAAGCTGCTTCAGGATTTATGCGCTCCTCGCTTATAAAAATCGTCGGTCAAAAGTATTCAGATGATTTGATAAACCACTAAAAATTGCCGCCATATCTCCAAGCTTGGAATCTTCTATAAATGATAAATTTCAGAGCTCTTAAAACAGCCATAGTCGAAAGAAATTTCGTTCGAAATGTAATTGTGTTAGGAAGTGGAAATGCTGGCGCTCAAGTTATTTCTATTTTGGTGTCACCTATACTAACGCGACTATACAGTACTTATGATTTTGGATTGTTGGCTGTGTTTTCAGCACTACTTAACACTATAGGTGTAATTTCAGGCTTGCGTTATGAGCTCGCAATCCCCATTGAAAAAGATGATAAGGAAGCAATTCATATTGTTTTTCTAACATTTTCAATCTCGCTATTGGTAGCTTTACTGACTCTATTTTTAGTTACTAGATATCATCATCTAATTGCTATCATACTTAACATGTCCGCTTTAGACTATTATTTATGGCTCTTACCTCCTAGCCTTATAATGCTTAATTTGCATCAGCTTATTAACTATTGGACTATTCGAGAAAATGCTTTTTTAGAAATCTCTCAAACTAGGATATTACAGTCTATTAGCTCAGTTTTAGTTAAGATGAGCGCTGCAGAAATCGGATTCTTATCACTAATAATTGGCGATCTCATTGGGCAAATATTGAGTTTTTCATATTTATTGAAAAAAAATATATCTAAGAAAAATAAGATTTTCAGAATAAGTAGAGGTAATTTATACTTGGTTGCCAAAAAGTATCGAAAATTTCCGATTTTTGCTACTTGGGATAGTTTACTGAGTATGATAGGAAGTCAAATGCCAAGTATATTATTTGCCGCATATTTTGATCCTGCTGCAGCGGGTTTTTATGCGCTTTCGCATCGCTTTATCTCTTTGCCAATGCAACTAATTGGGCAAGCTATTCGAGATGTATTTTTCTCTAAGGCAGCGGAAGCATTAAAAGAAGGAAAAGTAGATTTATTGACGGCTTCTGTACATAAGGAGTTGACAAGAATCGCAATGATGCCTGTACTTTTGCTATCCATGATAGGTCCAGATTTATTTCAATGGATATTTGGCGTGGAGTGGAGAGAAGCGGGAGTTTTTGTAAGGCTAATGACTCCGGTACTGTATCTTCAGTTTGTATTTTCACCAACAATCATGCTATTCCATGTGCTGGAAAAGCAAGAAAAACTTGTGATTTTGCAGTCCATTACACTAATGATACGTTTTTCTGCTTTATTTGTAGGCGCAAAAACAGGAGATCTAAGAACATCTGTCAGCTTATTTTCTTTCGCTAGTAGTATCTCATACGTTATATTCTTAATTTTCCTGATGAGGATTTCAGGAAATAAATTAGTTAAAGCAATTATTCCTTCAATAAATTCATTTATCCATAGTGTACCCATTATTAGCCCAGTAGCCATTTCGACCATTACAGGCGCAAATACGGCTATTAAGTCTGGAGCTGTTGCGTTGACGTTATTTTTAATGATTATCCGATACTCGATAATCGCTAAGAACTTAAAAGTCTAGACTTCTTGACTTCTCGACTTCTTTAATAAATAATTTCTTAATTTTTTGAAAGCCTTTAGCCAAGAACTTTCAAAAAAGTCAGTACAAAGCAGGCTATAAAGTGCGAGAGCTTTATTTCACAGGGATATAGGTCTCTTAAGATGTAGCTTGGAAATCAACCATAAAAGTCTATTCTTACGTCAAACGTGTTGCGATGTTAGTCTTTATTGATTTTAAGCTTTAATAGTCTATTAGGTGGAAGTTATTAACCTCTTTTTTGCTCATGCTGAATTTCTCTGAACATAGTTTAATTCTGAAATATCCATTTAGAGAAAGCGATCAGTACGTTATTGTGGATGTCGGAGCACATCACGGTGACGTTTCTTTGCCGTTTGCTCGAAAAGGATGGAAAGTTGTGGCATTTGAGCCGGAGAATAAGAATCGAGCTGTTTTTCTGGAGAATTTAGCTAAATTTTCGACATCCCAAGTTGTTTGCATACCGAAAGCGGTTGCTGACATTTCTCGCTCAACCGTACCTTTTTATACAAGCGATGTGCATTTTGGCATTCACTCTTTGAAACCTTTTCATTTTACTCATGAGTTTTCCTATGAGGTTGAAGCAGTCAATCTTAAAGGTACTCTCCCGAACTTGGAAATAGAAAATGTGACGTTCTTAAAAATAGATATTGAAGGCGCCGATTTCCTTGCCTTAAAAGGATTTGACTTTAACAGATATCATCCTGAGTTGATAATGATAGAATTTATGGATCAACGCTCAGTAAGTAATTTTGGATATAACCATCACGACATGGTTTCTTACATGAAAAAATTTGGATATATTGCTTTTGTTTCTGAATGGGCTCCTATTACAGAATATGGTCGAGAAGGTGTTGCCACTCCCCCACACGTATGGCTGCAATGTAAAGCATATCCCTTAGCGCATGAACCGGCATGGGGTAATTTGATATTTGTTCCAGAAGCTGATGAGGAAAGATTTATTCGGACTTTATCTAAATATTTAAGGTATTTAAGAAAAACGCAGAGTTTTACCTGGTTAAAGAAGCAAATCAAGAAGTTTTTAAGATTGAACCGTCTACATGTGAAGATGATAAGAAGTTAAGCTCGGAAGGGAAGCCTAGCCTACACACGCATAAAACTTCAATATAACTTTTAGCCTGCCAGAAATAATTATGCTCAAGGTCTCAGTAGTTATTCGCTGTTACAACGAAGCTCGACATATTGATCGTCTCTTGCGAGGTATTATGCAGCAAAACTGCCGTAGGGTAGAGATAATTCTAGTTGACTCGGGGTCGACAGACGGAACAGTAGAAATAGCTCGACAGTATCCTATTCGACTGTTAAGCATCAAACCAGAAAATTTTTCTTTCGGTCGTGCACTTAACTTGGGTTGCCAAGCCGCAACTGGTGATTTTATTGTTATTGCCAGCGCTCACGTCTACCCCATATATCAAGATTGGCTGATAAATTTATTAGAGCCTTTTAAGGATCCTAAGACTGCCCTCAGTTATGGTAAGCAACGGGGAAATAGTTTGACGCAGTATTCAGAACGCCAGATCTTTGAGACTTGGTATCCTGATTCTCCTGGAGGAGTACAGCATCAAGATTATCCTTTTTGCAACAACGCTAATGCCGCAATTCGGCGACATTTGTGGCAAAAAATTCCATATGATGAAATGTTGACTGGTTTAGAAGATTTAGCATGGGCAAAGTGCCTAATCTCTCTTGGATATCAAATTGCTTATGTGCCTGAAGCGGAGGTTATTCATGTTCATGAAGAATCCCTCTTGAAAATTTATAACCGCTATCGCAGAGAAGCGGTTGCTCTAAAGCATATTTTTCCTCAAGAAAAGTTTACTCTTTACGATTTCATTCGTCTGTTTACGTCAAACGTTGTCAATGACTGTTATCTTGCTCTGAAAGATAGAGTTCTTTTTCAAGAATTTGCAGCAATTACGATGTTTCGGCTAATGCAGTTTTGGGGTACTTATAGAGGATATCTTCTTCGGGCTCCAGTCTCTAAAAAATTGCGAAAAATTTTTTACTACCCTCGTAAGCCTTCAAATAATCGAGATCTATCTCCGCCTCCACAAAGGCAGACTATAGATTATAAATGTCAATCATCAATGGTAAGTAAGTAGTCAAATGGTTAATAATTGCTTAAGTCAATTGCCTTGCTTCAAGGATGATTTAGTCTATGACTTGATTGGTTTTCAAGATTTGGAATTGTGTTTGGATATAGGTGCCGCTGCAGGTTTTACGACTAAGAAGATTAGAAATGCTGGCACTGAGAAGACAAGGGTCATAGCGTTTGAACCATTTGAGGGCAATCATCCATTTTTTTTTGAGGCAACTCAGGGACTTAAAAATATTCAATTAATAAAGAAAGCTGTTTCTGTAAAAGAAGGAAATTGTCTTTTTTGGGTTGATTCCCTAGTTACGGGTAAGGAAAAGGGATGGCAGCAGTTTGAAGGATACTCCTCAGTTGGTTATCTGCTCGACAATAATCAAGAGTCAACCTTTGCAAGCTTATTATTTAAAGAATTCAGAGAAATTCTCAAACGCTATACAAAAAGAATATTCTCCAAGCCTAAAAGCCCTAATCAAGGACGATTATATAAAGTTGAATCAGTTCAATTGGACACAATTTTTCATGAACATATAAATTTCATGAAAGTTGATGTTCAAGGTGGTGAGTTTAATGTCCTTATGTCGGCTAAAAAATTAATTGAAAGTCAGAGTATCGATTTAATTTATTTAGAGTTTTCTGGAGATTTTAGGATTATTGATCTCCTGAAAGGAAAATTTTGCTTATTTGATACTAATTATCTAATTATTCCAAATCGCAATAAAAAAGATTTATCTATCTGGGAAAAATATGGATTTTACGGCTTTGAAAATATTGCCCTTTCAACGGGTGTTAGTGCTTATTTAGCAAAACTTTCACATCTGCGAGGAGATTATGTCGAACTTTTTCGCGCCTGTAGGAAATATGGGTATGTGCAAACTGACTTGATTTGCGTCAGGCAAGGTTTTCTTCCTCATTTTATGGTCAACCTTTCCGAATTTATTAAGGAATTTCATGCTTTTGAATGACTCTACGCACGCGTTTAATCATAATCTCTCCATTGTTGCTCTTCTTCCGATTAAGGCGCAAAGTGAGCGAGTCAAAGGCAAGAATTTTCGTGAATTTCACGGTAAGCCACTATTTACTTGGATTTTAGAAGTTCTTACATCACTTATAGAAATTAACCAGATTGTAATCAATACGGATGCACGCAGTATCTTACTAGATCGTGGATTATGTGAATCAAACAGATTAAAAATACGAGTCCGCAAACCTGACCTCTGTGGCGATGCTGTAAGTATGAACAAGATTCTGGCGGACGATATTGCGGCCGTTCCAGCCGACCTATATCTGATGACTCATACAACCAATCCTCTTCTGAGCGCTAAAACTATCCAACGAGCCCTGCGCGATTTCGTTGGAGCTCGAGATGCTGGCAATGCCGACTCACTCTTTGCCGTCAATCGTTTTCAGACCCGCTTTTATCGTGAAGATGCCTCTCCTATCAATCATGATCCTCAAAATTTAATTCCTACTCAGAATTTAGAACCTTGGTACGAGGAAAATTCTAATCTTTACTTATTCACGGCTGAGAGTTTTGCAGCTACTGGAGCTCGGATTGGGCAACATCCTTTAATGTTTGAAACGCCTCGTCTCGAATCTGTAGATATTGATACTCTGGAAGATTGGCAACTAGCTGAAGCGATTGCTCAATATTTTTCCCGACACCCACTGTCAAGTAATTCATGAAAGTTCTTATTACCTGTCCTCCTATGCTCGGCTGCATAGAGGAATTTATTCCATTGTTTGCTGCTAAAGGCATTGAAGTTGATTGCCCGGAGGTTATACAAACACTCTCTGTCGATGCTCTTAAATCTCGACTACCTCAGTATGATGGTTGGATTATTGGCGACGATCCGGCAAATGCCGACGTTCTGAGAGCTGGACATTCAGGGCGCTTGAGGGCAGCAGTTAAGTGGGGGGTTGGCGTTGATAATGTTGATTTTATGACTGCAGAATCCCTTGGTATGCCAATTTCTAATACTCCTGGCATGTTTGGGGCTGAGGTCGCAGACATCGCGATGGGGTATGTTACCGGTTTAGCTCGTCAAACCTTTGCGATTGATCGAGCTGTGCGTGATGGGCAATGGATAAAACCTGCAGGAATATCATTGTCAGGCAAGACAGTAGCTTTAGTCGGTTTCGGTGATATTGGTCGTCAACTCGCCAAGCGCCTCTTAACTGCAGAGATGAAAGTTATTGTCTATGATCCTGAATTAGCAAAGGCTAGTAGCTTGCCTGAAATGCAGCTAGCCAATTGGCCAGAAAAATTAGATATGGCAGATTTTCTGATATTAACCTGTTCGCTGAATGCGCAAAATCGCCACATGTTGAACTCTCAAACTTTGGAAATGGTCAAAAAAGGCGTTCGCATTGTTAATGTGGCGCGAGGGCCATTAATAGATGAAACTTCCCTTATTAAAGGTTTGATATCTGGCCAAGTTTGTTCGGCAGCCTTAGATGTATTCGAAACTGAGCCACTACCTCTAGACTCACCAATTAGACAATTTGAACAATGCATTTTTGGAACTCATAATGCCTCTAATACTATTGATGCTGTCCGTCGTACGAGCTATAGGGCAATCTCTCTTCTCTTTGAATTCCTCGGAGTCAGTTGATGGCTAAAACAGTACTGATTACTGGAGCTGGTGGTGGCATAGGAAGAGAACTGTGCAAAGAATTTAAAGCGGCCGGATATCGAGTAATAGGGATAGACCATCCTTCTGCGCCGGTCGTTGAAAATTGCGACTGTATTGTCTCAGCCGACTTTACCAAGCTGTGTCGAGATACCGAATATAGAGTCAAAATATTCAATCAATTACGATCAAATCTGTTGAATCGTTCACTAAAAGCGCTCATAAATAATGCCGCCGTTCAAATTATCCAACCGACTGAAAATTTAACGGTCAATCAATGGCATACAACGCTGGATATAAACTTGGTTGCGCCATTTTTATTAGTTCAAGCATTCTTAAATGAGCTAACTCAAGCGACTGGTTCTGTGGTTAATATTGCCAGCATTCATGCAAAGTTAACCAAGCCTTCTTTTGCCTGCTATGCTACGAGCAAAGCTGCTTTAGTGGGCTTGACTCAGAGTCTATCAATTGATTTAGGAGGAAGAGTACGCATTAATGCGATCGCTCCTGCTGCTGTTTCCACATCAATGCTGATGGCAGGATTTGATGATAAACCTGAAGCTTTTCAGCAACTCAATCAGATGCATCCTGTGGGAAGAATTGCAGTTCCGAAAGAAATCGCCCAAGCTGCATTATTTTTGGTCTCTGATCAGGCTAGTTTTATTACCGGAGCAGTTTTGGAGATGGATGGTGGGATTCGCAATAGATTATATGACCCAAGTTGAAATTTTTAAATAGCCAGCTTTAATGAGAGATTTCTAATGCGTAGTTTAATGAATAAAGGTTTGAGATCAGTTAATAATTTTACAGATAAGCCTCGGAAGCTATTTATAGATTTGCCTGCTTATTTTCAATGGTATTTGAGGGAGTCAAGACGATTAATTAAATTCAAAGATTGCCATAGAGGACAAAGCTGTTTCATCATAGGCAATGGTCCATCTTTGAATCAGATGGATTTGCTTCCTCTCAATAATTACGTGACTTTTGGGCTAAATAAGATCTATTTGATTTTTGAAAAAGTGGATTTAAAATTGACTTATCAGGTAGCTGTAAATCCGCTAGTTATACAACAAAGTACACAGGAACTCAAAAAGCTTAAATGTGATTTATTTGTTGCGATTAATCCATCTTATAAACTGATTCGCAGGCAAAATAATATTTATAAGATTCTGACAAGAAAGCCTATTTTTAATAGGATTTTTGGAGGCGGCGAACTCTTTTTTCAAGAGAATATTTCAAAGTCGACGTGTGAAGGCTTTACCGTGACCTATGTTGCTATGCAAATCGCTTTCTATATGGGATTTTCAACAATCTATTTGATTGGTGTAGATCATAACTTTTTTGCAAAAGGAAAACCTAATGAACAGCAACGCTTAATTGGAGCAGATTTAAATCACTTCTCCTATAACTATTTTGGTGATCAGGATTGGAACTTGCCAGATTTAGAAGCCTCAGAAGCAGCCTATCGGTTAGCAAAAAAATATTTTGAGCAGGCAGGACGCAAAATTTACGATGCAACAGTCGATGGAAAACTTACCATCTTTCCGAAAATATCTTATGAAGAAGCATTGTCTGCCTGTCAAAGGTCTCAAGCTGCCGTATCTGCTTCAGATTCATAACAACACTAGCCTTGAAAGTCTTACTCTGCAGTTATTTACTCTTACGAGAGTACAGTTGCCACCTAAAGTTTTATTCGCGTCAGCTCTGATGACTTGTGCCTATGGATAAGCATTCTGAAAATAGCGTTTTTATTCTAGTTCCTGTTTACAATCGTCGAGAAACTAGCTTGAAGTGTCTGCACGTATTGTGTCAAACCGGAGATTTAGATCGCTTTCAGGTAGTCGTGATCGATGATGGCTCTATTGACGGGACCGGAGCTGCGATCGTTCAACAATATCCTCAGGTAACTGTCCACCAAGGAGATGGCACTCTTTGGTGGACGGGAGCGATTAAAAAAGGGATGAAGTATGCCTATCAGCAAGGAGCTGATTATTTCATTTGGCTGAATGATGATTGTCGAGTTTCCGCAGGGACAATTGCTGACCTAATTGCCTTTTGCCAGGAAAAACCCGATGCCGTCATCGGTGCGCAGGGATTTGAGATGGAGTTTCCCGATACACTCTCATTCGGCGGCAAACGCAAGACTTGGAGGGGATACCGATTCCTAGATATTCCGGCTGGTAACGTGATCTCTTGCGATATGCTTAGCGGCAATTTGGTTTGCTTACCGCGGACAGTCGTCGATGCAGTTGGTTATCCTAATCCAGATAAAACGCCTCATTACGGCGGCGATTCGATGTATCTATTGCGGTTACAGAAGGCTGGTTTTGGACTGTACTTAGATAGCCGGCACCTGGTGTACAACGATGCCAACGAGTCTTATTTATGTCCCAGCAATTGGGCTATGTCACCGGGAGGACCTTTTTACCTGATGCGTCTAGCTTGCAACCCTTACTCAGCGCTGAGTTGGCGACTCTGGTGGCAATTCAATCAACAAGCTTATGGAGCTTGGGGCATCGTCATGTTTTTGAAAAAATACATATCGCTGCTGCCGTTAACAATAATTAGACTGTTGCCATTGAAGATACGTGAGCATTATTACGCTCGTCATCATTGAGCTAGTAATTTAAGTTATGCCCGCCAACTATTCTGACATCAGCGTTGTCATAACCTGTTATCGCGAGGGAGAGCTGTTACGCGAGGCAGTGAATAGTGTGCGCCAGCAGACAAAACAGCCTGACGAAATTGTAGTTGTCAATGACGCTTCTCCAGATAAAGCAACAAATCGTGTTTGCCGCCAGCTAGAAAAAGAAGACGATGTCAGAGTGATTTGGCAAGCTCAAAATGGTGGACCCTCGATCGCGCGTAATGCCGGTTTTGCAGCAGCTCAGGGTGAGATTTTAGTCCCCTTAGACGCCGATGATTTGTTGCCCTCGCAAGCGCTAGCCCATATTTATCAAGCCTTTTCTGAGCATCCCGATGCCGGATTTATTTATGGCGACTATGTGCGACAGAACCAGCCAGGAAAGAATGAGGTTGTGCGAGCAAAGCCAATTTCATTGGCAACAATGTTGCGATCGCGGCGCTTTTCTCTTAGTACAAATTGGACGTTAATTGGAACTGCTCCACTGAAGAAATGGTTGTGGGAAACTGTTGGCCACAGTGACCCTACTTTAGGAGCAGAAGATCTTCATGATTTAGAGTTTTGGATTCGAGCGATGAATTTACCTTGTAAATTTTATCCTTTACCTGAAGTTATTTATATCTGGCGCAAATATTTAGGCAGTAATAGTCGTCGGATAACTCCGATGTCTTGGCATCGTATCGCGGAGAAACATTACATCACATACCAAAAAGCAGGTTTAGAATACCGTGCGAATGAACTATTGCTGTTAGGTAGTAAATGGCTCGGCAATGCTGATCAAATCAAAAAATATAGTCGTGAGCTCAAGAATTCTCTCCGATACGGTGAGTTTCAGTTTTCAACCTGGATGATTTTGCTTATCCCAGCAAAACTAGTGCGCCCTTTGACAAACTGGATAAGTCATCGCAGGTGAGCGGAAGTAAGTGGAGCACTTTGCCATATCAATAAATTTAAGGTCAGCCATATCGTAGTGCGGTAGGCGTTTCTTGAGGCGTTTGAAAGTGACGCAGCTTGAATATCTGCAGCAGTAAAAGCATTACGTATACAGGATTCAGAAAGACGTAGCGCTTCCAAAGACGGCCTGGTTCCTGAATCATTCGAAACAGCCATTCCAGGCCATGCTTTTGCATCCAAGCGGGGGCTTGAGGCAATAGACCGGCGTGAAAATCGAATGCTGCACCGACAGCAAGGCAGGGCAGACCAATCAAATCACGGTTTTCGTAGACCCACACTTCCTGGCGAGGACAGCCTAATCCCGCAAAAACTATCGCAGCTTTACTTTCACGGATTTCTTGCGCAATCTTCTTCTGTTCCCATGCTGATAACTGCCGAAACTGTGACGCCTGCCGGCCAGCTATCTGCAACTGCGGGAAGCGCTGCCGTAAATTCGTTTCCAAAGCGTCCAGCACTTTAGAAGTGCTGCCGTAGAGATAGATCGGTAAGCCCGCTTGAGCTGCTTGATTGCACACTTTCAGCATGAGCGTAGGACCATAAACGCGATCGGATAGGTTAGTTCTGTAGAGCAAATTAAGTGCCCAGCGAACGGGTTGACCATCTGGCACGACTATATCCAGATGATTCAGTCGATACCCTTGCTCTGCATTAAGCACTCCTGTCATCACGCCATGCACCGCTAACGCCGATAACGATAGCGGCTTATAGGAATGAGCTGCATCCATCACCCAGGACACTGCCATTTCATAGTTGATGGCATTTACATGAACGCCCAAGACGCTAAATTTGCTCTGACCCATTAGATGTGGACTTCGCTCTTCCATCTTGTTCGATTTTCTTCAAAAATTTCCTGCAAAATATTGTTAACGTCATATTTCTGTCGCCAACAGGGATAGTGATGGCTGAACTTTTGAGTATCGCTAATCCACCAGATATGATCTCCCACACGGTTTTGGTCAGAATAGGTCCATTGCATCTCACGTCCGACAATCTCTTCACAAAGAGTAATCGCTTCAATCATTGAGCAGTTACTCAAGCGACCGCCGCCGATGTTATATACTTCACCCCGACGTGGAACTTTGAAAAACTCGTCGAAAGCATGGATCAAATCGATACTGTGAATGTTATCTCGAACTTGTTTCCCTTTGTAGCCATAGATTCTGTAGGGCTTACCCACAGCCGCACATTGCATTAGGTAAGCCAAAAAGCCATGAAGTTCTGCTCCAGAATGGCTAGGCCCCGTTAAGCATCCTCCTCGAAAACAGACCGTTTTCATATCAAAGTAGCGTCCATATTCTTGCACCAGCACGTCTGCAGCCACTTTGGAAGCGCCAAAAAGACTATGCAGCGTCTGATCGATAGACATAGTCTCTGGGATGCCTTGCTGATATGGATGTTCGGGCGCAATTTCCCAACGAGTATCTTGCTCAATTAAAGGCAGATGATTAGACGCATCTCCGTATACTTTATTGGTTGACGTAAAAATAAATACTGCTTCAGGCGCAAACTGACGGGTAGCTTCTAGCAAATTGAGAGTACCGTTAGCATTAATTGTGAAGTCGATATGAGGTGCCCGCGCTGCCCAATCGTGAGAAGGTTGAGCGGCAGTGTGTATCACGAGTTTGATTTCACGACCGTACTCTCGAAAGATATCAGTAATGGCTGAGCCTTCGCGAATATCAACGTTGTGATGACGATAGGCTTTGCCCAGTTGTTGTTCAAGGCGATGTCGGTTCCAAGTGGTGGAAGCTTCTTCACCGAAGAAAAATGCCCGCATATCATTATCGAGACCGATAATATCTAGTCCTTTTTGAGCAAAAAAGAGTGCTGCTTCCGATCCGATGAGGCCAGCGGAACCGCTGATAATGGCAACACTCATGGATAAACCTCCTGGACAATACTGAGGAATATTGATGTATGTCAGGTAGCTTTGGCTTTCTTGCCAGCTTAATGCTGAAGCTAAGAGCCTTCACTGCATACGCGGAAGTCACTGATGAACATAACAGTAGTCCCGATGTTTTCAGTATTGACAGCCGACAGGTGATTTTTATCAGACTGAAGTAGCGACTCTATAAATTGCTCTCAGCATAGGTCACCAGCGCTGTTGCTGCCGTTGATTCAGTACCGTGCAGAGTGACGATATTGTTTAAAGCACAGGACTGCCAAAGCGCGATCTCTGGCAGTATGCCCAATTAAGAGCTGGCATCATTGTCAATGTCTCATAGAGTTTTGTCATTAACCATCTGGTGGCACGCTTTAGGAACAGACAGGTACAGCAAAAATAGTCTCTGATGTGGTGGATATCAGAGTTGCAGCTAGGCAGACATGTGAGTCGCCATAAAGAAAACTAAGGAATGATAAAGTTTGGCGGCACTTTCGGAATACTAGCGATGGAATGCTGAATTGACTCACGCTTGCCCCCAAATGGACTGCCATCGCGCCATCAAATCTTTAATTAAGCCCCGATCGCCCGCCTCTCTAGACATCCGTGCACCCCGCCGGATTGGTTTAAAGGATATTTTGAGCTGGCCGGTACAGCGATCGCTGGCACTAATGCTGGCTGACGTCATAGCGTTGGCGCTGGCGTGGAAAATTGCGCGCTTGCTGAATCAATTCTTTTCGCCGGTCCCGGAAGAGCTGGTTTGGTGGAAGTGGCTGTCGATTCCGAGTCCGCTGTGGATTATGGGCGGGAGCACGTTACTCGTGTTTGCCTGCAGCAGTTTGTATGGGTCGCAGCGCCAGATTAAAAATTATCTGCAAGCGGGCAAGCTAGTTAGTCTGGTTTATCTGGCTTCGCTGGTGCTGATGTATTTTTATGATCCCAAGCTGGATCTGCCGCGATCGCTGTTCTTTTCGGCTTGGTTGAGCAGTGTTTTGCTGATCGTGGCGTTTCGACTAACCAGCATTGCGGTTTTACATGCGATAGAGCGATCGCAATCTCCTCGCACTGTCTTTTTGATTGCTCCTACCAAACGACTGAAGCCACTGTCTGAGGTACTGACCCAGCGGGCTCAAGTCACTGTTATTGGTGCCGCTTTGCCCAGCACAGCCAATTCTAAAGCGACATTTCGAGCAATTTTGGCCTCGGAAGCGTCCTTAGTGCTAGTCGAGAATATCCCCACAGCCGATCTAGCGTCAGAGCTTTATTGGAAGCTGCGCCGCGCTGGGATTGCCATGCAGTTAATTCCCAGCAGTCGGGACATGCTTTATCGTCGCGGTACGCCGGAGACCCTGGCAGGCTTACCCACGTTGCGTATGGAAGCCCCTTTGATGGGCCCTTGGGACTATCGCCTCAAGCGATGCGTAGATTATTTAGGCACCGCGATCGGCATTATCTTCCTAGCTCCGGTCTTTCTCGGCATTGCTGTCGCCATTCGGATAGATTCTCCGGGACCAGCGTTTTTTCGACAAGAACGAGTGGGTCTGCACGGGCGGCGGTTCTGGGTTTGGAAGTTTCGCACGATGACTATGGATGCTGATCGCTTACAGGCTCAGCTAGAGCGCCATAACGCATCGACTGACGGGATTTTGTTTAAGATTAAGGGCGATCCTCGGATAACGCAGATGGGCAAGCTGCTGCGCCGCACTAGCTTGGACGAGTTGCCGCAGCTCTTCAATGTGCTACGCGGGCAGATGAGTCTGGTGGGGCCGCGTCCGCTACCGGTAAGAGATGTCGAGCGGTTTGATAGCTGGCATCATATTCGCCACCAGGTCTTGCCTGGCATTACTGGACTCTGGCAAATTTCAGGGCGATCGGATATCGACAGTTTCAACGATGTTGCCCGACTCGATCTGCATTACATCGATAATTGGTCACTCAATCTCGATTTGGAAATTTTGATGGAGACTTTGCGGATTGTTTTCGTCGGCAAAGGGGCCTATTGAGGAGGTAGGGGTTTGGAGGTGGCGTTCTTGGTTCTTGGCTTTATGACTGCGGAGTGCAGAGTGCGGAGTGCGGAGCGCAAAGAACAAACTCCCACTCACCTAACTACCCAACTACCCTCTCACCCAACTACCCATTCACCCAACTACCCATTCACCCAGCTACCCTCTCACCCACTCACCCAGCTACCCATTCACCCAGCCACCCATTCACCCTGTCAGCTTCTACTAGGTATCTATGGTTTCAGAGACTTCACAATACCCGGCTTCGCAGCCTGATGATGCGGCCTTAAACCACAATGCCGATGGCAATCTGCTGGTTTTGCTGACGGCTGGTTTTTACAGCTTGTTTTCATTAGTGAGCAGCAATCAAACCATTGTGTGGCCGTGGGTGGCGCTGTGGCAGGCAGCACTGCTTTTACCAATGGTGTGGCTGCTTTGGCAGCTATGGCATAAGCCGCTGAGGCGATTTCAATTGGGCAATGGCTTTGATTGGCTGGCGGCGATCGCCCTGCTCGCCTTCGCCGTTTCGACTGGGACCGCTACTTTTCGTCAGCTAGCAATCTGGTACAGCATCGGCGGATTAAGTGGGCTAGCAGCGCTTTATGGTTTAACGGGCTGGCTAACCAGGGCGCGAGTAGGCCGGTTACTGAAAGCCCAAGCGGCGCTGGCCAGCGTTTTTATTGTGGCTAGTTTAGGGCAGTGGATAGGGCGCGTTTATTTACCGGAAAGTCGGCGCTTGACCGCTTTACAAGCTTATGGGCTGGAGTCAGAAGTTGATATTAACGCTCTGGGCATCCAAAACTGGTTCCCTTTGGGACATCAAAATTATGTCGCGGGCTATTTGGTGCTGCTGCTGCCGCTGCTGGCGGGACTAACCCTGACCGAAAAAGGCTGGATACGAGGGATTTGGGGTAGCAGCTTTGGTTTAGGTCTAATAGCGCTTTATACAACTGGCTCACGCGGCGGCACGTTAGGGCTGCTAGCGTTGCTGCTGCCGGTGGCGATTGCCGTTGCGCTGCAGGGACGCATCGCCCGCCGCATCTGGCTGCCGGGGCTGGCCGGCATAGCCACGTTGGCAGGACTGTTTTTGTTCACAAACGAGCGGCTCAGTCAGACTTTGGCGGCACTGGCTCAGGGCAGTGCGCAAGGCGGCGGCGTCGCTTATCGAGCGATTACTAATGTGATTGGCTGGCGCATGGGACAGCGTCCCCCATGGATGGGCGCTGGGGTTGGCAGCGCGACGGGATTATTTCAGCACTATCGTCCCGATTGGGCTGGGCGCGAAGCGGAGTTGCACTATCAGCTGCACAGCACGCCCGCCCAACTGTGGGGAGAGCTGGGACTCGTGGGTAGCTTGCTGCCAGTGCTGGCAGCGGTACTGTTGGCGATCGCGCTCTGGCGGCGGCGTCACACTGTTGGGGCGCCAGAGCGATCGCCGGCCATCTGGCGCTGGAGTTTGCTGTCGGGCCTCTGGGGATATGGCGTTCTAAGCCTGACGGATTACCAGCTCGACGTAATTCCCATCGCGGGTAGCCTGATTGTTTACGCAGCAGTGCTGCTATTTGAATTGCGTCAATCAGCAACGCCGTCGATGCTGACTGCCGGACCCTCGCGCCTCCGGCAATCGATGGTTTTAGGCGGCGCCGGACTCCTGCTAGCGTTGGTTATTTGGCTAGTGCCGCTGCATCAGGCTTGGGCCGACTCAGCGCGGGGCTTTGTCGCGCTCAGCAAAGGCAATCTAGAGCAATTTGTGGCTGATTTGCAGCAGGCCCATGAGCGATCGCCGGGCGAGCCTTACTATCCGTTTATGCTGGGCTGGGTGTTAGGGGATGTGAGCTATCAAGCCGCGGCGACTGAGGCGGTTGCCGCCCTCAGAGCGGATGCGAGAAGCTGGTTACAAACCGCCAACGACATCTCGCCATTTCAAGAATTTGGCCATTCTAATTTGGCTTGGCTAAATTTGCCGGCAATGCCAGCGGCGGCGATCGCGGAGTTCACTCAGTCAGCGCAGCTAGTGCCGGCCAAACAAGGCGTCTTTTTTGGCCTGGGATATAGCCTCTTTCTGAATGATCAGAGGGCCTTGGCGACTGAGGCGATCGCGCTGGAAATCCTCCGCAATCCTTCCCTCATTACCAATTTGCCTTTGAATGGTGGCGACCTCAGTGGGTTGCAAACCGCAATTTTCAATCGGGTCGAAGAACTGACTCAAGCTCTTTTGTCGTCTGCTACCACGGCAAAGCTGACGACCCATTTGCATCAAGTTCGTGGCATGGTGCGCTATTGGCGTGGTGACCTGGATGGCGCCACCGAAGATTGGTCTCAAACGGCTGAGCCCGTAAGTTTAGCAGTGCTAGGAATAGCGCAAGCACAGAATCCGGATCTGGAAATGCTGCCTGCCAGTCCCGGCAAGTTTGCACTGATGGCCTGGCAAGATCAAGAAAATCGTCGGCAGTGGCTGGAAACTGCTTGGTTATCGAGGGAAGCGAGCTTACCGCAGCTTGCCGAGCAGCAACCGCCAACAGAGCAAATTGAAGCGATCGCTTTAGCGATGGATGAGGCCGACACATTTGATCAGTGGCTAAAGGACTTAACTCCTTATGCGCGGCTCAGAAGCGAGCGACTGGGTTATGGCGTCTTAATGCGACACGATGACGGCCCCAGCCCCACCGACTTCTACGCTCGCTGGGAAAATCTGGCCGTATCTCGCTTTTTTGAGACTCTAGTCTTTTCGCCACAGTTTAGTTTCGAGCTAGATCAGAAACTGCAGCCTTATCGAAAGGCTCTATTGGAACAAATCGCAACCTGACCTTGATCGGTCAAGAAATGTCTAGCAATTCACGAAGTCGGGGCCGCTAATCCACACCAGAAGCTTATCAAGATGGATTAGTCGCTATTTCAGTTAGGACAAAACGGCGAGTTATCCGCCTCTTACTGCAGGCATTAGACCTGACGGTTAAAGCCACAAATTCATCAACATTTTTAAGACTATACGCAATTTAGCCAGCTCAATTCAGACCGCTATTTCCCGTTTTAGAACATTCTCCTGGCTTTCAGCTATTAAAAAAGGAAGATAGATTTTAACCTGCCTTCCCTTTCGTTAAGTCAGCAATGGATTTTGGCTTCGGCCAGAGTTCAGTTCGTCGAGCAAACTTCAGCAGCCTTGAAACTCCTATCGAGTAAAGGTTTGAGCAGTTTTCTTCCTAAACCAGTGCAAAAGTGCGCGGACTCAATAATTATTGGTATTCACGAAACTGACAAATTACGCCTGACTCTGCCTATCGGCAAACTGCGGCAGACAAGCCTGGCGCATGAGCTTCCACCACGTTACCAGTATTGCGACAGGTAATCATCAAATAATCGCAGTGGGGACATTGAGTACGAATTTGCTCACTTTCCTGCAGAAAGTGCCGGGAAGCATGGCCGCCGCAGTTGGGACAGTGAACGATATGGGATGAGTGATTCATGGTTGGTGAAAAGATTATTGAAAAAGGAAAATTAAAAACTAAGGACAAGCAATTTGTGAACAACAGACAAGATCAAGCCCAAAACGTTACGGGGATCGCAAGAGACTTCACATCCCTGCGCAAAACTTGTCATATACAAATGATATTTCAAGCAACATTGAAAGTGCAACTAATAAACAAAGAGACATATTAAAAAATCTGTAGAACCTTGATCCCAGAGGTTTTTGTCTCCAGTCTTTGCCCTAAACATGAACTCCAAAAAAGTAAAGGACATTACAAGAATAATGAAATAAATATTAAATTTAAGTTTTAATTACAGGCCAAAGAAGTTGTCTGGCAATTGAGAAGTTACCTGGCCGTTGAGGAGAGTTCAGGTCATCAAGAAAGGTCGATCGCTTCGTTGTCGAAGAAAGTCGCGGGGTTCAGCGGCATGATTTTGCGTCGTCAACTGCAACCATCACAACCAGGAACTATGGACACGCAGCTGCGCGCTAACAGTGCCGACAGGTTAGTGAGCTGCGCCATGCCCCTCCTAGCGTCACTTTGAAGTTCATTGTGAATAATTGGAATTAGCGATTAACGCTGCCGTCATAGAACCGACGGTCAATCCAACGCTTGGCTTTTTGAATCGCGTCGGATCGAGTCCAGGCTTTGGGCACGGCGACTGCTGAGCCAGTTTGGTAGTCTACCCAGGCGGTGTACGCCGTGACGTCTTGCCAGGTCGTTTGCTCAATTTCAATGTAAACCTCCCGGTAGGAGAACTTCAGCACGATGTGAGGATAGTGGGGATCAATAATCATGTGAAAAGCTTAAGTCGTCAGGAAGGTACCGTCGTTCGGTGCAGCCCCAATCTGTCACAGTTTTGCAAATGTCCGTTCTGCTGGAAAAGCACCAGATGCCCAGCGGCTTCTAGCAGAATAGCTCTACATTCTTATTCCTGCTCTCTCGATGGGGGCTGCAGCCAAACATACGTCTATCCAGAAAACCAAAGTTTTCGAGTGATTGTTGTGATGTCTGAAGCAATCGCCTGGGAAGCGACATCGCTGCCATCGAAGAGGCGCTTAGATGGCAGAAGCGCTGGCGATCGCAGTCGTCAGGCAAGTTCTTCAGTCCCGTATCGCGGCAATCCAAAGGCGCTTAATATCTGGCAAGACCGGAATAAATTATCGCTACCCTACGGCGATCGCTAGCGCGTATAGCGGACTCCACGATATATCAATTCACTGCTGGGCCGGCGTAGCTGAACTTTATTGTCAGCCAGCGTGCTGTTGACTCGGCGAGATGGCTGCACTATTTCTAGAGACTTCTCGATCAGGGATGTTTTATAAGCTCGGCCACGATACATCAGTTTCACAATAAAACCTCTTGAGATTGGGCAGATGAGCATGCACTGAATGCGCTACGTCAATTCAGCATGCTGAGAAATCGCTTGATTTCCGGACTTAGTATTCCTATTTGACGCTGAAAAGTTGAGAGCCGGGCTGAGGAAATTTACAGAACAGACGTTGGCGACCATAACGGGCGCTAACTTCGCTGAATGCGTATAGCCCGCTGTCAGCCACGTCGTGATGCCCCCATATGCGGCAAAAACTGCAATGACTCACGTCTTGGCAAGATGCGGTTCAATACAGATTCTCAGGGCAAAGTGGATTTATCGGCGGCTTGTAGGGCTCCGCCAACTGGCAAAAATCTCGACGGCAATGCGGCAAACGCTGCTTATTATCAACAGCCCAAACTATCCCGAGTGGCGACGCCAGTCACTGGGTTGATGCCGTCAGCATATTTGCACATTTGTGCTATCTGATAGCGGTCCAAAATTGTGCCAGAGAAGTCAGCGCCTTCGATAATGGCGTCAACAAAGGTGGTACTGGTCATAATGGCATCGACAATGATGGCGTTGGTTAGGTCGGCACCATTGAAGGTAACGCGATCAGCGAATGACTGGGTCAAGTTAACTCTGGGCATGTGAGCTCGATAAAAAGAGCCCTTGGTCAAAATGGTTTTGCTAAGGTTAGCGTCGGCAAAATCAGCGTCACGAGCTTCCGCCGCGGCGAGGGAGGAACCGGTTAGGTCGAGGCCAACAAATGAGCGATTGGTTAGGTCCGCATAAGTAAAGTCTTCGAGGGCGATCGCCGCTGCCGGCCCGGCCACAATACTCAGCAAACAAAGGCCAATACACAGCCCCAGCCAAATTTTCCTAGTTACTCGAAAAATTCCCATCTCCCCAACCTGTTTTTGCGATACTACCTCCCCTACTTTACGCAACTTAGCTAACCAGAAACAAATGCTGCCGGCTAATGTGACTCCAGCCACCGAGGCTAGGAAGTTCAGCAAGATTTGAATATCTAGCCTGTCACCGTCTGGCTGCAGGTATCGCTAAAAGCTTTTGTAGTGCATGATGAAATCGTTCCGTTTTTCACCACTGCGCTTATGAGTTCCGCCGTTAGCACTAATATTTTGCAGGTCGATGCGTTTACAGACCAAATATTTAGCGGTAATCCGGCGGCGGTCTGTGTGCTGGATGCAGCGGCTGATGAAGCCTGGATGCAGGCTGTTGCGGCGGAAATGAATTTATCGGAAACGGCTTTTTTGTATCCCTATGAAGATGGGTATCAGCTGCGATGGTTTACGCCGTCGGCTGAAGTGAACCTTTGCGGTCACGCGACGCTAGCCAGCGCCCATGTTTTGTGGAGTGAGGGGTTTTTGTCCGCTGACAGTCAGGCCCGCTTTCACAGCAAGGGAGGGCTTTTGACGGCCACTCAGGCCAGTGGCTGGATTACGCTCAATTTTCCAATACAGCCGACGACTCCAACGGTGGCCCCACCGGAATTGCTTAAGAGTCTGCGGGGACTGCAGCCAGAGTCAGTAGAGGGTGGCGGCCCTGCCGAGTCAAACTATCTGGTAGAGCTAGCTTCGGAAGATTATGTACGATCGCTGCAGCCTGACTTTACGATGATGCGGTTATTGCCCGCCCACGGCGTAATTGTCACCGCCCCTGGCGCCGCTGTCGAAATCGATTTTGTTTCTCGCTATTTCGCCCCAGCGGTGGGTATCGATGAGGATCCGGTGACGGGCTCGGCTCACTGTTCGCTTGTCCCCTTTTGGGAACGCAAGTTAGGGAAATCAACTTTTCGAGCCCAACAGGTTTCTTCAAGGGGAGGCATTCTGCAGGTGCAGCGGTCTGGCGATCGCGTGCTGATTAGCGGGCAGGCGGTGACGGTGATGAAGGGAACACTGTTGTCTGCGCCCACTGTGACAACTTAGAGCTTGCCAAAAGCGTTAGGCCCTTGGCTGTGCAAGTATTTCAGAGCATAAATCTAATTGAGCAGTCAACACAGATTTTATAGATAGTCCGGTTAACCGACTTGAAAGGCGTTTTCAATGTATTCAGTCAGGGTGAGAATGGGCTGACCGTGCCGCGTTTTCAGCAGTCCGTTGGGGCGATCGCCCTGTAGGACTAAGGCCACATCAAAACGACAGGGTAGATCGCTGTAATGGGGCTGTTTGACTAAAAACTGTTGAGCGCTGCGCCAGAGCTTTTGCTGCTTCTGGGGCGTGATGGCTAATTTTCCTCCCTGATCGATGCCCGCGCGACGGCGGGTTTTGACCTCCACAAAAGCGATGCCCAGGGTAGCGTTAGGATAACGAGCCACTAAATCGAGTTCGCCCCAGCGGCAGTGCCATTGTTGCGCCACAATCATCCAGCCTTGCCGCTGCAGCCACTCGGCAACAAGCGCCTCACCGCGATCGCCGAGTTTTCTATTGGCGAGCTGCGACATTCACTGCGCTCCAGTAGACGGCAAATTATCGTAGCCTCATCACAACTCACAAGCCGATGCGACGCTATCCCAACAAACAGGCCACCGGAAAGAGAATATATTCCAAGAAGAAAAGCTGCCAAATAAACTGATAGAAATCTGGAAAGGAAAGGGGCATGTTGGCGATGTGCGCCTGGTTAGGCATGGCCACCCGATAGCTGCGCCACCAAAACAGACCCAGTAGCGCGATGTGAGTCACCCAGACAAATTGCCAATTGATGCCGGCAATCCACGGCGCTAATGCCATGGTACCGATGTAGCAAACGCTCAGAATGAGGCGAGCAATTTGATAGACCCGAGCCTGCCCTAATTGCACAGTAAACGTGTTGATATTGAAGCGGCGATCGCCCTCAATATCCGGAATATCTTTAAAGATGGCAATCACAATGCTGAAAATCAACACGAACGCCGTTAGCAGCCACATGCGAGCCGGAATCTGAAGCGGCAGTCGTAGCTGATAGCTATAGTGCAAAAACAATCCTAGATTGACGACCACGCCGCGCACCGTCAGGATGCAAACGGACGCCCAGAAAGGAAAGCGCTTCAGCCGCACTGGCGGCACCGAATACGCCGTCCCAATCAGTAGGCTCAGTAATACCGTAGACAACAGATAGCCATCCGCAAATGCGGCGAGAAAAGCACTTAAGCTGCCGACAAAAATGACAATACTCCAGGCATCGCTGCGGGAAAATTCGCCTGATGCGATCGGCAAGCTAGGCTTGTTGATGCGATCAATGGCGACATCCTCAATCTGGTTGAGCCCGACAATGTAGACATTCCCCGCCAAGCAAGCTACTAAAGGTAGCAGCAGCGACAACACATTGAGCAACGGCGCGGCAACGCTGTCTTGAACCACCGTCCAGCTCACCACAAATACGCCAATGACGCTCAAACTGGTGCCAATAATGGTGTGGGGGCGCGAAAATTTCCAAAAGGCTTTGAGCCAGGGCAGCGGCGTTTGGAATAAGCTGAGCTGCTTTAGCGGTGGTGGCTTCGGAGAAACACTTTGACCCATGTAGTTATGGTGTAATTGTCACGATAGTTGGTTGAGGAATTAGGCAGGGCCACGATCGCATTATGTAAGCTGACCGACCGTAAGCCCGCTTGAAATAGCCCATCGTCTGCTAGTCGTCCGTTAGGCTCTGAATCAACACATAGGGCTGCACAATTAATGTTTGAAATTGACGACTGCGATCGCGCTCCCAATCGGTCATCTGCTCAACGGTTGGTTTAGTGATCAGTGCTTCACTAATCCAGCGCTGCACCGAACTCACATTGTCAGTTGCAACGGCCACGCCCACCTCAGCTAAATCTAATCCAGAGTTGACCAGCACAATGCTGTCGCGAGCCGCATGGGGCAGCAGGTTGTGCCACGCAGCAGGCCCAATCATTGACTTAAGTTCTTGTTTAAGTTGTTGCGTCATGGCCTCGGAGATAGCTAGCAAAGATTGTAGCGCGTCACTTCTCCGCTTTCAGATGGACGGGCGGGGAGTGGTCGCGAAGCCGACACAGCGAACTTTGATTGATGGAGGATAAAAACGCTCAGCCCGCAGCATCGGTGAGGCGAAATTAGGATTTTCCATCAACCGCATTTATGTAAAGAAATTTATCTCAAGTTTAATCTTGATTGCAGCTCTCATCGATGAGTCTCATTTGGGCTGGGCAAAATGATAATTTGAGTTTCTATTTATAACCAGGTTGTTACCAAACTCCATGTATCAGAAGCAAGAAAAAGACTGGCTGAGTTCCTTTGTGACGGCAGCGTTGGGGGCCGGCATTATTACTTCTTTGGCGGTGGCCCAAGGGCAAAGTCCTTGGCTGGCGATGGGAATTACGGGTTTTGCGGCGATCGCTGCCGTATTGCTTGATCGCTGGCTGTGATAGTGGCAGTGACCTGCCGCTGAGCCGGAGTTGCCACTTCAAAGTCATTTATGGCTTTGACAGCGCCGGATTCAGCAGGCAGCTACAAAGCGTTAGCGGACCTAGCCACACTGGTTTCACACCGTTAGCATGCTCAATTAATGGGGCTCTTTGGAAGCATTGTTGCGAATATCTCAAGTTCTGTCATTGTCGACATGAGCGTCTCGCGTGCGGGCAAGATGTCCTTACGAGACAACCTGGATTCACCGGTATGGACATGCGAAATACGCTCGCAGCGTTTTTCAAAGTGCTTAATCTAAGCACACCTCTAGTAAGGACAAGTCATCAGAAAACGTGCGATCTTGAGTGCGTCGATTAACTTTTTCAAGGATGTCGTCCACTGATCCAGCCATGTCGTGGGCTGAGAGGATTTTAATGAAGTCGTCGAGGTGCATCATGGTGTCGTCCCACTGTTTAATTTCGTAAACTCCGTCGCTGAAGAGATATAGGCGACTGTCTGGAGGGATTTCACAGCGCTGCCAGCGATACTTGATGTCCGGTAGCATGCCAATGGGCAAACCCGGTGTCTTGAGCGGCTTCACGGTATGGGGATGGTGACCTTGCCGGGAAATCAAAACGGCGGGGGGATGTCCGGCGCTGGCGTACATTAGCTGACGATTGGCGCGATTGTAAACGCCATACCACATGGTGAAGTACTTTTCGTTTTGATCATTCATCTGAAAAGTGTCGTTCAGAGCCTGCAAGACCTTTTCTGGACGATAGAAGCTGACGTCGGGCAGAGCCTGCGATCGCAGCATATTGAGCACGGAGGTTGACAATAGCGCTGAGCCTAAGCCATGTCCTGAAACATCTAACAAATAGAACACCAGATAGTCAGGGTCTAGCCAATAAAAGTCGTAGCAGTCTCCCCCTAATGAGCTGGAAGGAATGAATCGAGCATTGATTGGTACCTTTTGGGTGATGTCCTTGGGCAGTAGCGATCGCACATAAGCCTCAGCCTCCGACAGCTCGGTTTTGAGCTGTTCTTTCTGCGCCTGTAGCTCACGCCGCAGATGCAGCACTTGCCGACCAGCCAACACCCGAGCCCGCAATTCAATGGGATCAAACGGGGTGATCAGCCAATCGTCGGCCCCAGCGCTCAGCATTGGCAAAAAACTGGTGAGACTGTCAAAGGAAATCAGCATGAGGCAAAAGATAGGAGGGGCATCGGATTTCACCCTGAGCGCTTGCCAAGTCGATAGACATCCCGTGGCAGCAACTTGTTTCCCATCGCCAACAATTAATAGGGGCTCATTGAATTGGGTAAAATCAATTGCGTGCGGATCCTCTTCCCAAAGGGTGATGGGGTATTCTTCAGCACTCAGCAACTGATGAAGATATTGACGGGTTTCAGAGTCTGAGTTGACAACCAGAATATGCATTATCCAGCGGAGTCCTATCCAAATCTATAAGTTGCTAAACCACGCCCATCTAGAGAACCGAAGTATTCACAATAGTTACCACTAAACCTGCAATGCTCCTTTCGTGAACGATATCAGTGTTTGCTCAAGCTGCTGAAAGAAGTACGATTTACGATTACTGATGTTGACGTGGTTTCAGCGTGTTTTATCTTACCGAATGTCCTCTGGCGTACTACCCAATAAGCTTTGTCCATTGGGGTATGGCGGCTGGGTGTTGAACAAATGACTAGAGGAGAAGATGCTCGCCCTGACAGCAGGTAGAATTTCAGCTACAGCTTGCGGTCAGAAAACCAGGGGCCGATTAAAACTAATCGAGGCAAGCATCGAGCGATCGCCAGATGTAATGCTCACAGAGTAGTCTGATTTTGCCTCAACCTGGCAAAGTTTGGGCAAATCGTCATCTCTAATAGCACCCTTCACTGCATTCAAGCGCTGACCACAGAGCCTGCTTTTTGTGGGCCCATTGAAAACCATCTATGACGTGTTGGCACCTCGCGATCGCCCTGATGTAGACTCTTTTCACCCTGTCGCCCTGGAAAGCGGCCAAGCGCCCTGAGAATGCCATAGGCTGCACCGACCTTCAGAATGCCCAGAAACGGAATTGGTGTTGCCAACGGTTTTCGGCCTTCGATTCATAACGCGCCTTAATCAGTTGCCTGATTGTGATTTCACCAGTGGGTAGTAGGGTTAATAGAGACTAGCCGGTTGGTTAAAAAAACTTGTGACTGCGCGATATCCTGTTTTTCCTAAAGAGAGCGTTTCGCTTTTGACCCGTGATGGTGTCCGTTTAGACGCTGATATTTATCGTCCCGATGCCGCCGGCCCATTTCCGGTATTGCTGATGCGGCAGCCCTATGGCCGAGCGATCGCCTCCACCGTTGTCTATGCCCATCCCACTTGGTATGCCTCCCACGGTTTCCTCGTGGTTATCCAAGATGTGCGGGGACGTGGCACCTCAGAAGGAGAATTTCGGCTGTTTGAGCATGAAGCTGCCGATGGCTTTGACACGATAGAGTGGGCCGCCCGGCTTCCCCACAGCAATGGTCGGGTGGGCATGTATGGGTTTTCCTATCAGGGGATGACCCAGCTGTTTGCGGCCCAGGCGACGCCCCCGGCCTTGCGGGCGATCGCGCCGGCGATGGTAGGCTACCATCCGTACGAAGATTGGGCTTACGAAAACGGGGCGCTGTTGCTCCAAGCCGGGGTTGGCTGGGCAATTCAGCTCGCTGCCGAAGCTGCGCGACGGCAGAATGACCAAACCGCTTTTCAAGCGTTATACCAGGCATCGCGTCAGCTTCCCCTGCACGATACGATTCCCGCCTTGCCGACAGTGCTTCAGCAGTTCGCTCCAGAGTCTTTTTGGCACGATTGGCTGCAGCGATCGCCCGATGACGCCTACTGGCGACGCCTGACGCCGCAACTGCAAGATGTCGATTTACCCATGTTTCACATCGGCGGCTGGTTTGATCCTTATCTGCGAGGGGACGTACGGCTCCATCAAGAAATGGCGCTACGGAGCCAGTTTCCCCAACCATTTTGGGTTGGTCCCTGGGGCCATTTGCCTTGGAGTCGTCTGGTAGGTCAGCGGGATTTTGGCCCCGCTGCCAACAGTCCCATCGATCGCCTGCAGGTGCAGTGGTTCGCCCAATGGCTGAAAGACGAGCCAGCGGCGTTTCTAAAACAGCCATTGGTCAATTTATTTGAAATGGGCCGCGATCGCTGGCGGGCTTTTAAGTCTTGGCCCCAGGGCAAGTCTCAGCGCTGGCATCTGCACAGCACGGGCCTAGCGGCGATGTCTTTAGGGGACGGCAAGTTGCTGCCGGCGGCGGCGGCCCCGTCTTTGTCGCCAGACTTGTCCACCCCCCAAACGCCACACCTTGACACTTGGGTTCATGATCCTTGGCGGCCAGTACCGTCACTGGGGGGGCACGCGGCCTTGCCTGCAGGTGCTTACGATCGCGCCGCCATCGACGGCCGTAGCGACGTGTTGACTTACACCACCGATCCCCTAGAGCAAGATTTATCCGTAGCGGGTCACATTAGAGTCAGCGTCAGTTGCCAGTGCGATCGCCCCAGCTTTGACCTGAGTATCGTTCTCTCCGAAGTGCAGCCCGACGGCAGCGTCTACAACCTGACCCAGGGCTATCGGCGTTTTGTCCACGCTCCCGACAGTTGGCAGATCTGCAAACTCACGCTGCATCCCACTTGTTTTATGGTCCCGCGCGGTCATGCTTTGCGACTCAGCATCAGCGCCGCCAGCTTCCCTGCTTACACCGTCAATCCCGGTACAGAGGTGAGCGATCGCGATAGTCACCTGATCGATGCCGAAATGATTACCCTCAGTCTCAACTACCGCAGCCCGGACTCATACCTTTTACTGCCGATAGCTGACGACTAGATGCCGGAAAATGCGGCCCCGGAAATTAGGGATATACAAATTAGACACCTCCTCATCACACTCTCTTACCCTGCCACCCAATCACCCTGCCACCCCGCCACTAATCAGGTACTTTATTTACTCGCGAAGCCCTTAGGGGCGATCGCTGCGCATGGCCGCCGCTGCCAGATCAAACGCTTTCGGAAAATGAGTTTCATCGGGGTCATAGTCGGCATCCTGTAAGCGGGTGCCAGTAAGCACTGCTTCCCGCAAATCGGTGCCAATTAGGCAGGCTCCACGCAAATCGGCTTGGGTCAAATTGGTGTAACGCAAGTCGGCATAGCTGAGGTCGGCTCCCCGCAAGTTAACCTGGGTTAGGTCAGACTCACTCAAATCAGCATGACTCAGGTCAGCTCCCTTGAGATCCAATCTGCTGAGATTTTGAGCACTTAAGTTGACGCCTTCAAAGCTGCGCCGACCACTCTGATAAGCCTGTGCCAATGCTTGAGCAGTGGTAATTTCAGTCGTGTCGTGAAAGTTGTTCGTCATGTGTCCAATGGCTTGACCCATTCACTCTCATGCTGGGAATAGCATAACTGGACATTGATGCGGCGTTGCTCGACTTTAATGAGCTTAAATATCGCCACTGTCATTAAGCCGACATTTCGCAGGTGAGCAAAGAGTTAAGGATTTGCTGCAAAATAGCGTACCTAGGCGTTGGGGTTTGTCACCGCCAAACTTACAGTCACTTTATGCCTTAGGTAGGTTATTTAAGCGCAGTTCCCTTACGAAGTATTTTTGAAGCATTCAACTTACGGCATTCGACTATACAGTTTCAAGACCTCAATCACCTGGGAACCATGGCTGGCATCATTGCTAAAGTTCTTAGGCTGCCTACATAATGCAGGCAGAGACAGTGTCATTCTTCCACTGAAGGTCTAGGTATGGTTGCCACCGTTCGCCAAGCGGATCGCATACTTTTACACAATATTGACTGGGAACAGTTTGAGCACCTGCTTATTGACCTGGGTCAGCAGCGATCGGCTCGCTTGGCTTACGACAATGGGACGCTAGAAATCATGACGCCTCTCCCCGAGCATGAGTATTTCAAAGAGGTCATTGGCGATGCCATCAAAGACATGGCGGAGGCGTTGGTAATTGATTATGAAAGCTACGGGTCTACAACCTGGCGTCAGCGCCTCAAGATGGCCGGAGTGGAACCTGACAATTGTTTTTATTTTCAACATGAGGCAGAGGTACGGGGTCGACTAGACTTAGATTTGTCCCAGGGTGATCCACCGCCTGATTTAGCCCTGGAAATCGATGTCACCAGTAAATCGCTCGATCGCTTTCCTATTTATGCGCGCTTAGCGGTGCCAGAAATCTGTTGCTACGAAGCCGGTAGTTTGAAAATTTATCACCTGCAAGATGGAACTTATCGTGAAGCGGCTACCAGTCTGGCGATGCCGCAGCTGCCGATTAGAGAGCTACCGCAGCTGATTGAGACCCATCGAGTAAGGGGCAGACGCGCTATCCGCCAAGCCATCAGAGCCTGGGTAAGAGAACAATCGAGCTCTGCTCCTGAATAAGACATCTGTGGGTGGGAGTCGTCGCACTACTGAGCGCCCGCTCTGCCGTCAGCTTCGAAAAAATAGCGGCATGTAGACGAACTGAGTGCAGACCCAGCAGTGAGTCTGAGATAATCGGACGAGACGATTGCCAGGATGCCCCATGACGGATATTCAGAAATTTGTGGTTAAGGATGACGGTGAAGAATACGAGTTTTACATTGAGCCGGGAAATTTGACCGATGTAGAAGAGGAAAATGAGGGCTATCGGGATGTGAGCTTGCCCACCATCGATATGCAGCAGGTTCAAAGAACGATTAAAGGCTATGCCAAGTATGCGATTGGAGCGTTTGTGAATTTTGGTTTGGCAGAAATTGAGGAGATGAACCTGGAATTTAACCTGAAGATTGCCGGTAAAGCGGGACTGCCAGTTTTAGCTGAAGGGTCGGCTGAGGGCACATTCAAAATCCAAGTTAAATGCAAGTTTCCGGCGGCGGAGCCTACGGAATCTAAAGAGTAACTTGCTGATACGGCGTCCCGAGCGGAATGAGGCTACTACCATCAATTGAGGTAATTACGTAGCAGTTGCCTCGGCAGGAACATGACGAAGTACGCACTCGTGATCGGTCTCGATCAATACGACCATTTCAGCAACTTGAAAAGTGCGGCGAAAGATGCCGAAGCGATCGCTCAACTGCTGGAGCAGCATCATTATCAAGTAACTCGGCTACCTCGCAAGCTAGTAGAGGAAAATCAGTGGGCGATCGCTCCCGATAAATCCCTTAGTCAAAAGGAACTGGGTAAAGAACTGAAGTCCTTTTTTCGCGACCGCGCCAAGCATCAGGAAGCCATTCTCTACTTTGCGGGACATGGTTTCCGCGTTTCGGATGCGCTGACGGGGGACGAGGAAGGCTATCTGGCCACCTCTAACGCCACGAATGAAGGCCAAAATGCAATTCCCTTTGACTCTTTGAATAAGCTGATGAGCCAAGCGGAGTTGAGCAGCTTAGTGGTGATGATGGATTGCTGCTACGCGGGGTCTTTGTTGGAAGAACAACAGAGCCTCTTGCAACCGACTCAAGCCATGCTGAGCCATAAGCAAAACTCCTGTCTGATTGCCGCCTGCCGGGACTTCGAACGGGCACGGGAAGGGAAAGATCACGGCATTTTCACCGCCGCCATCTTGAAAGGCTTGTCTGCCGAAAATGCAGTGCAGGAAACGATTACGAGCAATGACCTGTTTGGTTTTGTAGAGCGGGAACTGAAAACCAGCGGGCAGGAGGTCATTCATGCTGGGATAGGAGGCGCGATCGCTCTGGTTCACTACCTGCAGCCCATCGTCCCGCGAGAGCAATCAGCCAAATCGGCCCGCGTGTTTATCAGCTATCGCAGCCAGCCGCCCGACAGTGAACTGGCTGAGGAGTTTTACCAGGCGTTGAAGGCCGCAGGTCATGACGTCTTTATGGCGGCGGAGAGCATTCGCTTGGGCGATAACTGGTCGCAGCGCATTGATCGGGAGTTGGAGCAGTGCGATTATTTTGTGCTGTTGCTGTCACCCAAGTCAGCGACGAGCGAAATGGTAACAGAGGAAGTGCGGCGAGCGAAGGAGCTGCGAGATACTCGGGATGCTGGCAAACCCGGCATTTTACCGATTCGGGTGGACTTTCCCCTGTCTTCGCCGCTGAACTATGACCTGCGCGGCTATCTCAATCGGATTCAGCAGCGGGAATGGCAGTCTGACGAGGATACCGCTCAGATTTTGCAGGAAATCTTGGCGATTTTGAGCGATCGCGACGCGCCCACTCATCAGCCCATACCCCTAGAAACGACGAAAGATATCCTGATAGAGCAACCGGACGCGCCACCGTCCCCCGTTGCGCCGCCAGAACTACCGGGGGGACAGGTAGATTTAGCGTCGCTCTATTACGTGGAACGTCCCCCAACTGAAAAGAACTGCTATGAAACGGTGCTAAAACCGGGAGCGTTGATTCGCATTAAGGCTCCCCGTCAAATGGGCAAGACGTCTCTGATGTCGCGAGTTTTGCGCCATGCAGAGGAGAACGAGTATCTAACGGTGCCGCTCAGTTTTCAGCTAGCCGATGCGGCCATCTTTTCAGACTTGGACAAGTTTTTGCGCTGGTTTTGCGCCAGCGTGGGGCGGCGGCTCCGGCTGCCCAATAAGCTGAACGACTACTGGGACGAGATTTTTGGCAGTAAAGATAACTGTACGGCATATTTTGAAGAATATTTGCTGCCGGAAATTGCTCAGCCGCTAGTGCTGGGCTTGGATGAGGTGGACATGGTGTTCGAGCATCCCAACATTGCGGCAGATTTTATGGGGCTGCTGCGGGCGTGGCACGAATCGGCCAAAACAAATGCGCTATGGAAGAAGCTGCGGCTGGTAGTGGTGCACTCCACCGAAGTCTACATTCCCATGAACATCAACCAGTCGCCGTTTAATGTGGGCTTGCCCATTGAGCTAACCGAGTTCCTGCCGGAGCAGGTTTTGGATTTGGCCCAGCGACATGGACTGAACTGGGATCAGGAAGCCGTGACCCGACTGATGCAGATGGTGGGCGGACATCCCTATTTAGTGCGGGTGGCGCTGTATCAGGTGGCGCGACAAGAAACGACGTTAGATGAGCTACTTGCCATTGCGCCGACGGAGGAAGGTCCTTACGGCGATCATTTACGGCGTCACTGGTGGAATCTGGAGCAGCGGGAGGAAATGGCCGAGGCCGCGAAGCGAGTGGTAGCATCAACTGCACCCGTCCGGCTAGAACCAATTCAGGCATTTCAGTTACACAGCATGGGGATTGTGCATTTGCAGGGAAATGATGTCATTCCTCGCTGCGATTTGTATCGTCGATACTTCTCTGACCGACTCAATGTGGGGAGGGCTTAGCCATGAGCGATAACTATCAGGTTGGGGGCAGTCTGCCCGCTGATGCGCCCAGCTACGTGAAACGGCAGGCGGATGATGAGCTGTATGCCAAGCTCAAAGCTGGGGAATATTGTTATGTGTTGAATTCCCGCCAGATGGGAAAGTCCAGCCTGCGGGTGCAGGTGATGCAGCGACTGACAGCGGAGGGCGTGGCCTGTGCGGCGATTGACCTGACGCAAATTGGGGGAGATGAAAATGTCACGGCAGACCAATGGTATGCCGGTTTCGTTCGCCAGCTTTGGAATAGTTTTGATTTGGCAACGCGCGTCAACTTCCGGCAGTGGTGGCGCGAGCGGGATGAAATCTCTTCCGTACAGCGATTTGGTGAATTTGTTGAGACGGTTTTACTTGAAGCGCTGGCCCAGCCTGTCGCTATCTTCATTGACGAAGTTGACAATGTTCAAAGTTTACCGTTTCCCCTTGATGATTTTTTTACCTTGATTCGTGATTTTTACAATTCACGAGCCGACAAAGCTGCATTTCAGCGACTGACTTTTTGCTTTCTGGGTGTTGCCACTCCTGCCGATTTAATTCAGAACAAAATTCGGACCCCCTTCAATATTGGTCATGCTATTTCTCTACGGGGATTCCATTGTGATGAAGCAGCTCCTCTTGTCAAGGGACTAGGCACCAGTGCGGAAAGACCTGAGGTTGTTCTGCAGGCAATTTTGACCTGGACGAATGGACAACCGTTTCTGACCCAGAAGCTGTGCCGATTGGCTCAAACGCTGAATATGATTCCGGTTGGTCAGGAAGAAGCGGCCATCTCACAATTAGTTCAGGATCGAATTATTGATAACTGGGAAGCTCGGGATGAACCTGAGCATTTAAGGACGATTCGAGATCGCCTGCTCAAAGATGAGATGGCGGAAGGACAACGGCTCGGCCTGTACCAGCAGATTTTATCAGGTGAAACTGTTCTGGCAGACAATAGCCGTGAGCAGATGGAACTGTGTTTATCAGGCTTGGTCGTCGAACGAGACCAGGTTTTACAACTTCAAAATCCGACTTATGCTGCTGTCTTTTCGGCTGCTTGGGTTGAGAGAGCACTGTCGGATCTGCGGCCCTATGCCCAGTCGATTCAAGCTTGGCTACGGCATGATCAAGTATCAGACGATTTTCTGTTACAGGGAGAGGAGCTGAAAGCTGCCTTGACATGGGCTGAGCTGCGTAGTCTTAGCAAGCAAGACTATCAATATCTGGTTGCTAGTCAAAAGCTTGGATTGGAACAAGAACTGACGCAAAGCCAAGCAGCAGTGCTGCAAGTAAACGAGCAATTGGCAGAGCGCAATCAGGCGTTAGCCCATATTAATCAACAGCTAGAAACCGCACGACAGGAACTGAAGCGAGTGCGGCGATTTTTCCGTTGGGTGATTGCCGTAGGTATTGGTTTATTTAGCGCGTTAGCATTTGGCGCATGGCGGGCCGAAGGTCGACGAGCAGAGGCTGTTGAAGCAAGGCAAGAAGCGGTTGAAGCGCGAGATGCAGCCCGAGCAGAGCTAGCAACGGCAGAAGATGAGAAAGAGCAGTTAGAAACGCAGAACAGCACTTTAGACACTGATAATCAGAAGCTAGCTGGCGAAAACATAGACCTCAAAGCAGACAACACTACCCTGGCGCAACAAAATCAGCAAGTTACCCAAGAAGCTGCTCAAGCACTGGAAGATCGGCGAACAGCACAGCAGGAGGCCGTAGCTGCCCAAGAAACCGCAGCCACTGCTCAGCAACAGATAACCTCGGCTCAAGCCCGACTGCGAAAAACTCAAGTAGAACTGACCGATGCTGAAGAAGGGCTGAAAAGTGCTAAGGCTGAGCAACAACGGGCACAACGCGAAGCAGAGACAGCACGACAGGAAGCAACAGAGTTATCGGCAAGAGTTAAACGTCAGCGACGCAACCTTGCGGACATTTTTCCCATCATGGCAGCAGTTTCTACCTTTGCGGAAGGAAATCGACAAGAGGCAATAGACCAACTCTCTCAAATTTTGGCGGCTAATCCAGACAATGCTGCCGTGCTAATTGTGCGAGGCGAGTTTTATACGCAGGTTGACACTGAAGATAGCGTTGATAAAGCTTTGAAGGACTTCAATCGGGCAATTGAAATAGATGAGAACAACTTTGTCGCCCATGTTGGGCGAGGGAATATCCTGGCCAGCGCGGGACGAACCTTTGAAGCAGCAGAAGCATACATCGCAGCTCTAAAAATTCAACCTAGTGAGAATATCGTCAGTAATTTAAAAGGTGTTCTCGATGGTTTAGTCGTCAATCAGTTCAGTGCAAACTCAGCTCAATCCGTCAGTTTGGCAAGAGCAACCTCAGTTGGGGCCGATGCCGTTTCTCAAGAGATTGTCTCTGACACTTACGAGGTTAGTTGGTTGGGGACAACTAACTTCAACTTTAGTGAACAAGAGGCTGAAGTCATTGCAGCGGCGAGCATTCTTCTACTAGAAATTGACGCAAACAATGCGGATGCGCTGCTCTATCGCGGTGTTTCACTGCTGTCAACAAATCAATACTCAGAGGCTATAGATAGTTTGAACACTGCCCTGATTATTCGCTCCGATTTTCCAGAAGCATACCTGACTCGTGGGCTAAGGAGATCTCCAGAAAAGAGTTTACCCACTAAGCTGGGCGGATGAGAATAT